>ERZ772920.406-NODE-406-length-24347-cov-4.416516_pt1 | contig 24347 bp, 40 predicted proteins | sample MGYA00511469_ERZ772920 | MGnify/ENA primary metagenome ERZ772920 (study PRJEB29015, sample SAMEA2738069) | human oral metagenome | biome: human oral; feature: human-associated habitat; material: saliva | place: China | collected 2216 ... | reverse complement strand
GATGGCGTGAAGGTAGAGCTTAAATTTGAAGGAGTCCACCGGAAGCTTGACTCTATTCCAAAGAATGACGGACTCGGATTATTCCTTGCAACCGAAGCCATGCGCGGCATGTCTCCGTACGTTCCCATGAGGGACGGCTTCCTTGATGCTTCTGCCGTGGCGACTCCATTTGAAGTGAGTTATACCACGCCGTACGCTGGCATAGTGTACTATGGTGACGGCCTGAAGTTTTCACATGAGCGGCACGCACTGGCAACTTCGCACTGGGCGGACGCTTACTCTGCCGCCCATATCGGTGAGCTTGCACAGGCTGCCACAATGTATTTGAAGCGATAGGAGCCGATTTAAGGCAATGGAGTCGGCAATATATGTAAATACCCACAATGCATGGAAACCGCCCCGTATGGCGGTCTACAGAAGCGCACGGAGGCATTCATGAGAGTTCAAGGCAAGACGGATGCGGTTGTAAAATGGCTCAAGACCTATGACGGTATCGGAAAGTATATCAAGTTGAACGCCGTCGATATGAAGGCGGACGAGCGCGCGGTGAATGTTGTCTATAACGATGCCAAGGTGAGGGAGTTCATCGACGGCACCGTTGAGCGGAGATATACGTTTTCGCTTGTGATGGTTGCCGACTGGTCGGAAGGCTTCGACAGTACCAATGCCGAAGCGATGGAGTTTGGCGAGGAGTGGCTTGACTGGGTGGCGCGACAGTTCCAAGCCGGAAATGTTCCTAATTTCGGGGATGAGTGTATAATTCGTGCCATAGAGCCGTTGCAGAACGTCCCAGCGCTCGCGGCGGCTTATCAGGACGTGCAGCTTGCGCGATACCAATTTCAGGCTGCCATAACTTACTGGGAGAAGGAGACTGAGTAAAATGCAACTCACGAGAAACCTGTTTATTCCATTCATCGACACGTCAAAGGGCAAGGTTGCCGGCACTTATAAATGGGCGCCAATCGACCTGTCAACCAAGTTCGAGCTGAGCTATAACCCACAGACCGACACGAAGTCGTACATCAACAGCAAGAACGATACGACCGTCGTCACCGGTTACCAGCCAGAGCTTCCTCAGGAAATCGTGCTCGATAACACGAACCCACTGTACAAGTTTATGGACGAGTTCCTGAATAGCTACCCTGTCGGCGCAGACTGCAAGGTGCCTGTTATGATTGTTCGTCCTGCGCTTGATACCGGAAAGCCAACCGTTGCGCAGGTTTGGGATGGAGCCACTGTTACCGGCGACACCTTGAACACCGTTGACGGTAATGTAAGCTTTAAGCTCTCACTCAACGGCGACCCAATCAACGGCACCGTTACCGGCATTGGTACTACAACCGTTACATTCAGAGCTAACACCGTCGTAGGCGCCTAATAGTTCACAACTGAGTCCACTGATGCTAGAATATTCCCGTGGGGCATACGTCCTGCGGGAATCCTTTTATGAAGGGCAGGTTTAACATGATTGAGTACAGCGACGACCAGGGTCAGACTTTCGAGTTGCCAAAAATGACGCTCAAACTAAGCGCCGAGATGGACAAGGTGGCGGCTGCTAGTGCTGGTGCTGAACGATTCAAAGCGGAGTACGAGTTCGTTAAGAAGGCTTTGCCAAAGGAGTACGTGGATGCACGACTTGAGGGCAAGAAAATTGACGATATTGATCTCGTCGCGCTTGCCGTGCTTTACAGCGAGCTTGATACGGCTTATGCGAAGCCGGTACTCGAAGCACGTATGTCAGGAGCGAACGCTCAAATCGAACAGATGAAGCCAATGTTAGACGCTGCTTCTAGCGTGGCGAACATCTCCGGAGCGAACCGCAAGGCGAACCGCCAAGTCTTCCGTATGTCGTAAACGATGATTGACTTACGTTATCGTGGTCTCCCCTCTGCCCTTGAGGTAGACGGGGAGACTTTCCGTATAAAAACAGATTTCAGAATTTGGATTGCGTGGCTTGAGTCGCTTGAGGTAAATCAGATTGCTGAAACGGCGATATTTGAGGACGAAGTGCCAGACGGTGATTCATGGGTGCAGGTGGCGGTCGCGTTTGCAAAGAACGAGAGCAGCACACCGCACGGTGGGTCAGGTTCAACCGCGAGGGCGTACGATTTTGTTGAGGACGGCGAGTACGTTGTAGGCGCGTTCCAACAAGCGTACGGAATAGACCTCACAGACCCGGAGCTTGATATGCACTGGCATCGTTTCCTGGCACTGTTTCGCTCATTGCCTAGTGACACCGTGATGTCTCAGGCGATGGCATACCGTACGTGGTCGAAAGGGTCGAAAGAGTCGTATGATTCACGTATGGCAAAGGCTCGCACTGCGTGGAGTCTTCCTGCAAAGAAGACCGTGGAATCCGAGAGTATAATAGCGTGGCAGAAAGAGGCGTTCGGGCAAATAATCCCCTAGGCAGGGAGCGCCACCATTGGAAGGTGGCGAAATGGCAGACGGAACAATCAAAATCGGCATGGAGCTTGATGGCTCTGGCTTGGGCGCTCAGGCAGACGCGGCGGGCAAAGACGCGGCGGGCAAAGCAGGGGCGTCTTTCTCTGAAGTTGAGTCCAAGGGCACGTCGGCGTTTGCGGCAGTCGCAAAGGCTGGCGTTGCGGCGTTTGCTGCAGTAGGTTCAGCAGCTCTCGCGTTTGGCGGAATGGCGCTGAGCGCGTATTCAAATTATGAGCAATTATCCGGAGGTGTTGCAAAACTTTACGGAAGCGGTCAGACGCTTATAGCATACGCTCAGGAGCAAGGCAGAGCTGTTTCCGAGGTGCGCGACGAGTACAACAGATTAAATCCGGCAGTTGCGCTGATGAGTCAGAATGCGTCGAAAGCATGGCAGACTGCGGGAATGTCTGCAAATCAGTACATGGAGCAGGCTACCAGCTTCTCCGCTGCGCTTATTAACAGTCTAGGCGGTGACACGGTGAAGGCTGCGGAGCAGACAGACGTCGCGATGCGTGCTATGAGCGACAACGTTAACACGTTCGGCAGCAATATGCAGGACGTGCAGAACGCATTCCAAGGCTTCGCGAAACAGAACTACAGCATGCTCGATAGTCTGAAGCTCGGATATGGAGGCACGAAGGCCGAGATGCAGCGCCTAATCGACGACGCAAACGCGTATGCGGCTGCGAACGGACGAGCGGCTGACCTCTCAATCGATTCATTCTCAGATATCGTAACGGCGATTGAGCTGGTTCAGGAGAAACAAGGAATTGCTGGAACGACTGCACGTGAAGGCGCAACGACCATTGAAGGCGCAATCAACGAGGTTAAGGGCGCGTGGGAAAATCTTGTTGCTGGTATCGGCTCACCAGATGCCGATATGACGGGTCTTATTAACGATTTAATGACCGCCCTTGGTGATGTTGCTACCAACGTCGCCCCGGCTGTTCAGAGAATCGGAAAAGGCATAGTCGAAGCACTGCCCGGCGCATTGTCCGGAATCCAGGAAAAGCTCGCTCCTGTTCTTTCAGAAGCTTTGGCGGGCGCGTGGAATGCTGCGTCAGCGGTTTTCTCGGGACTTGGTATCAACATTCCGGAAATCGATGCATCGCAAGTACAAAGTGCAATAGACGGGTTGGTAAGTGCCTTCCAGACGTTTGCGGCGGTTGTTGGCCCTGTTGTTTCGGCTGTCATTCAAGGCATTGTTAATGTGCTCAGTTGGTGTGCGGATAACTGCAATATCCTAATTCCTATTCTCGCAGCGGTTGGTGCAGCGTTTGCTGCTTGGCAGGCGTATTCGACTGTCATCGGAGTCATTCAGGGCATCAGCGGCGCGATGGCGGTATTAAATGCTGTTATGGCTGCAAATCCAATCGGAATCGTCATCATGGCCGTCGCTGCGCTTGTGGCTGCACTAATCGCGTTGTGGACAACTAACGAGGATTTCCGTAATGCTGTTACGGCTGCTTGGGATGCGCTTGTATCTATTGTTGCGAACGCCGTTGGCGCTCTCGTAATTTTCTTCCTTGTTGATGTTCCGAACGCAATAAATGCGTTGTCAGCCGGCTTCTCGGCGCTTCCTGGCGTTATCGCTGGCTTTATAGGTTCTGTTGTGGCGAGTGTGTGGAATTTTGTAAGCTCGCTCGTAAGCGGCGCTGTTCAGGCGGGTTCTGGCTTCCTGTCCGGTATTGTTGGTTTTATCTCGCAAGTTCCCGGCAGAGTCGCTGGTTTCATTGCTTCGGTAATCGTAAATGTTGCGTCGTTTGTTGGGCAGATGGCGTCGAATGCTGCAAGCGCAGCGTCGCAGTTTGCAAGTAACCTAATTAGCGGGTTGCAGTCGATACCCGGGCAGGTAGTTTCAATCGGAAGTAATATCGTGTCTGGTATTGCGAACGGAATCAGAAACGCTGGCGGAGCAATCCTAGATGCCCTCGGCGGAGCGGTTAGGGGCGCGGTTGATACCGTTAAAAGTTGGCTTGGTATCCATTCACCGTCAAGACTCATGCGAGACCTCATCGGTGTAAATATGTCGAAGGGTGTCGCGGTTGGTATCGAAGCAGGATGGAAGGAAGAAGACCCGTTCGGCTCGCTGAGAAAAGCCGTGAAGCTTGGCATCGACGGCGTTCAGATGGACTTCAAACAGCAGGGCGCGATGTTCAGCGTCTTCGACGGCAGAAACACCAATCCTCCAAAGATTGAGCAGAATTTCAATACGAAGGTTGTACGTTCGGACGATGACCTGTACAGCGCTGCGGCAATCCTGCATAGAAACGCGCTGTCTGAGGCGATGGGAGTTTACTAATGCAAACGTGGTTCGCTGAGATAACGAAAGGCGGTGAGGTCGTCAGACTCGGTGGAGACGGGTCTGGCGGCATCAGCGTTAGAACTATTAAAGGCTGGTGGTCAACGCCAGACTCAAAGGTGAGTATGACCGCAAGGGAGTCCGGGGACGGTTCGCATGATGTGGATCCGTCTGCCGTGTTTTATGCGTCGCGCACTGTAACCATCGACTGTGAGGTTCAAGGCACAAACCGTGCAGAGGTCGAAGAGCGTATGAAGTCACTGCTCGCGATGGCTCACGGACTTGTAAGACTCAGGGTCGTGGACGAGAAGTCTGATACATTCGTCGAAGGCTTTGTGACTGTTGAAACAAAGGCAGGAAAGGCTACGCGTAACGCTGAAGATATGACCGTTACCGTTAGATGTCCACGCCCGGAGAGGCTTTCGACGAACACCGCCGTGGGAGTTATGAATCCATCCGCTCAGGGGTTCGGCGGACTTGTATACGATTCAGGAGTACTCAGGTATCCACTCACTTACGGAGCCGGTGCTGAATCTGTGAAGAGTACGTGTACGGTTACAAACGCGGGAACGTCGGAAGCTTTCCCGGTCATCTATGCGTCCGGCAATATGCCGCAGGGTTTCACTTTGACAAACCAGGACGACGGCAGTCAGCTTGTATTCTCACAGCCTGTCGGGTCTGCCGTGGTTGTTATCGACTGCCGCTCAAGAACAGCATCCGTGAACGGGGTTGACGTGACGAGAAACGTTATTCAACGCAATTTTCCGACGGTGGCCGCTGGTGGTAGCCTTACCTTATCGCTTAACGCGGAGGGTAACGGTACAATAGAAATCGCAGTACGCGATACATACATCTAGGAGGAGAACATGGCAAATGTTGCATTCGGAGTGCGTCAGACTTCCGATGGAATTGGAACGACCGACGTAGACATCCGCCACATGCTTGCGCAGAAATGGCTGAATAAAGGCGTCGTCGGTGGCTTGCAGGTTACCGGGGGCCAGACGATGGCATATAACGTTTCGGCTGGCATGGCTATATGTAGCCGTGGCACGTCGGACGGCTTTACAGAAGCATATTTTTCTGGAGGTGTGACTCCAACCGTCGAGGCTAATTCAAGCGCAAATCCACGCATAGACGTTGTATGGGTCACCGCCCATGACAAATCTCAGGGTGACGCTGACAACCTTGTAACTGTCGGCGTGACAAAGGGAACCGCTGCGGCTACTCCAACCGCTCCGACGATTCCTACATATGCAACCGAGATAGCTCGTATGCTTTTGCCAGGAGGTTCAACAAATACCCGTAACGCTTCACTCACCGCGTCGAGGTCGTTCGCGATTCCTTACGGTGCGTCACTCGGCGTACTGGCGGATAAAACGTATAAAGCGACTAAGACTCTTAACGTCGGCGAGTATTTCGATTATGCTTCGGCAACGATTACTCTGCCAACTGATAGGCTTTTGAGCATCAAAATGACCGTGAATGTTAAAGCGTACAGTCCGACAACGTACTCATGGCTTGGCTCTGGATATGTGGAGTGGCTGCTTGACGGTCGCGTAATGAGAGATTACCGATTCACTTGCGTACCAGACACGCCCGTATCTCTTTGCTTCGAGGACATGGCTGAGGCGGATGCTGGCACTCACACCATAACCGCGAGGGTTTGGAGTTCAGGTTCTGCTCCTAGGTCTGGCGTCACAATGGACTACGATAATAGCGGATGGCCTGGTCAGAGGTTGATTGTCGTAGACGGCGGCGTGGCGGTCTAATATGTGGGAGTGCTTTGTATTCGATACGATGACCGGCGTAATCGATGCGCCGGTCGATATTCCTAATTTATCGTGGACGCTTACCGTATCGTCTTGTTCGCTCACAACGACGAAAGACAAAGGCACCGGCGAGGGTGATGCTTCCGGACTCACTGTGCCGTGGGAAGCTCTGCCAGTAAAGACTCAAGAGGGCAGAAATTCGTTCCTTGCGCCATATCGTCGTGGCCTTGTGCTGCTATGGAATGGTTCACCTGTGGTTGCTGGAATAATCGGACTTCGTACCGATTCTGCACTAGATACGTCTTTTGACCTGTTGTCGCCGATGGACTTTCTCGACAATAGATACGTGGTCACTGAAGGCAAGTTCGGCAAGGGTTACGATTCGACTACGAACGACACCATTTATTTCAGTGGGTTGTCGCTCAGGGCAATCGCTTGCGAGATAGGCCGCATAGCAACAAATGCAAAGCCTGGAGGAAGCCTTCCCATTGATTGGCAATATCTTGGCGAGAAAGGTTCGTCGCAGCGAACATATTACGGATGGAACGTCGGCAACAACAGCGCGAAGAAACTACTTACTGCTATTGCGAACGTTCAGAATGGCCCGGATATGCAATTCAGGCCAGTAATTGAAAACAATAGGGTAAGGTGGGTTTTCGAGGCTGGCTCAGAGTCGAATCCGTACCTCGGGCAGTCGGGAGTTATTCCGACGTTAACGTGTTTCCGTGGCGGCGGTACGATAGAAGGAGTCAAGGTTGCTCACGGTGCGCCGAAAATGAGGGTGTACGGCACTGGATCAGGTCAGGACGAGGGTACGCTGTGTTTCCTCTCTGAAGATATGACCCTATGCCAGAGGAACGACCCGTGGCCACTAGTGGAGGAGCAGAAGGGAAGCTCAAACTGGAATACAGCTGACCTTGTGAGAAGCCACGCGAACGCCGTGCTTGAATCATCAAAGAGGCCGCTCATTCAGATTACTGGACGAACTTTTGCCAATGATGAAGGCAATAACGTCACGCCTGGCATTGTGTGGCCGGGGCAGGAAGTTGATGTTATGATGGACGGGTACCCGACCCTGCCAGATAATGTGTACAGGCTCAGGCTTATGGAGATGAAGGGCGACCTTACGGACAAGGTTCAACTCACCTTCGACCCGATTTTTGACCCTTGGGAGATTTGGTAATGCAGCATCAGAAACTCGGCGGCATCATGTCGCCACTTGAACAGATGGCGAACGTCGCGGCATCAGCAGCACAGTCCGCAAGAGAAGCAACTACAAGACAGAGCGGTACGATTTCCGTGACAAATGCGGACGGCACCCGTTCGATACTTGGCGCACAGAGCGGCGACGGCAGGAGCATTGCGACCCACGTCGGTGATACTGTTGCACCTCCAAAGCCAAAGGGCATCTTCGCGACATCCTCGGCAGGTGTTGTGTATGTGGCGTGGGACGGAACTCTGGAAGATAAGATTCCGGCAGATTTCTATAACGTCACAGTTTACATGGGCGTCGGAGGTCAATCGTCTGTGATTGGAACTCTTACGAAGCCAGGTATTGTTTCGACTCCACCACTACTAACAGCACAAAGCATTGAAGTATGGGCGACCGCAGAGGATGACGCTTGCAAGGAAGACGGCACCCCGGCGCATAATGTTTCCTCAGAGAGTACACATCATAGCGTCACCATTGAACACGGGAGTAATTCTCAGGGCGTCGAAGAACTCAAGAAGCTTATTGAGAAGAAGGTTGATGCTATAGAGGCTAAGGTAGAACAAGCAGTAGAAACTGCTGACAATACACAGAAAGTCGTAGAAGAACTGAATAACTCTTTTTCTCACGATAGCGAGGGCGCTCACGTCGGTTCTAAGACCGGTATGCATACGACCATTAACGCGCAGGGTATGTCGCTCAAGAAGAATAATGCGGAGGTTGCGTCATTTTCCGAGCATGGCGTTAAATTGTCGAGCGGCGATTTGCGCATTACATCGGGGTTTATTCGTGACTTTGGCTATAACTCAACAGCACTTTCATCGAGTGTGTTCGATTTTGAAGCCGAAAATATGGTCTATATAGACTCACCGAAGGTATTTTTGAGGACAATGCACAAGAAGAACGGCGGTTTTGAGGGTACAGACATTGATATTATGCCTGACCAAATCGGCGTTTCTTCACCTCATGGTGCTGGGTCAATTAACACGGCAGACCTTGTAAAGCTTATGAAGTATATACCGTGGACTGACCTAGTTAATAATCAATGGGTTAGGGTTCGATATTGTGTACGAAGCGGGTTTATGTACCTTGATTGTTGGATGGCTGGCGGCTATCCAACTTACACAACGCCAACACAGATTCCCGATAATCTGCTACCGGCGAAGGCTGCATATTATCCACTTGCGACACAGCAAGGAAACAATACTGCTAAAATGTGGCTAGGCGCAGCGGGCGGTGGTGACGGTCACGTGTATCTATACAATTACGACAGCGGTTATTGCTCTGGCGTTGTTCCTGTTATCCCTAAGATTCTGGAGTAGGAGGTGAGGTTATGAATCCTTTAACCTTTGAACAGATTGTTGCGGCGGTTTCATTTCTTGGAATGGTACTTACGTTAATAAACGGCGCCAAAGCGATGAATCGTGCAAGTCAGGAAGACGCGATGCGGCTGGTACGTATTGAGGAAGGCGTGAAGCAACTCAAGAGCGACATAGACGACACGCAGAAAGCCTTCACAGCGTACATGGCGCGAACAGATGAAACAATTACCAACATCCGTGATACGCTTAGCGTTCACGACACCCGTCTTGCGGTGGTAGAGGATGTGACCCGTACACAGGCGGGAAGGCTGGAGCGCCTGGAACAGGCGCGTACGAAATAAAAGAATTGTTATTCGTTTAGAAAGGAACTGTTATGAAGGCATGGGTTAAGGCTGCGGCAATTCGCGCAATCAAGACGGCGGCTCAGACTGCCGTCGCACTTATCGGCACCAACGCTATTGGAATTACTACCGTTGATTGGGCGGCTGTTGCATCTGCCGCTGCTCTTGCTGCGGTTGTATCAGTGCTTACCTCTGTTGCAGGTATTCCAGAGGTCAAGGACGGCGCTAGTCCACTTTTGAAAGAAGGCGAGTAATGGCTGATTTCTCCGGAGAGATTACCGCCGACGTTTGGGCGCCAACGACCTCATACGATTCAGGGCGTGGAGGTCATCATGTTGAATATATTGCCATTCACCATGAGGCGTCTGTTGGTTCTTCACCGTACAGTATTGCCGCAATGTGGTCAGCAAATGGTAACGTCAGCGCTCATTATTCCGTGGATGGCGACGCTCAGCACGTTTATGAGAGTGACACAGCTTACGCAGTCGGGCGTTACGTAGAAAACCAGCGTAGTATCTCCATCGAACATGCCAACAACTCAAGCAATCCATGGACTGTCTCAGAAGCAACCTTGGAGAGCGGCGCACATCTTACAGCAGCACTACTTATTAAATACGGACTCGGCTATCCAGAGTGGGGCGGTAACGTCCGCCCTCACAAACAAATTGTGGCGACTGCTTGCCCTGGCGAGCTTGCAGGAAGCCAGAACGCTCATTTCATGGAGCGAGTCTGCTATTGGTACGAAGTTATGACCGGAACACGTTCAACCTCTGAAGCAGGCTGGCACACCAACGGCAAAGGATCGTGGTGGTACCAGACAGGCGAGAGCGCAAGTGAGTATGCTATCGGCTGGTACCGTGTAGGTGATAAGTGGTACTACTTCAATGAATCCGGTTGGATGCTCACAGGCTGGGTGTGTGCTGCTTGGCAGGACAGCGAAAAGCTGTGGTGGTATATGGACGACTCCGGCGCCCTGGTTGCCGATAAATGGATTGAGTATAAAGGCGGCTGGTATCTTCTTGCACCAGATGGCCATATGCTCACCGGCAAGGTTGAGCGCGATGGTAAGGCGTACTATCTCGACAGCACGGGTCGCATGGTCACAGGTTGGTACCACGATAACGGAGACGGTCGCGATATTTGGTACTACTTTGCTGAAGACGGTGCGATGGTTGCCGATTGTGTCTATGAGGTCGGAGCTGGAAAGCTCTGCGCCTTTGATGCAGACGGCCACAGGATTACGGGAACCGTCACCGTGAAGATTGACGAGTCAGGATATTTGTCCGGCCTAGCATAAAACAAGCACAGTAACCCCCTCCAATGTGCGAGGGGGTTTTTATATGTAGAGTAATTGTGAAGTGTGCTTTTACTCACTAATTTTTTGCGTTTACTATTCACATACGTAAACATTTATGCTAATATTAAGTTATGGAAGGGAAACTGAACCCTCCAAGGATTGCCTGGAAATGGCAGGAAGGTAAAGAAGGTTAAACATGGCAGAACAGAAGAACGTAAGGCAGGTATTGGCGGAGGTGCAGCGCGAGCTGAACGTACCAAAAGACCAGTACAACAGCTTTGGAAAGTACAAGTTCCGCAATCTTGAGAGTATCAACCTCGCATTAAAGCCGCTATGCGAGAAATACGAGTGCGGTTATTACCTCACCGACGACATCGTTTTTATTGAGGGCAGGTTCTACCTCAAGGCAACCGCGACGTTTTATGCCTTCGGATGCGATGGAGAGGTGTCTGTGACTTCATGGGCACGTGAAGCAAATGAAAAGAAGGGCATGGACGAAGCTCAAGTTACCGGACTGTCGTCAAGTTACGCCCGTAAGTACGCAATGTGCGGACTGTTTGCTGTCGATTCCGGCGAGGAGGTCGATGGTATGGACAATCGAGGCTCTGAAAGCCGTTCTAAGGCTCAAACATCACGCGGTAGCACAACAACGCAGAGAGGGTCACAATCGTCCCGTAAACCGGCACCACAGAAGCCAGCAGCGGCATCAGGCGACGACTTTCTCATTAACCTGACAAAGTTTGCTGAGATGAAAAGTAAACCGGTCGATGACGTCATCGCTGCGCTGAATAAAACAAAGGCGATGCAAGCACTCGGAGTCGTCGAAGGAACATTGGAATACAGCGAGGAGCAGACGGCTTGTGCCGCCAATATCCTTGCAAATTGGATTGCGAAGAGCTAAGGAGAAAAGAACATGGACGGATTGAACAGCGTAACTATTGGCGGCAATCTCACGCGTGACGCGGAGCTTCGATACACACAGGCAGGAACCGCCGTGCTATCGTTTACGGTTGCTGTCAATGAAAGCCGCAAGAAGGACGATGAGTGGGAGGATTATCCAAACTTCATCGACTGCACAATGTTTGGCAAGCGTGCAGAGTCGGTGAGCGACTACCTGCGTAAGGGAGTTTATGCCGCAATCACCGGCAAGCTCCACCAGAACCGCTGGGAGAAGGATGGTCAAAGCCGCTCAAAAATCGAAGTTACCGTCGATAATATCCACTTTGAGAGCAAGGGGACGAGTGGCACCACGAACGGTGAGGCTAGCTATTCAGCAAGCGGCGCGATGAATGGCGATGGTATTTATGACGAGGATATTCCATTTTAGGAAAAGAATAGTTAGGAGAAGAAAATGCAGGACATGTTAGTACGTGCGCAGTTCGTTGCGATGAATGTTAAGACCGGCAAGACCGTTATGCAGTTCGAGCTAGATCCGGAAGACATTTCGATGATGCCAGAGCTTGCGAAAGCTGTCGGCGAGGTGGTAGCTCTCGGGGTTTATCGCGGTCAGGCTGAGCTTCCTCTTAGCGACGTAGTTGCGAAGGTTCGCGGAACGAGTGTCGTAGACCGCGAGACTGGCGAGGTTTTGGCTACAGCATATTAGCGACTTGGGCAGGCGTAAAAACCTGCCTTTTTTCTGTAATTACTATTCACATACGTAAATACTTATGCTATAATTAAGACATGGAAAAGAAAAGGACTTTTCCAAGGATTGCCCGGAAGGGCGGAAAGGCAGGACAAAATGGAGCGCAACGACATGGTTATGGGAGTTCTTGAAGTCTATGACCGCATCAATGTGCTAGAAGCCGAGAACGCGAAACTCAAGGCTGGCATGGTGAGTGAGATTACTGCTCCGGAAGGTAATGACCCACTGGCAGGAATTAAAGCGCGAATCTTGCAATTTGGCCGCGAGAAGATTGTTGATGATGCTCTTGATTACTGGCGCAGAGTGAACGTAACCCGCGACGACGGGCAGCTTAAGGTCACGAGCTACGAAAAATGGCTCAAGGACAAGTTAACAAAGGTACCTGAGTTTATGAGCGTCGTACAGTTCAAGGAGATTTGCAAAGCGGAACTCAAGGCAGAGTACGAGAAAAAGAAAAAGGAAGCTATGGATGACTTCCTGAGTACTGAAACAGAGAAAGACGATGAGGAGTAAATTCACCGTCATTGGCAAAGTTGTGGGAAAACCCCGCCCGAAATTTAGGGTCGTGGCGGGGCATCCACAAGCCTACCAACCACGCGGAGGAAAAGCGTATGAAAGGCTAATAGCCGACGAGTATCGAAGGCAATGCGGCAGAATGCACGAAGGAGCATTGGCAGTTGTTATTCATACGTTCCGGGCATTGCCAAAGGGAACACCGAAGCGAGTAGTAAGTGAGCCTGACACCGTTAAACCAGACGCCGACAACATTGCTAAAAGCGTTCTTGATGCTCTAAATGGTGTGGCATGGCGCGACGACACACAGGTTGTGCATTTGCAAGTGAGAAAGAATCCGAGGACGCGATGCGAGGAGCGTATCGCAGTCGAAATAGTGGAGGTAACTGAATGATTATTACTAATGAACTGAATCTGCCAGCGCCGTTCGTGGACGCTGCAACATCAGATTACAAATACACGCCGAAACGCTACAGCGTGACGTCTGTACTAAAGGGCGTCCGTGAAGCGATTCTACAACGCCGACATGATGACGAGATTAAGCAGGATGCTTCCGACATGGTGTGGGCAATCTTTGGAACAGCGGTTCATAGCATCCTGGAGAACTCGCAGGAGACCGCCGAGCAGCTCAAGGAGAATTGGTTCAGCGTTGATATGGGCGACGGCTATGAATTGTCCGGTATCTTTGACCTGTATGACGACGCGACCGGAACCGTTACAGACTACAAGACCGCAACTGCGTGGAAGGTTGTATTTGGCGAGTTCGACGATTGGAAGCGCCAGACGCTCTGCTATGTGTGGATGCTTCGTGCGATTGGGTTCGACGCCAAGCGCGGTGAAATCGTCGCGATGTTGAAAGACCACTCAAAGACCAAAGCGAAGGCAGACCATACGTACCCACAGCACCCCGTGTACCGCATCGGCTGGGACTTCTCCGAGCAGGAAATTGCGGAGTGTGGCGAGTGGCTGCGTGGTCGCTTTGAGGAAATCAAACGCGCCGAGGCTCTGCCAGATGACGAGCTGCCTATGTGTACCGAGGAGGAGCGTTGGCACAAGGCTGACAAGTGGGCAGTGATGAAGGAAGGTCGCAAGTCCGCCGTCAAGCTGTACGACTCAGAGGAGGAAGCTCAGGAACGCGTTGAGGAAGAAGGAGACAAGTTCTATGTCGAGCACCGTCCGGGCGATGATCCAAAATGTCGTGATTATTGCTCAGCTTGTGCATTTTGTTCACACTATAAGGAGTTGATGAAGAATGTTGACTAAACAAGAGCGCGAAGAAATTAAAAAAAGGTTTGATGAGTGTAGCGAGTTAGATTTAAGCAATATGTACAAATGCTTGTTTGGTAAAGATGTTAGCTCTGGTACGTCATGGGCACAAGACTTTAACGAAATGGTAAACCGTATTTTTGAACTCTACGACGTTTCTAATATGCTCGAGTTGCCAGTTGACAAAGACGGCGAGTATATCCATATTGGTGATGTGGTATGTGAGAGCGACGGGGAAGAATACAAAGTTACCGGGTACAAAAAATATTACGATACAGAAACTATTATTTTGAGAACGTGTACACGGCCTTTTGAAGTATACAGATTCGCGGAAAATTTAACCCACAAAAAGCCTGTAGCAATTAAATCAATTGCTGAGCGTCTTAGAGTTGTCTTAGACGATGATGGCGATTTGATGACTACAGATGGTTTCAATAACTTATCACGTATTATTGCCGAGTTAGAGAGCTTAGGCAATAACGATGAATAACCATTGTTGAAGGTGTTAAAATGACTCTATCGGATGGTAACGGCATCTGGTAGAATGAATGTTGTGAAGAACCCCGCAAGGTGGAGCCGTTACCTCCGCCCAGCGGGGTCTTTCTTTTTTTGGAGGTAGCTATGATTAACGCTTTTGACGCTGAAGTCGCGAAATTGGTTGGAGTGAATGCTGCCGTTTTGTTCAAAAATATTTGCTACTGGGTAGAGAAGAATGCTACGAATGGCAAAAACGAGCACGATGGGTATTATTGGACGTACAACTCAATGAAAGCGTACGCGGAGCAGTTTCCATATCTCACAGAGAGACAAATACGCACGGCGCTGAATAAACTAGAGTCCGAAGGTCTTGTGATGACCGGAAACTTTAACGACGCAGCGTACGACCGAACAAAGTGGTATACGGTCACCGCGAAGGGTGCGTCCATTTGCGAAATCGGTCAAATCCATTTGACTTTTTTGTCAAATGGAAATGACTTAAAAGTCGAACCTATACCAAATGACTACCAAATGACTACCAAAGAAGAACCCCCTATAACCCCCCACGATGACACGAGCGCAAAGGTGGCGGAAGTTGTGGTATATCTCAATGACCTCACGGGGAAGAGCTTCAAGCCGAAGGCTGATGCGACACGAAAAGCGATAAGCGCACGGCTCAATGAAGGGTACACCGTGGATGACTGTAAGCGGGTAATTGACGCAAAGGTGGCGGATTGGGGCAGAGATCCGAAGATGAAGAAATTTCTAAGACCAGAGACGCTGTTCAGGGCTTCGAAGTTTGAAGGTTACCTGCAAGAAGCGCCGGTTATCGACATGGCCGACTGTCCGTTTTAGGAGCGAGGTATGGATTTCATCAGAGAAATTGCTAGGAAGGCTTGGGATGGGTGCCCGGTAGTGGACGGTATACCAACATGTCCAGACTGCCATACACCGAGGGCAGTCATGGTTAATGGAAAGCTCATGCCTTGCATGTGTAAGTGCCAGGAGGAGGCTCAGGACGAGGAGCGTCTAAAGGAGCAAGTGAGGGAGCGCAAGGCTCGAACTGAAAGGCTTCTCAGTACAGCGTTTACCGCGAGTGAAATGAGAGGGTACACTTTCGAGTCCGACGATGGCAAGTACGGACAGGCACAAATGGATGTGTGTCGAAGATACGCAAAGAGATGCGTGGAAGGCGTCGATTATGGACTTCTCATGTTCGGGGCGCCAGATGGTGGAAAGACGTTTGCGAGTTGTTGCATTGCTAATGCGATGATAGAGGAGGGTAAAAAGGTCGTTATGCGCTCCGTGCCGCAGCTCATCATTGCCAGAAACCTCAAAGACGAGGAGCAATTAAGAAATCTTCTGTCATGTGACTTGCTAATTCTGGACGACCTCGGGGCGGAGAGAAGTACGTCGTATGCTCAGGAATTTGTCTACGCGGTTGTGGATGGACGATATCAACAGCGTAAGCCGATGGTCGTGAGTACGAATCTTACTAGGCAGGAGCTTTACAAGACACCCGACATCACAGCGCAGCGTACGTATAACCGCATCCTTGAGGTGTGCCTACCGCTTGAGTTTGACACTGGCAGGAAGCGTGCGACTGCTGAGAAATACGAAGAAATGAAAAAAGACCTTGGCCTTGGATAATGTTTGCAAGCGTGAACGGATGCGTTATAATGTTCACGGAAGTAAATAATCAAGGCAGGAAAGACGAAGGAGGAATGAATGAACACCGAAGTGCTGAAGTCTACACTCGCAGAGCGTGATATGTCACAGAATGAACTTGCCCGTCAGGTTGGTTGCTCGTACGGTCAAATGAGTAATATCATCAACGGCCGTCGTGAGCCTCGAACTGACATGTTCAAGCGAATCTGCGAGGTGTTGAAACTGAAGCCGCAAAAGCTCCTGTAGGACGATTTCTAAGGCATTTTAAGGAGCTTTAATATGGTTGATACAATAACTATTCAAAAAAGCGGCGAAAGTACCGCAAAACTGGCTACAGGAGGTTATAGGCATATGGGAGAGTTCGATATGGGTTTCAAGGCGACGTCGGCGCCGATGTCACAGACCGAGAGGTACGTGCTTCTCGTGGAGTCGTTCGAGGAGAGCGTCGAGAAGTGCATCTCCAAAGAGTGCGAGACGCTCCAGGAAGCAAAGCGAGTGCAGAACGGACTGAGCAAGGTTATCAAGGCGTCCGAAGGAAAGTCCGCTGTGAGGCGTGAGGGTACGACCGTATACCTGATTCGCCGTGGCTAAAGTGACAACGCTGGCACTTGAGCTTCAGCCAATGATGGGTAAGCCGTCAATCAAGATGCACCGCTGCGCAATCTGCGGGCAGACGTGGCCGCTCAATCAACACCACATTGTGCGCAGGGGCGCTGGGAAGATGTACGACGGATACGGCTTGGAACTTGAAAAGCCAACAATCACACTGTGCGGCTCAGGCAACGCTTCCGGGTGTCACGGTCTCGCGCACCAAAACCGCCTACATTTTCGCTGGGTCGAGAGCAGACAGCCATCCGATGAGTTTGGCCTGAGAACGATTCGTTCAGGGCATTGGGAGTACATTCTCTGTGACGAGCCGACTAAATATTCTAAGGCGCTCAGGATGCGCGGATGGAAGCGCGTAAAGTAAATATGAAGTAACTGTGGATGAGTAAAAATCGTCCACTTTTTTTGCGTAAACTATTCACAAGTATGAACACTTGTGTTATGATTACATCATCAAATAAAAACAACCAAATGAAAGGCAGGAACCATGGAAACAAAGAACTACAGAACCAAGGACGAAATGGCTGACTACTTCGCAAAGCTCGCAGACGCTTTTGAAACCGAAGCCGCAATGACTGAGGACGTTGAAGAAGCAGCTTTCCTCCGTGGTAAGGCAGAAGCATACGAACTGGCAGCATTTGAAGTCTCACACAATATGTAGTTTCAAAGCCTAAGGCGCCGGGGCAAATCGGCGCCACCTCAACCACCGAAAGGCAGGAAAAAATGGCAACGTTTTACGGTCAAGTAAAGGGAAACAGAGAGACCACAGCAGCAAGGCAAGGCTCAAGGAAGTCCGGAATAATGGCATCCGTTCAGAGCTATGCGGGTTCGTTCAGTATCGAAATGCGAGGAGATGGCAGTAAAAATATCGTCGCAATCTACGCAGGAGAAGGCTCAAAGCTTGGTGGAAAGAAGATATTTGAAGGAACAATGGACGAGTTTTGCAAAGCACTGTGTGGGTCTGATTTCGAGGAGGTTGTTGAGTAATGAGTACAAGATGCGCACTAATCGTAAACGAGAGGAACCGTTGGGAGTATGGTGAGCCGCTCGAGGAGGTATTCCGTCTCTATCGTCACTGCGACGGATACCCCGAGGGAATGGGGCAAGACCTCAAGACAATCTGCGCACGCTATCAGAAGGACAACGAGCGCAAAAGCTGGTCGCAGTATCTTTTGGAGAAGTTGTCGGCGCTCTGCACGTACGAGATGGAGCCACCGAGCGCAGTCCATGGCGATTTGGAGTTCCTGTACTGCATTAACGTGGACGGGCGGAAGATGACTGTGAGCTGTTACACGATTGGCTGGGATGAGGAGTATGAGGAGGCTATGTGCCGATACCCCGTGTTCCGAGAGACGTTCGGTGGCAGCGAGGAGTAACGATGATTGACGTAGAAGACTACACACAGAGCGTGGGAAGCGTTATGAATGCAGAGAAGCGATACCGCTACCCGCTTGATCCGGACTCCGTGCGTGAATTATGGATGATGTGGAAGCAGCGCAACCCGGAAGCGATGGAGTATATCGAACATCAAGCCAGGAGCGTCAGTTGGACTTCAGGCAGGGTGTCGGCGAAATATCTTGTCGAAAAATTGCGATATGAGAGTGGAATCAAACTCAACGCTGTTCCGTTCGTGGATGAAGACGGCAACGAGCGGAGGTATGGCATCAGCAATACGCTAACCCATTTCATCGGCGCGTGGCTCAAAGAGCGCCATCCGGAGCTGAAAATCGAAGTGAAAAAAAGCAGGTTTGATAGGAAAGGCAGGTAGGACAAATGGAAGCAACTATAGAAATTAAGCGATATTTTGACGAGGAGGATATTAAGGATATTGTCGAGGACGAGATACGTGGGTATGTCCGTGGGATGGTTAGAGAATATTTCGATTTTAACAACTACCGTGACTTTGTGGCAAAAGTAGCAAGTGACGTGTTCAAAGACTGCATGGACGAACTCGACGGCGATATGATTCATGACATTCAAGAGAGAGTACGTGCGGCTATTAAGGATATTAGCGTCTATAACATTCTTGGCACCGATTACAGTTGGCGGAAGGGTGTAGAAGAAAAAACAGAAGCGCAGAAAGTTATTGACGAGGAAGCTGAGAAGTTGCGTAGTGAGGTGTCGGGGATAATACTCAATGCTGTTAAAACAGCGGTTAACGGTAATGTCGCTGAGATTATTTCTGACGCAATCTATGACATTTTGAGCAAGAACGACGAGTAACTATGAAGAACAAATGAAGAAAAGTAAAAATACCTGCCTTTTTTCTGGTTTAACTATTCACATATGTAAACACTCATGTTATAATAAAGACATAGAAAACAAACAAACCCAAATGGAAGGCAGGACATTATGAACGACAAGAAGGCAGCAAAGCTCTACGAGGCAATGGTAAACGCGGCATATGCCTACAAGTTTGAGGGAGGTTCAAAGGAGCTTGCAAGCAAGGCGGCTTCTGAGTATGCGGAGTACAAGGGTATCAGCTACGAGCAGGCTTGCAGCCTCGCAGTTGAGTGCTTCTAATCAAAGCAACCGAAAGGCAGGAAAAAATGAACGCAAAGGAAATCATTAAGGAAATGGCCAACGAAACAACCTCGAAAATCAAGGTGAGCGAACTTTGCAATGAAATCTACTGGAAGCTCGCATCAATGGATATCAAGTGCGCAATCGTCAACGATAGGGCAATCGAAGTTGATGGCGATACAATCTGGTTCCAGCGCAACAACAAAGAAAACTGCTGGAAGTCGTTTGAGGTCATCGACTGCGAATACGCATACATCTAAGGATAAATGAGGTTAGGAAGCTGAGATGGTAGCCAAACAAATTCGTGAGGAATATCGTAACGAAATTCTCGCCCGTATTATTGACCTTTGTGATGTGCCTGAAAAGGAGGAATAGTGACAATGAAAACACTGATTAAATTCACGTTTTGCGCGCTTGTATTTGCTTGTATTGTCGTGATTGCGACAGGAGGAGACCCAACTGCATTCATTATTGCGTATGACGTTCTTGTATTTACCGCGCTAGTTCTTGTGTTTTATCTGCTATACAGCGACGACGTGTCGTTTTTAATTGAAAGGGGTAACGATGTTGACTAAAGAAGAACGTGAGGGTATCGCTAAGAGGCTGAACTACTGTGGCGATACAGAATATTACAGCTTTTATAGAGCCGTGACAGGACACAATACGACTACAAAAATTACGCTTGATGAAGATGTTGAAGAACTTGAAAAAGTTATTTCCAACCTATGCGACACGTCAAACATGGTTGAGTTACCGCTGGATAAAGACGGTGAAGTTATCCGTATTGGTGACACCGTATACGATAAAGACGGAGAAGAGTATAAAGTCACAGGGTATCGAATACTCTTTGATGATGCAGATATTTTTTTGTCAAATGGCTCAGAACCAGCTTACACAACGGTATATACACATTACGTAACCCACAAAAAGCCTGTAACAATTAAATCACTTTTGGAACGCATTAAGCGTGTTATGGATGACGACAGCACGACCGTATGGGCTTATGATGAACTAGATGATATCGCCGACCAGCTAGAGCGTCTAGGTGATAACGATGAGTAGCGTTACACCTAGAGAGCGCCGTGAGGTAGCAAAGAGTCTTCGTTATCTCGCTGATTTGCCTGGCGGTCCATTGGAAAACGATAAGCAATTCGTAGAAGTATTGAAGTATTGGGTTTTCTCAGATTTTAAGCGTTCCAGTTACGATGAAACGCTTACCCGCCTTGCCGACTTAATCGACCCTACATGTCATCAAGTAATAGAAGATGAAACACAAGTTTGCAGTGAGTGTTCAGAAGACCTAGACGAGGGGTATGGATGGGACTTCTGCCCTGTATGTGGCGCAAGGGTGGTGCGAGAATGAGCAAGCAAAAACAGAAAGGCACAGCCTTTGAGCGTCAAGTGGCAGAGTACCTTAGCTCACGCTTGGGGGCTGGCATTGAGCGCAGAACAACAGCCGGCATACATGACCGAGGAGACATCGCGGGAGTGTTCTTTCGCGGTCTTCCCGTGGTTGTTGAGTGTAAGAACTGCACACGCATGGAGCTGCCTAAATGGCTCAAGGAAGCCGAGATAGAGCGAGGAAACGCTGACGCTGAGTTCGGCTTAGTAGTCCACAAGCGTAAAGGCACAGGCGAGAAAAGCTTCGGCGAGACATACGTCACGATGACACTCGAGACGCTCGCAGCAATGATTGCAGGAAGCCACGAGCTTCTGCAATAAATCAGTATTTATTTAATTCCCTATTTTCAAAACTGAATAGAAAGGAGAATCACATGGGTGCTGAAGATACAATTATTCTAATTTTCTGCATTATCGCTGGTATTGCTTTTGTTATGAGCGCATAAATTCCCCATTTTTCACAACCAAATAGAAAGGTTTAACCATGAAGAGACTTCTTCAGTGGCTGGCTGTTTGCGTCTTTGCGTGCCTAGTTTTTATTCCAGGCATCGCACAGGCTCAGACGGTACCAGTCCAGCTCACAAGCTTTCAAGTTACCAACCTAGAGAAGCAGCCAGTCAACTCAGTAGGCTTGCACTCGAAGTTCTACATGAACATTAACTGGGATGCCACAGGACAGGAGCTCCACAACGGAGATTCATTCGACATCGAGCTTCCAACTTTCCTACGCTTCCCAGATGACGCAGCAACGAGCTTCAACCTCTACACGCCAGACGGAGAAGTCTGCGCAGTTGCTGAGATTAACCCGCTCACTCAGACATGTCATGTCACCTTTACCAACTACGTTGAGGGCAAAGACAACATCAAGGGTTCTATCTGGCTGGCAACATGGATTGGAGAAGACAACGGACTAGATCATGAAGAGTTACGCATCGTTCAGACCTCTACTGGTCAAGTTGCAAGCTTCACAGTTCACACTGAGCGTCCTAACGTCCTTACAGGCGAGGTCATTGCTAAGTGGGGCGTTGCTGACACAGATGCTGACACTATTGAGTGGAAGGTACGCCTTAATGTCAACCAGATGAACCTCACCAATGTCATCCTGGAAGACTCAATCGAAGCTGGCTCTTATGTACCCGGCTCTTTCAAGCTCTACCGTGTGCGCATGGACGAGTATGGCGCAATCGATGACTCTTATGGCTGGCAGCCAGTCCAGATTGACGAGCCAACCATCAATGGCTCTACCTTCACGCTAAACCTTCACAATGCCATGGCAAACGGTGAGCAGTACTTTCTTATCTACCGCACCACTAAGAATCCACGCATTAAGAACTCCATCACGCTCTACTCAGCTGAGAAGCAAGCTTCTAGTGTGTGGACCTATGTAGCAGCCGATTCTGGCGGTAACGGCAACGGTGATAACCGTCCGCAGCCAACTGAGCCGGAGACTCCACCTACTCCAGAGCCAACACCGACTCCAGAGCCAACTCCAGGACCACAGCCACAGCCTACTCCACAGGATAGCGACCCCGAGCCTAAGCCGGAGCCACAGCAAGAGCCAGCAAAGCCAGTGAAGAAGGCTAAGAAGGTTAAGAAAGCAGCTTTGCCAGCAACAGGCGATGACGCAATCATTGCAGTTGCAGCTGGTATCGGAACTACCGCTCTTGCATTCGTCCTCACGAGCAGATTTGTCAGAAAGGAGCAGTAATGAACCATAAAGAAGCAGAAGACAGAGAGCGTCTCGAGAAGATGACGATGAAGCAACTTAGGGAAGTTGCAAAGAATGAAGGCGTCTGTCTTGGATATTACTGTTCAAGGAAGGCTGACGCGGTTATCGCAATCATTGAATGGAAACGCTTTAAGGGCGTGTATATGGAGTGGTACTAATGATTTGCCCTCGATGTCTCAATGAAGGCTGGGGCAGCACTGCCTTTGACCTTGAGCACGATGAGCATGGCTGGCGTCTTAGGTGTCCTTACTGCAATCATGCTTCTCGCTACTACCAAACCAAAGAAGAAGCAAATATAGGCTTTATTCTCGACAGAGAAGCTGAGCAAGATGAAGCAGCTAAGCCTAGATAAGCAACCTGAGCCCAACGCAGAAGATGTGCGACTCATAAGAATTTGGCGCATTGACTTCGACTCGGTCTGCTTTGGACTCTACACCTACACACCTGCTCAATTCCATGCAGTCTATACGGCTGCATGGGACTTCTATCAGCGCAAGCCAACCATGAAGCACACAACGGCTCCTGGCACAGAATACATCGAGTTTTATCACGAATATGTCTGCGTCTACGAGTCAAACATGAAGAACTTCATGGAGTGCGTCAGAGCCAATGGCTTGCACGGCAAATACCACGAAGCAGGACACCCAGAGAAAGAATACAAGTTTTAAGAAAAGGAGTAGATCTATGGGAGTATCAGTTCTTGTGCTGGGACATTCTGGCACAGGTAAATCAACAAGTCTCAGAAACTTTAAGCCAAACGAGATTGGCATTTTCAACGTAGCAGGAAAGCCCCTTCCCTTCCGTGGAAAGATGAGCAAGGTTGACCATCCAACGTATTCTCAGATGAAACAATCTTTGAAGGCTAACAAGCTCAAAGCATACGTTGTCGATGATGCGAACTACCTCATGGCATTCCAAAGCTTTGCCAAGGCTAATGAGAAAGGTTATGACAAGTTCACGTCTATGGCAGTTGACTTTGAGCAACTCTTGGAAGCTGCCAACAACACAAACGATGACACAATCGTTTACTTTTTTATGCATCCTGACTATGACGATGCAGGAAGGCTCAAGCCAAAGACGATTGGCAAGATGTTAGACAACCAACTCTGTATTGAAGGTATGTTTCCAATCGTTCTCATCACTGAGCGAGATGATACAGGCTATCACTTCATCACACAGACAGACGGCTCAACGCCTGCCAAATCCCCAATGGGAATGTTTGATGAACTGGTAATTGACAATGACCTCAAAGAGGTTGACAGCACTATTCGTGCTTACTGGGATATGAAGCCACTCGCTTAATTCCCTATTTATTTAATTCACTATTTTCTAAGGAGAAAATCATGAAGGCATTCGGTAATTTTGACAAGGTAGTTGCATCCAACGGTGGCTCTTCCATGCTTGAGCCTGGCGGATACGTTGCAAAAATTGTACGTGTTAAGGACCACACAGACGAGACAAAACCATACCTTGAGTTCGTCTATGACATCTGGAACGGCGAGACTAAGTCATTTCTTTTCGCACAGGATCTTGCAGACACCTCCAACGACTGGAAGCACTCATTCCGCATTTACTTCACTGGCACAACTGACTTCGGTAAGCAGCGTTACAAGGCTCTCACAGAAGCAGTTGAGAACACTGCCCAGGGCAAGGGTGCCAAGGCTTTTGTCTATGAGGACAAAGACGGAGCAGAGCAGACGCTCGTTGGAAAGCTTCTGGGCGTTGTCATTCGTCACCGTTCTTACGTCAACAGTGAGGGCAAGGTTAAAACAGCCGTTGATGTCAATGCATTTATTCCTGGCAAAGATGCAGCAGAAGGCAACTTTGATGCCA
>ERZ772920.404-NODE-404-length-24378-cov-10.108827_pt1 | contig 24378 bp, 15 predicted proteins | sample MGYA00511469_ERZ772920 | MGnify/ENA primary metagenome ERZ772920 (study PRJEB29015, sample SAMEA2738069) | human oral metagenome | biome: human oral; feature: human-associated habitat; material: saliva | place: China | collected 2216 ... | reverse complement strand
GTTATTTCAAAGAAGCTGGAGTGGATGTTGACTTGAAATTGCCACCAGAAGAAAGCTCATCTGACTTGGTGATCAATGGCAAGGCGCCGTTTGCTATCTATTTCCAAGACTACATGGCTAAGAAATTGGAAAAAGGTGCAGGAATCACTGCCGTTGCAGCTATCGTTGAGCACAATACATCAGGAATCATCTCACGTAAATCGGACAATGTCACCAGTCCAAAAGACTTGGTTGGGAAGAAATACGGAACTTGGAATGACCCAACGGAACTAGCTATGTTGAAAACCTTGGTAGAATCTCAAGGTGGAGACTTTGAAAAAGTTGAAAAAGTACCAAACAACGACTCAAACTCTATCACACCAATTGCCAATGGCGTCTTTGATACTGCTTGGATTTACTACGGTTGGGATGGTATCCTTGCAAAATCTCAAGGTGTAGAGGCTAACTTCATGTATTTGAAAGACTACGTCAAGGAATTTGATTACTACTCACCAGTTATCATCGCAAACAACGACTATCTCAAAGACAACAAGGAAGAAGCTCGTAAAGTTATCCAAGCTATCAAAAAAGGCTACCAATATGCCATGGAACATCCAGAAGAAGCTGCAGATATCCTCATCAAGAATGCACCTGAACTCAAGGAAAAACGTGACTTTGTCATCGAATCTCAAAAATACTTGTCAAAAGAATATGCAAGCGACAAGGAAAAATGGGGTCAATTTGATGCAGCTCGCTGGAATGCCTTCTACAAATGGGATAAAGAAAATGGTATCCTTAAAGAAGACTTGACTGACAAGGGCTTCACTAACGAATTTGTAAAATAATGACAGAAATTAGACTCGAACATGTAAGTTATGCCTATGGCGATGAAAAGATTTTAGAGGATATCAACCTGCAGGTGAAGTCAGGTGAAGTAGTTTCTATTCTAGGTCCAAGTGGTGTTGGAAAGACCACTCTCTTTAACCTAATCGCTGGGATTTTAGAAGTCCAGTCTGGGCGAATTGTCCTTGATGGCGAGGAAAATCCCAAGGGGCGCGTGAGTTATATGTTGCAAAAGGATCTACTCTTGGAGCACAAGACGGTGCTTGGCAATATCATCCTGCCCCTCTTGATTCAAAAGGTGGATAAGGCAGAGGCTATTGCCCGAGCGGATGACATCCTTGCGACCTTCCAGTTGACTGCTGTACGGGACAAGTATCCTCACGAACTCAGCGGAGGGATGCGCCAGCGTGTAGCCTTGCTTCGGACCTATCTTTTTGGACACAAGCTCTTTCTTTTAGATGAGGCTTTTAGCGCCTTGGACGAGATGACCAAGATGGAACTCCACGCTTGGTATCTGGAGATTCATAAGCAGTTGCAGCTGACGACCCTCATCATCACGCATAGTATTGAAGAGGCCCTCAATCTCAGCGACCGCATCTATATCTTGAAAAATCGTCCTGGGCAGATTGTCTCAGAAATTAAACTAGATTGGTCTGAAGGTGAGGACAAGGAAGTCCAAAAGATTGCCTATAAGCGTCAAATATTAGCAGAATTGGGATTAAATACGTAGCCTTTTAAGAAATTAGTATATATTAAATACAAGCGAAATCCTTGCTTGGATTTAATTGTTTCAAAGCTGATGAACATGCATGATTAGGCTTAATATTTAAATAAATAGTAAGTTAATATAAAAATAAATAAATTTTAGTTGACATTCTGTCATGAATCTGTATAATATAATTGAACCATTATAGACAATAAGGAGGATAATGTGGTGAAAAAGAGAACTAGTAAACTCTTTCATGGCTTGATGGCCTTGCTACTAGTAGTGTCAGTTTTTCTACCTGCGCTCAAAGTTAGCACTGTTGTTCAAGCGGAGGAACTACCAGCAAGCAGTTACACAATGAAAACTGTTTCAAAAATCAACAATAACAAACTTGTTGATGGCGCTAAGTACGGGGAAGGTAAATTCTATCTTCAACCAACTTATAGTTTCCCCAACGAAGTAACCCTCAAAGACGGGGATTACATGGTGTATCATGTTCCAAACGAATTTAAGATTGAAAAAGATTCTGTTACGGAATTGAAAGCACCAGATGGGCAAACAACTATTGCTGAATTGACAACTAGTAGAGCAGATAACACAGCTACTGTCAAAGTGACAAATGCTGCTTACTTTGCTAATTTGTCAGAGAACAAGGAGATTACTGCCCTATTTACAGTCGTTTGGGCAGATAGTGTTAAACTAAACACTCCTTATCAAATTAATATCCCAGGTGACCAAGTTTACACTTTGACTCGTATCGTCCCAGATGATGACCCAACTGGATTTACTAAATGGGGAGTTCAAGACTCAGACGATCCTAACTATGTAAACTGGCGTATCCGTGTTAACCGCTATGCAAAATCTTACACAGGGGTTAAACTCGAAGATACGATTCCAGAAGGACAAGTTCTTGCAAGTGAAATTACTGGTTACTACTTTACTGAGTGGAACAAAGCTGAAGCTCGTCCAAGACTAGAAGCTGCCCATGTCAACGTTGTTGATGGAAATCACTTTACCATCACTCCAAACGGTGATGGTACAATGGACGGACAAGGTCTCTATATCCTATATAAAACTCGTCTAACTGCTCCAGTTGACAATGCAACTAAAAAAGCATTTAACGATGTTAAAGCGACAACAGATCAAGAAACATTTGATGTTCATGGATTTGCTCCTTTGACAACTACAGAAGGTATCGGTTCAGGTGCGAAGTCTGATGAGGTTGAATTCCAAGTTAAGAAAAAACTTGAAGGAAAAACTCTTGAGGCAGATGCATTTACTTTCCAATTGATTGCTCCAGATGGTTCTGTAACTGAAGCTAAAAACGATGCTGAAGGAAAAGTTAAATTCCCAGCAGTTAAATTCTCTAATGAAGGTACATTCAAATACCAAATTAAAGAAGTAAATGACAACAAACCTGGCTATACATACGATGATTCAGTACTTGAAGCAGAAGTTACTGTAGCAAACGTGTATGGTCAAAAGATTGCCAGCGTTAAATATAAAGATTCTAAGAAAGAATTTACAAACACATACGCTGCTAAAGAAGCAAAACTTCAACTTGAAGCTACTAAAGTCTTGAACGGTAAAGCTATCGAGGCTGGCCAATTTGAATTTGAGTTGAAAGAAAACGGAGCAGTTCTCCACACTGTTTCAAACGATGCAAACGGTAAGATTCAATTCCCAGAACTTACCTTCACACAAGAAGAAACTCGTACATTCACTATCACTGAAAAATCAGGTGATGTAGCCGGAGTTGAATACGATCCAAATGCTTATGAAGTGACAGTAGTCGTTAAAGATAACGGCCAAGGTCAACTTGTCGCAACTGCAACAGGTGCTGACAACCTTACTTTCACGAACGTTTATAAAGCTAAACCAACAACAGCTACTATCACAGCTACTAAAGTCTTGAACGGTAAAGCGCTTGAAGCAGACAAATATGAGTTTGAACTTAAAGAAGGCAACAAAGTAGTCGCAACAGCTAAAAACGCTGCAGACGGTACTGTTACTTTCCCAGCAATCAGCTATGATGCTGCAGGCCCTCACACTTACACAATTACTGAAAAAGCAGGTAGTGAAGCAGGTGTGACCTATGATAAAACTTCTCGCACAGTAACTGTTGATGTTAAAGATAATGGTCAAGGACAACTTGTAGCAACAGTTACAGATAACAACCCAACCTTCACCAACACTTATAAAGCAGCTAAAACAAGTGCAACAATCACAGCTAAGAAAGTCTTGGATGGTAAAGCTCTTGAAGCTGATAAATACGAATTCGAGCTTAAAGAAGGTGACAAAGTCGTTGCAACAGCTAAAAACGCAGCAGACGGAACTGTTACTTTCAAAGAAATCGAATACAATGAAGCAGGCGACCACACTTACACTATCTCTGAAAAAGCAGGTAGCGAAGGCGGTGTGACATACGATGAATCTACTCACAATGTAACAGTGAACGTTACAGATAATGGTCAAGGTCAACTTGTTGCGGCTGTTACAGGTAACAACCCAACTTTCACCAACACTTATAAAGCAGCTTCAGCAAAAGCTACTATCACAGCTAAGAAAGTCTTGAATGGTAAGGCCCTTGAAGCTGGCAAATACGAATTCGAACTTAAAGAAGGTGACAAAGTCGTTGACACAGCTACAAACGCTGCAGACGGTACTGTTACTTTCAAAGACATTGAGTACGCAGCAGTAGAAAACCATACTTACACTATCTCTGAAAAAGCAGGTAGCGAAGGAGGTGTGACATACGACACTGCTACACACGAAGTTAAGGTAGCAGTTACAGATAACGGTCAAGGCCAACTTGTTGCGGCTGTTACAGGTAACAATCCAACCTTCACTAACACTTATAAAGCAACTCCAGCAAAAGCTACTATCACGGCTACTAAAGTCTTGGATGGTAAAGCTCTAGAAGCTGATAAATACGAGTTTGAACTTAAAGAAGGTGACAAAGTCGTTGCGACAGCTAAAAACGCAGCAGACGGAACTGTGACTTTCGAAGCTATCGAATACGCAGTAGCAGGCGACCACACTTACACTATCTCTGAAAAAGCAGGTAGCGAAGGTGGTGTGACATACGACACTGCTACACATAAAGTGACAGTTGCAGTTGTTGATAACGGTGCAGGCGAACTGGTTGCGACTGTAACTGACAACAACCCAACCTTCACCAACACTTATAAAGCAGCTTCAGCAACTGTAAACATCACGGCTAAGAAAGTCTTGGATGGTAAAGCTCTAGAAGCTGACAAATATGAGTTTGAACTTAAAGAAGGTGACGAAGTCGTTGCGACAGCTAAAAACGCTGCAGACGGCACTGTGACTTTCAAAGAAATTGAGTACGCAGCAGTAGAAAACCACACTTACACTATCACTGAAAAAGCAGGTAGTGAAGGAGGTGTGACATACGACACTGCTAAACACGAAGTTAATGTAGCAGTTACAGATAACGGTCAAGGCCAACTTGTTGCAACTGTTACAGGTAACAACCCAACCTTCACTAACACATATAAAGCAGCTAAAACAAGTGCAACGATTACAGCTACTAAAGTCTTGGATGGTAAAGAGCTTGAAGCTGATAAATACGAATTCGAGCTTAAAGAAGGTGACAAAGTCGTTGCGACAGCTAAAAACGCTGCAGACGGCACAGTTACTTTCAAAGAAATTGAGTTCAATGAAGCAGGCGACCACACTTACACTATCACTGAAAAAGCAGGTAGCGAAGCAGGTGTGACATACGATACTGCCAAACACGAAGTTAAGGTGAACGTTAAAGATAACGGTCAAGGCCAACTTGAGGCAGCTGTTACAGGTAACAACCCAACCTTCACCAACACATATAAAGCAGCTTCAACAACTGTAAACATCACGGCTAAGAAAGTCTTGAATGGTAAAACGCTTGAAGCTGGTAAATATGAGTTTGAACTTAAAGAAGGTGACAAAGTCGTTGGAACAGCTACAAACGCTGCAGACGGTACAGTTGCTTTCGCAGGTATTGAGTACAAAGAAGCAGGCGACCACACTTACACTATCTCTGAAAAAGCAGGTAACGAAGCAGGTGTGACATATGATACTGCTACACATAAAGTGACTGTTAAAGTTGATGACAACGGTGCAGGCCAACTTGTTGCGACTGTAACTGACAACAACCCAACCTTCACAAATACTTATGTTGCATCTTCAACAAAAGTACCCTTTACAGCTAAGAAAGTCTTGAAAGGTGATAAAGAGCTTGTAAAAGGTCAATTTAAGTTTGAACTTAAAGAAGGTGACAAAGTCGTTGAGACAGCTACAAACGCTGCAGACGGTACTGTTACTTTCACAGCAATTGAGTACAAAGAAGCAGGTGAGCACACTTACACTATTACTGAAGTAAAAGGTGACGATAAGAATATCAAATATGATGAAAATTCTTACGAAGTGACAGTAAAAGTGACAGATAATGGTGCAGGCCAACTTGTAACAACTGTTACAGGTAACAACCCAACAATCACTAACACGTATACTGAACCGAAAAAAGAAGAACCTAAGGAAGATCCTAAGGGTGAACAGCCTAAGGGAGATTTGCCAAACACTGGTGGAGCAGACTTTACAGCATTCTCTACTATTCTTGGTCTAGTTCTTGCAGCTTTGGCAGGACTTGTATACCGTGCTAAGAAAGTTGACTAATCTCAACTTTGAATAACTAAAAAAGATGGCGACTGTTTTACGGTCCCATCTTTTTGTTTTGGATAGTTTATAATAATCTTCGCAACTCGTTCCCTTTTCCTTTAAAAAAATCAAAAATTTCGGTATAATAGTCAAAGATAGTCAAGGTTCAAAGAAGGAGTTTGATTTACTATGAGATTTAAAAATACATCAGATCATATCGAAGCCTATATCAAGGCGATTTTAGACCAATCTGGTATCGTGGAATTGCAGCGGAGCCAGTTGGCAGATACCTTCCAGGTTGTACCGAGTCAGATCAACTATGTCATCAAGACACGCTTTACGGAAAGCAGAGGTTACTTGGTTGAGAGCAAGCGTGGTGGTGGAGGCTACATTCGCATAGGGCGTATTGAGTTTTCCAGTCATCATGAGATGCTCCGCGATTTGCTTTATTCGATTGGTAAGCGGGTTAGTCAGGAGATTTATGAGGATATTCTCCAGCTTTTGGTGGAGCAAGACTTGATGACCAAGCAGGAGATGACCTTGCTGACTTCTGTAGCAATAGATCGTGTCCTAGGGGAAGAATCCTCAGTTGTCCGTGCCAATATGCTCCGACAGCTATTACAAGAGGTAGATAGAAAAGAGAAGTAAGATGAACTATTCAAAAGCATTGAATGAATGTATCGAAAGTGCCTACATGGTTGCGAGCCATTTTGGAGCCCGTTACCTAGAGTCTTGGCATTTATTGATTGCCATGTCCAATCACAGTTACAGTGTGGCAGGTGCAACTCTAAATGATTATCCTTATGAAATGGATCGTTTAGAAGAGGTTGCGTTGGAACTGACTGAAACGGACTATAGCCAAGACGAAACCTTTACGGAATTGCCTTTTTCCCATCGTTTGGAGGTTCTCTTTGCAGAAGCAGAGTATGTGGCCTCAGTGGTCCATGCAAAGGTGCTAGGGACAGAGCATGTATTATATGCAATCTTGCATGATGGCAATGCCTTGGCAACTCGCATCTTGGAGAGAGCGGGCTTTTCTTATGAAGACCAGAAAGATCAGGTTAGAATTGCTGCTCTTCGTCGCAATCTAGAAGAGCGTGCTGGCTGGACTAGAGAAGATCTCAAGGCTTTGCGTCAACGTCATCGCACAGTAACTGACAAGCAAAATTCCATGGCCAATATGATGGGCATGCCTCAAGCTCAAAGTGGTGGTCTAGAGGACTACACGCATGACCTAACGGAGCAAGCGCGCTCTGGCAAGTTAGAGCCAGTTATCGGTCGAGACAAGGAAATCTCACGTATGATTCAAATCTTGAGTCGGAAGACCAAGAATAATCCGGTCTTGGTTGGTGATGCTGGTGTCGGGAAAACAGCTTTAGCACTTGGGCTTGCCCAGCGTATTGCTAGTGGGGATGTGCCTGCGGAAATGGCAAAGATGCGTGTTCTAGAGCTTGATTTGATGAATGTCGTTGCGGGAACACGTTTCCGTGGGGATTTTGAAGAGCGCATGAACAATATCATCAAGGACATCGAGGAAGATGGCAAAGTGATCCTCTTTATCGATGAACTCCACACCATCATGGGTTCTGGTAGTGGTATTGACTCGACTCTGGATGCGGCCAATATCTTGAAACCAGCCTTGGCTCGCGGAACTCTGAGAACAGTTGGTGCAACCACTCAGGAAGAATACCAAAAACACATTGAAAAAGACGCAGCTCTTTCTCGTCGTTTTGCAAAAGTGACGATTGAAGAGCCAAGTCTAGCTGACAGTATGACTATTTTGCAAGGTTTGAAAGCTACCTATGAGAAACACCATCGTGTGCAAATCACAGATGAAGCTGTCGAAACAGCAGTTAAGATGGCGCATCGTTACTTGACCAGTCGTCACTTACCAGACTCTGCCATCGATCTATTGGATGAAGCAGCAGCAACAGTGCAAAACAAATCCAAGCATGTGAAAGCAGACGAATCCGACTTGACTCCAGCTGACAAGGCTTTGATGGATGGCAAGTGGAAACAAGCTGCCCAGCTAATCGCAAAAGAGCAGGAAGTCCCTGTCTATAAAGACTTGGTAACAGAATCTGAAATTTTGACTACCTTGAGTCGCTTATCAGGGATTCCAGTCCAAAAACTGACTCAGACTGATGCCAAGAAATACCTGAACTTGGAAGCTGAATTACACAAACGTGTCATCGGTCAAGATCAAGCTGTTTCAAGTATTAGTCGTGCGATTCGCCGCAATCAGTCAGGTATTCGCAGTCACAAGCGTCCAATTGGTTCCTTTATGTTCCTAGGGCCGACAGGAGTCGGTAAGACCGAATTGGCAAAGGCTCTGGCAGAAGTTCTCTTTGATGACGAATCAGCCCTTATCCGCTTTGATATGAGTGAGTATATGGAGAAATTTGCAGCCAGCCGTCTCAATGGAGCGCCTCCTGGTTATGTGGGTTATGAAGAAGGTGGGGAATTGACGGAGAAGGTCCGTAACAAACCTTATTCTGTTTTGCTCTTTGATGAGGTCGAGAAGGCTCATCCGGACATTTTTAATGTTCTCTTGCAAGTGCTAGATGATGGTGTCTTAACAGATAGTAAGGGTCGTAAGGTTGATTTTTCAAATACCATTATCATCATGACTTCAAACCTTGGCGCAACAGCCCTTCGTGATGACAAGACCGTTGGATTTGGAGCTAAGGATATCCGTTTTGACCAGGACAATATGGAAAAACGAATGTTCGAAGAGTTGAAAAAGGCTTATCGACCAGAGTTTATCAACCGTATTGATGAAAAGGTTGTCTTCCATAGCCTATCGAACGATCATATGCAAGAAGTGGTGAAGATTATGGTCAAACCTTTGGTAGCAAGTTTGGCAGAAAAAGGTATTGATTTGAAATTACAGTCTTCTGCTCTTAAATTACTAGCCAACCAAGGCTACAATCCTGAAATGGGAGCACGTCCACTCCGTAGAACTCTACAAACAGAAGTGGAGGACAAGCTAGCAGAACTCCTTCTCAAGGGAGAACTGGTGGCTGGTAAGACTCTCAAGATTGGCGTTAAAGCTGGTCAGTTAAAATTTGAAATTGCTTAAAAAATGAGAGTCAGGGAGTCCCCTGATTCTTTTTTGAATCCTTTTTATAAAAAATGATAAAAAACTATTGACCAAATAAAAATATAGTATATAATAAAAAGGTAGAAGATAAAAATATTAAAAACTATAAAAAGGAACGGTATGAAAAAGAAAATTGGTGTGGTTTTTGGGGCCTTTGCCCCTCTCCATCGGGGACATATTGATCTGATTCAGAGAGCTAAACGTCAGTGTGACCAAGTTTGGGTTGTCGTTTCAGGCTATGAGGGAGACCGTGTGGGGCAGGTAGGCTTAACTCTTCAAAAGAGATTTCGCTATATCCGGGAGGCTTTTCGAGATGATGAATTGACCTTGGTTTGTAAGTTGGATGAGACAAATATTCCTCGTTACCCAATGGGCTGGGATCAGTGGTTAGGGAAAATATTAGAAGAAATTTCTTATGATAAAAATCAGCAAGAGTTGATCTTCTTTGTAGGAGAGGAGGAATATCAAGAAGAGCTGAAACAGCGTGGTTTTAAGACGGTCTTACAAGAAAGAAGATTTGGAATTTCAGCAAGTATGATTCGAGAAAATCCAAGCAAGTATTGGAAATACATCGCTCAGCCCTTCCGTCGTCAATTTACAAAAAAAGTGTTAATCATGGGAAGTGCCAGCAATGGGAAAACGACTCTTGCAAAGGATTTGGGCAGATATTATGATGCTCCAGTTAGTTTGGAATATGCGCGTGAATATCAGATTAAAAATAATGTTCGAGATGATGAGTTGACTCCGAAGGATTACTATTATCTCCTCTTGGGGCAGTATGATCAGACATCAAAGTTGATCGACAGCAGTGTCAATAGGGGGTTGGTCATCGCTGATACCAATTCCCTGGTGACCAAGGGTTACTATGATTATTACATGGAGACAGAGAATCAAGGGGACTTATCGGGGGAGACCTTTGACAATCTTTTTGCCTCGATTTTAGCTAAGGAAAAGTGGGACTTGATTCTCTTTGTACAACCTGTTGGTTCTTATGTCAATGACGGTTTTAGAGATATGACCATGGCAGAAGATCACATTCGTCACAGTTTCTCACAACATTTGGATCAGATGAGGGAGCGCTACTTGCCAACCATTCCACTAGTTTATCTATCTAGTGATTATCTTGGAAATTACGAAACTGCAAAAGAGGCTATTGATGCCATTTACCAAGCAGATTAGGAGAAAAATATGAAAAAATTAACTGAAAAAATCACACAATTTATCGAAAACTTTAAAAATGTCCATGCAGAAGCTCGTAAGATTGGTTTTGCAGGAATCATGAACCTGCTCTGGAAAGATCTCTTTATGGGACGTAGTCTCTTCCAGTGGGTGTATTTAATTGCCTTGTCGAGTGTTCCTTTAATCTTGGAATTCACTCAAAATACGGATAGTCACGATTGGTTAAGCTTGTTTGCCTCTTGGACGGGGATTGTCTGTGTTATCTTAGTTGCAGAAGGACGGGCTAGCAACTATCTCTTTGGTGCTATTAATTCGGCTATCTATCTGATTTTGGCTATGAATGCGACCTTCTATGGAGAAGTCTTGACAACTGTTTATTTCTTTGTCATGCAACCAATCGGTCTTTATGCTTGGTTATCCAATCGTATCAATGAACAAGAAAAAGCAGAAGAATCCCACTTTGAAGCCAAGAAATTATCCTTGGTGGATTGGCTCAAGTACTTGGTCTTGACTGCTATCATTTGGATTGGTATGGGCTTAGCTTACCAAAGTATCCATAGTGCTCGCCCTTTCCGTGATAGTATTACTGATGCCACCAATGGTGTTGGCCAGCTCTTGATGACTCGTCTCTACCGTGAGCAATGGATTTTCTGGATTGCAACCAACCTCTTTAGTATCTACCTTTGGTGGGGTGAAAATATCCATATTCAAGGGATGTACTGGGTCTACACACTCAACAGTCTAGTGGGTTGGTACCAATGGACTAAGGCAGTTCGTAAGGAGGCCTAACATGGCTGACACGATGATTCCAGCTGGGATGACAGAAAAAGAATATTTTGAAATTCATGCCAGTCAGGAAGAATTTTTAGACTGGTACTACAAGCAAGAACTCCCTCAATATGAAAAGCCTAGTGTGACAGTGGATATGGTGGCATATTGCTTTCTCGAAGGAAAGATCAAGCTTTTACTAATTCGTCGCAAGGCTCACCCTTATCAGAACTGTTTGGCCTTAGTTGGAGGCTTTATGGACAAGGGAGAAGACGCTGCACATGCTTGTCAGCGAGAGGTGAAAGAAGAGGTCAATCTCGATCTTCCTTTAGAAAAAATCGAGCAATTGATGACCGTATCGACCCCCGGTCGTGATCCACGTGGCTGGACAGTGACCATTGCTCACTTGATTTATTTGCCCAGTCAAGCACTTGATTTGGCGCAAGCAGGGGATGATGCTAAGGATGTGGTCTTTGTAGATATGGATTTTCAGACAGGGAAATGCTACTTGGACGGATTAGAGTTGGAAGAGAAGGATTTTGCCTTTGATCATTATGCGATTATCCAAGAGTCTATCAGACGAATCCAAGGGCGTCTCGACTGGAATCCGACCTTTCTCTATCTGTTAGAGGAGGAGTTTACTGTCTATGAAGGGACAGAATTAGTCAATCTTATCAATCCAGGTCGACCAATCGTCAGCAATAATTTTCTTGTAAAATATGGAGATTTTGTAGAAGAGGTCGGACTTAAACGAGTTCCGAAAAAGAAACCAAGAAAAACCTATCGATTGAAATAAAAACGAGGCCGGGAAAAAGTTCCCGACCTCTTTATTTACCGTCATGAGATGAAATTTCTCTTGCGACTACTTTTATGGGTGGCTATCTTTCTTAGAATTACTCATGATGCGAATGAATAAATCTTTGTATTTATATTTTAAATAGGTTTCGTGCAAGTACAATAAAGCTATATCTACAATCATAAAAATGGTTATTAAGTAAAATAAATCAAATGTAGTCTGAGCGTAGCGAATTGCAGACTGATAAGACCAGAAAGCTCCCAAAATCAACCAAGGAAGATACTTGTAATACTTGTTTAGCATAAGAATGCACCTCCTATACTCTAGTTCACTATTATTATATTCCTTTGTACTTGAAGATGCAAGCGATTACACAAGAGCGATTTAAAAAATTTTAAACAAAATAGAAAACTTTTTCTGTTTTTTCTATTAGATTACGAATAGAATAGTAGGAGGAGAAAATGTAGTCAAGTTATTTAAGGTTTGTAAAATTGCTTATATAAATAGTTGACAGATTTAAAGATCAATGTTACAATAACATTACAAAAAGATTTCACAAAATTACTAAAATATTACAAAGAGGTAGAAAAATGAAAAAGAAAACTTATATTCAATTGATGACAGCAACTGTTTTGGCATCAACTTTACTACTAGGAGCTTGCGGAAATAAAAAAGAAACAACTCAAGCAAGTAGTTCTGTCAAAACAAGCCAATCATCTGGAACTAAAGCAAGCTCAGCAAACAATGAAAGCAAGATTCAGAAATCATCCAGTTTATCAACATCTGAAAAGCCAAAGGTATCTTCTGATAAGTCTTCAACAACTGCAACTCAAACACAAGCAGCTAGTCAGCAAACTGCTACTAAGCAACAAAGCTCTCAAGCACAAGTTAATCAAAAAAACTATGATTCAACAACTGACCGCAAATTTCAAGATAAGCAGGCAGAAAGTAACAAACGTTACAAGGGTGTCTTAACTATGGTTGATGGTGATTTCTCATCTGCAGCAGGTAACTGGAAGGGAGCTAATGGTGAAACGATTACGGTATCATCAGGGGGTAAATTTACAGTAGAAACTGCTGATGGCAAGAAGGAAAATTACTCTATCAAAGGCTATTCATATACCCTTGACGATGGTAAGTATAATGCCAAAATCGGTGGAGGAAAAATCATCCAAATTACAACAGGAGCGGATGGTAAGGTTTCCAGTGTTGCTTTGAGTCAATAATAACCCTCAGTATTTGAATTTTTACAGTCAAAGAAAATCCGTCAGCTCAATAAGGGTTGACGGATTATTTTATACTTATATTTGGGTTAAAAAGTCTTCTGTAGTAAGAATTTGAGCAAACTCATCTTGTAGAGAGAGGAGATTAATCTCGTGGATAGTTTCAGGAGAGATGACTTGACCGTTTTTGTTAGATAGGGTAAAACTGGCAGTAGCATCTGCTAGTAGAGTGACTTCAAAACCAAGATTTGCTGCCATTCGTGTCGTAGTAGATACACAATGAGGCAGGGTCAAACCAACAACGACTAAATGACAAATCTGATTTTTTCGTAAATATGTTTCAAGATTTGTTCCAATAAAGGCGCTATTAACCTTTTTTTGAAAGACAGGTTCTGAGGCAACTGGTTCAAATCCACTTTTAAACACTTGATTTTGTTTGTTATGAAATTGAGACTGGGGTTTGTCAGATATGTGTTGAACGTGTAAGACTGGAAGAGCGTGTTTGCGAAAGTATGCCAGTACCCTCAATGCTTGATGTTCAGCTTGAGGGTTATTTCGTTCTCCCCAGATAGGTCTATCAAATGCTTTTTGCATATCGATAACCAGTAGAGCAGTATGAACCATTTTAAGCCTTCTCCAATTGCAAGAGGGCTTCAATCTCTGCTAGGGTGCTAGCTTGTGAGATGGCTCCACGGAGTTTGGCAGCGCCAGATGTTCCACGGAGGTAGTGAGGAGCTAGGCCACGGAACTCACGAACTGCGACGTTTTCCCCTTTGAGGTTAATCAAGCGTTTCAAGTGTTCGTAGGCGATTTTCATCTTGTCTTCAAAGGTCAAATCAGGTAGAATTTCCCCTGTTTCAAAGTAATGGTTGATTTGGTTGAAGAGGTAGGGATTACCCATAGCAGCTCGTCCAATCATGACAGCGTCAGCACCTACTTCTTCGATACGTTGTTTAGCTTCTTGAACAGTGCGGATATCACCATTAGCGATGAATGGAATCTTGGTCAGAGCTTGGGCAACCTTGTGAAGGGTTTCAAGGTCTGCGTGACCTGTATACATTTGCTCACGGGTACGGCCATGCATGGCAAGGGCGGAGACACCTGCTGCCTCAGCAGCAAGAGCATTCTCTACTGCTAGAGAAGGATCAGCCCAGCCGGTACGCATTTTAACTGTGAGGGGAATATCAAGAACAGATTGGACCTTGTTGATGATAGAGTAGATTTTGTCTGGATCCTTGAGCCACATAGCTCCCGCTTCGTTTTTCACAATTTTGTTTACAGGGCATCCCATATTGATATCGACGATATCTGTCTTGGTATTTTCCTGAATGAATTCTGCTGCGCGCGCGAGACTATCTTCATCGCTACCAAAAAGTTGAATAGAAACTGGGTTTTCTCCCTCATCAATGTGGAGCATGTGAAGGGTTTTTTCATTGTTGTATTGAATCCCTTTGTCAGACACCATTTCCATGACAACGAGTCCAGCTCCAAGCTCTTTTGCGATGGTACGAAAGGCTGAGTTGGTCACGCCAGCCATGGGTGCTAAAACAGTACGATTGGGAATCTCAACATTGCCAATCATAAAAGGTGTATTAAGATTTTTCACGAATGAGTTCCTCCAAGTCATTATCGTCAAAGTTGTAGGTTGTTTGGCAGAATTGACAAGTGATTTCTGCACCGTGGTCTTCCTCTTTCATTTCTTGAAGATCTGAACTTGGAAGGCTAGCAAGGGCATTCATAAAGCGGTCGTGACTGCAGTCGCACTCAAAACGGATGTCTTCTTCAGATAAACGTTTATAGGGTTCGTCCCCATAGATGGCTTTTAGAAGCGCTTCAATATGATCTTCACTTTCAAGAAGTGTTGAGATAGCAGGCATTTCTTGGATGCGTTTTTCAAAGCGGGCAATTTCTTTTTCTTTGGCACCTGGTAACACTTGGACTAGGAAACCACCTGCAACCTTGACCTTGTCATCCTTGTCCAAGAGGACATTGAGTCCAACTGCTGAAGGGGTTTGTTGGCTTTCTGTTAGGTAGAAAGCAAGGTCTTCCCCAATCTCTCCAGAGATGAGTGGGGTCAAGGAAGTATAAGGATTTCCAATGCCGTAGTCTGTGATAACGAGGAATTGGCCATTGCCGACAAAAGGACCTACGAGTACTTCGCCAGTTGCTGTTTTTTTGATGTCCACTCCAGGATTTTGAACGTAGCCTTTTACGTTTCCCTTGGTATCTGCAACAGTGATGATGGCACCAAGTGAGCTAGATCCTAGTACTTTAACAGTTAGTTTTGTATTTCCTTTCTCATTTGCTGCGAGAATCTGGCTAGCGATAAGTGTGCGACCAAGTGCTACAGTTGAGCTGGCCTGCGTTTGATGTTTTTCTTGAGCTTCGCGGATGGTCTCAGTGCTATCGAGCACAAAGGCACGAAAAGTCCCACTTGCTGATATTGTTTTAATAATTTTATCCATAGCTACTATTTTAGCATAAAAAGGACTAAAGAGGGTGCCATGTGTTTATTGTTTCTAGCTATATTCTAGTTTTGAGTAGGGATTTACAGAAAAAAATGAACAGATTATTTCATGATTTTTAAGATTTGTGTTATGCTAAAGGGAGAAAATGAAAGGGGTAACAAATGTATCTAGGCGACTTGATGGAAAAAGCAGAATCTGGTCAATTTTTAGTACTTTCCTTTTTATTACAAGAATCCCAGACGACTGTCAAACAAGCAATGGAAGAAACTGGGTTTTCAAAAGCAACCTTGACCAAGTATGTCGTCTTGCTCAACGACAAGGCTCAGGAAAAAGATTTGGATTTGAAAATTCGCTTGGCTGATGAAATTTTGAGTTTATCAATTGGTCCTGCAGTCAAAGGGCGAGAAATTCGGAGCTTATTCTTGGAAAATGCCATAAAATACCAAATTTTAGTTTATCTCCTCTATCATCAGCAGTTTTTAGCCCATCAATTATCTCAAGAATTGATGATTAGTGAGGCAACGCTTGGTCGCCATTTATCAAGTTTAAATCATATTTTATCAGAATTTGACTTGTCTATTCAAAACGGTCGTTTGCGAGGCCCAGAACATCAGATTCGTTACTTTTATTTCTGTCTTTTCCGCAAGATTTGGTCTGGCAAGGAGTGGGAAATGCATATGCAAAAGCCTGCGAGAAAGCAGGAGATTGCTATACTAGAAGAAATCTGTGGTGCTAGCTTATCTTCAGGTCAGAAATTGGACTTGGTTTTGTGGAATCACATTAGTCAACAGCGTCTTCGAGTGAACGCCTGCCAGTTTCAAGTTATAGAAGAAAAAATGCGTGGGTATTTTGATAATATTTTTTACATTCGGTTACTGAGAAAAGCTACTTCCTTTTTTGCTGGACAACATCTTCCTTTGGGATCTGAAGATGGTGAGATGATGATTTTCTTCTCTTTTCTTCTCTCCCATCGTATTTTACCCCTTCATAGTATGGAGTATATCCTTGGTTTTGGTGGTCAGCTTGCAGATCTTTTGACGCAAATGATACAAGAAATGAAGAAAAAGGACTTACTTGGAGAATATACAGAAGATTACATCACTTATGAACTTAGTCAACTTTGTGGTCAAGTTTACCTATATAAGGGGTATATCTTACAGGATAAATACAAGTATCAGCTAGACAATCGCCATCCTTATTTGCTGATGGAGCATGATTTTAGAAATACAGCAGAGGATATTTTCAATGCTTTACCTGCTTTTCATCAGGGGACAGACCTGGATAAAAAGATTATCTGGGAATGGCTCCAGTTGATGGAATATATGGCTGAGAATGGTGGCCAACATATGAAGATTGGCCTAGATTTAACCTCTGGTTTTCTTGTCTTTTCGAGAATGTCAGCTATTTTGAAACGTTATTTAGAATACAATCGTTTTATTACAATAGAAGTCTATAATCCTACTCGCCATTACGATATACTGGTTACAAATAACCCGGTTCATAAGAAAGAACAGACTCCGATTTATTATTTAAAAAACGACTTGGATTTGGAAGATTTGGCAGCTATTCGTCAGTTACTCTTTAGCTAAAAGACTTAGTAAAACTAGGTCTTTTTTGATTTTTAATTTGACTTACACAAGACTTTAATGACTATAATTTTAGTAGAATAGAAAAAGTACTATATCTGAACTATCGATAGAAACCTTACCATAAATATCCAAGGAGAGATTTTTGTCACATAACATATATTATAAAGTTGATAATGTATATATTATCTGTATTTGAAAAAATATATAAAATATTAGAGCGTTTTGCTTAATTGTAAGTTTTATTGAAAATTTTTAATAAAACTTATAGAAATATTTGATAGATGAAGCTAATTTACGAACAAAAAGTCGTCATTTAAGTGAAATAATTGACAAATGATATATCCTGGACTATAATAGAAGTGATAATATGATATATTATGCATTATAAAAATAAAAAAGAGGTATTGCAAATGGATAAGAAAAGAATGATACTCGCTAGTTTGGCTAGTGCAGCAGTCTTAGGAGCAGGATTTACTGCAACTCAACAAGAAGTTGTAAAAGCTGATGATTCTATAAAGACAAACTCAGAACAAGCAGCAGAAGCTAAAAAAGCAGCAGAAGCTAAAGTTGCTGAGTTAGAGAAAAAAGCAGCGGAAGCTAAATCTAAAGCAGCAGAAGCAGAGACAGCATTAACAGTTGCAAAACAAGCAGCTGAAAAGGCTGCACAAGATGAATTTTCAGCAAATTTTGATGAAGCGTTAAACGATACGATTAAAGGTTTAGAAGAAGATGCAAAAAATAATCCTGAATTAAAAGATCAAATTCAAGGATTTATTGATGAGTTGAAAAAACAAGCAGGAGAAAAGAAAGCTGCTTTCGAAACAGCATTTAAAGAAGGTAAGACAGCAGCAGAAGTTGAAAAAGAAGTAGAAGAAGTTGCAAAAGCAGAGGAAGAAGCAGAAGCAAGAGAAGCTAAAGAAGAAGCAGACGCACAAACAGCATTTTTAGAAAAGTTTGATAAAGATTTAAATGCTATAATTGAAAAATTAGAAAAAACTAATACTGAAAATAATGCTGAATTAGAAGCACAAAAACAAGAAGCAATTAAAGCGTTAAGAGAAGAAGCTACTGAAACAAGAAAGAAAATTGAAGAAGGTTTCAAAAATGGCTTAACTGCTGAAGATGCTGAAGAAGCAATCGAAGAATCAAATAAAAAATCAGCAGAAGAAGCAGCAGAAAAAGCTAAAGCGGAAGCAAAAGCACAACAAGATTTCTTAGATAATTTTGATAAATCTGTAAATGCTACAGTTAAAGAATTAGAAGAATATGGAAATAGTAATCCTGAAATTAAAGAAAAGATCCAAAGGGTTATTGCTGAATTCAAAAAACAAGCGGATGAAAAGAAAGCAGGATTTGTACAAAGCTTCCAAGACGGTGTAACTGCAAAAGTAGTTGAAAAAGAAGTAGAAGAAGTTGCAAAAGCAGAGGAAGAAGTAGAAGCAAGAGAAGCTAAAGAAGAAGCAGACGCGCAAGCAGCATTTTTAGATAATTTTGATAAATCTGTAGATGCCACAGTTAAAGAATTAGAAGAATATGCAAATAGTAATCCTGAAATTAAAGAACAAATCCAAGGATTTATTGATGGATTTAAAAAACTATCAAAAGAAAAGAGAACTGAATTTGTAGAAGATTTCCAAAACGGCTTAACAGCAGAGGAAGCTGAAGAAGAAGTGGAAAAAGTTGCAAAAGCAGAGGAAGAAGCAGAAGCAACAGAAACAAAAGAAGAAGCTGATAACAAAGAAGCTCTTAAAACTGCGCTAGAGAAACTTGAAAAAGAAGCTGAAGACAGAATTAATAATGATAGTCGTATTAAGTCTGAAGATAAAGCGAAAGCTATTGAAGAAGCTAAAGTAGTAATTGGAAAAGATGCTATCTTAAAAGCTATTGAAAATGGTGACATCTCAGCAACAGAAGCTGCTAAAGAATTAGAAAATCAATCTAATACTGCTAATGAAACTAGTACTATAGAACAAGAAGGGAAGCCACTTGCTGATCTTCCTGCTGAAGATAAAAAAGAATTAGATAAAGCTGATAACAAAGAAGCTTCTAAACCAATTGTTGAAAAACTTACAGACATCGCAGATGATTTAGCAGAAAAGATTGAAAAATTAGCTGAAGTTGCTGAAAAAGATAAAGCAGACTCTACTACAAAGGCTGAAAAATTTGAAAAACAAAATGAAACTTTAGAAAAAGTTACAGTAGCAGTAGAAGCAGCTAAGAAAAATAGTAGTAATCAAGCTGTTCTTGATGCTTTACAAACTGCTGAAAAGCAATTACAAGCAGACACTAGGGAAGCTAAAACTAAGTTTGATGAAGTTAATGAGTCATTACAAGCTAACTCAGAAGAAATCAATGAACTGACTGATGAATACAACGAAATTTTAGGCAGTATCGAAGGTGTATCAAAAACTCCTACTGTTGAAGTACTTCCTGAATATACTGAACCTGTAGCTACTAAGGGAGAAGAAGCAGCTCCTACTGTTGAAGCACTTCCTGAATACACTGGAACTGTAGCTACTAATACTCCTGCTGATGAAAACGGAGAGGCTGTACTTCCTCCTGTAGAAAACAATGAATACAATGGTTCTCTAGGTACTGCTGGTGATGAAGCTACACCTAAAGTAGAAGTACCAGAATATAATGATGGCGTAAGTGACGATGAAGCTCCAACATCAGAAACTCCAGAATACAATGGTGGCGTAAGTGATGAAGAAGCTCCAGTTGAATCAGCAAAACCAGAAGCACCAAAACCAGCTGAAAAGTCTGAAGCAGAAAAGAAAGTAGAAACTTTAGAAACAGAAGTTACAGCTTTAGAAGAACTTCTTGCTACAAACAACAATAATAAAGCTATCAAAGATCTTCTAAATTCTAGACGTTCTGCGCTTGCAAGAGCAGAAAAAGCACTTAATACAACTAAACCTGCTACACCTACATTTGCAGTTTTAGCAGCTGAGTTAGAAGTACCAACTGCATCTGAGGCTTTAAAAGCAGAAGTTGCAAAGCTTGAAGAAGAATTAAAAACGGCTGATGCAAGCAAAAAAGAAGAGTTAACTAAAAAAATTGTTGAGCTAACAGCACTTTTAACTGAAGTTAAAGATGCGGAAGAAAAAGCACTTAAAATTGTAGAACCAAAAGAAGATAAAGTTGTATTTTCTAAAGATCAAGTTCTCCCTCCAGTTCAAGCAGAAGCTCCTGAATTTATAGGTAATGTTAACGGTGTTGAGGCTGCTGTTAACGAAGTTTCTGAATTCGGTGCTAACAACCCTGAAATCAAGAAAATCTTGAAAGAAATTGGGGAAGTTCGCACACAAATCGAAAATGGGGAAGAAAATGGTGCAGAACCATACTACATCGAAGGATTGAAAGAACGTTTGAACGATCTTCTAGAAGCTTTCGACATTTTGAATGACAATAAACCAGCTGTTAACGAAGTTCCTGAATACAAATTACCAGCTACACCTGCTCAGCCTGTAACACCAACTGTAGCAGGAACTAGCAAAGATAAGACTTACCAAGCACCAGCAGCTAAAGAAGAAGCTAAAAAGGTACTTCCAAACACTGGTGGTAAAGAAAGTGCTGCATTGGCATCTGCAGGATTCCTTGGTTTAGTCCTTGGTGCCCTTCCATTTGCTAAACGCAAAAACTAATTTTCTAGTTCACATAATGGAGAAGGATTATTTTCCTTCTCTTTTTTCTGTTCCTCTCCAGAATTGAGTTTTAGCAATCAATATAGATGGTCAATAATAAGGATTACGAAAAATCTTCAAACTGAGAATCTCAATAAAGTTTGTACTCTAAGGCTTTCTTATTTAGCTTTGGGTGTGACTTTAAGCATAATTTTTTGTGAAATTTACACAATCTACTCACATTTTTTTAAAAATTAAAAAAAGTTGATAAACAAGAAAGCGCTTTATTTTGTATACTAGTTAGTGTAAAGAGGAGACATCCTCAAGATCTTTATGAGGAGGACAGCACATGTCACAAGAAAAATTCATTATGGCCATTGACCAGGGGACTACAAGTTCTCGTGCCATTATCTTTAACAAAAAAGGTGAAAAAGTTAGCTCTAGCCAAAAAGAGTTCACTCAAATTTTCCCTCACGCAGGTTGGGTGGAGCACAATGCCAATGAAATTTGGAACTCTGTACAGTCTGTTATTGCTGGTGCTTTTATTGACAGCGGTGTGAAACCAAGTCAAATCGAAGCAATCGGGATCACTAACCAACGTGAAACAACAGTTGTTTGGGATAAGAAAACAGGACTTCCAATCTACAATGCCATCGTTTGGCAATCTCGTCAGACAGCTCCTTTGGCTGAGCAACTAAAAAGCAAAGGCTATGTGGAAAAATTCCATGAAAAGACTGGTTTGATTATCGATGCTTACTTCTCTGCTACTAAAGTTCGTTGGATTTTGGACCATGTAGAGGGAGCGCAAGAGAGAGCTGAAAAGGGTGAATTGCTCTTTGGTACTATTGACACTTGGTTGGTTTGGAAATTGACAGACGGTGCGTCTCATGTAACGGATTATTCAAATGCAGCCCGTACTATGCTCTATAATATCAAGGAACTTAAATGGGATGATGAAATCTTAGAAATCCTCAATATTCCTAAGGCTATGTTGCCAGAAGTTCGTTCTAACTCTGAAATCTACGGTAAGACAGCTCCATTCCACTTCTATGGTGGAGAAGTTCCAATCTCAGGTATGGCAGGGGACCAACAGGCAGCCCTCTTTGGACAGTTAGCCTTTGAACCTGGTATGGTTAAAAATACTTACGGAACAGGTTCGTTCATCATCATGAATACTGGTGAAGAAATGCAGTTGTCTGAAAACAATCTTTTGACAACTATCGGTTACGGTATCAATGGTAAGGTTTACTATGCTTTAGAAGGATCCATCTTCATCGCGGGAAGTGCGATTCAATGGCTTCGTGATGGACTTCGTATGGTAGAGAACTCACCAGAATCTGAAAAATATGCTCGTGATTCACACAATGATGATGAAGTGTATGTAGTTCCAGCCTTTACAGGACTGGGTGCACCATACTGGAATCAAAATGCTCGTGGTTCAGTCTTTGGTTTGACTCGTGGAACAAGCAAGGAAGATTTTATTAAGGCAACTCTTCAATCAATTGCTTATCAAGTGCGTGATATTATTGACACAATGCAGGTAGATTCTCAAACAGCTATTCAAGTATTGAAAGTGGATGGCGGCGCAGCTATGAACAACTTCCTCATGCAGTTCCAAGCTGATATTTTAGGAATTGACATTGCTCGTGCTAAAAACTTGGAAACCACAGCTCTAGGTGCAGCCTTCCTAGCAGGTTTAGCAGTTGGTTACTGGAAAGACTTGGATGAGTTGAAGCTTTTGAATGAAACTGGAGAACTCTTTGAGCCATCTATGAATGAATCTCGTAAGGAACAACTTTACAAGGGTTGGAAGAAAGCTGTAAAAGCAACTCAAGTTTTTGCAGAAGAAGACTAATACTGATGAAATCAGTTCAATAATGACAGGACTTAATTAGAAAGTGTGTAGATATGGAATTTTCAAAGAAAACACGTGAATTATCAATTCAAAAAATGCAGGAACGTACCCTGGACCTCTTGATTATCGGTGGAGGAATTACAGGGGCTGGTGTAGCTTTACAGGCAGCAGCTAGTGGTCTAGATACTGGTTTGATTGAAATGCAGGACTTCGCAGAAGGAACATCTAGCCGTTCAACAAAATTGGTTCACGGAGGTCTTCGTTATCTTAAGCAATTTGACGTAGAAGTAGTATCAGATACGGTTTCAGAACGTGCAGTGGTCCAACAAATTGCGCCACATATTCCAAAACCAGACCCAATGCTCTTGCCAGTTTACGATGAAGATGGAGCGACCTTTAGTCTCTTCCGTCTTAAAGTAGCTATGGACCTTTACGACCTCTTGGCAGGGGTTAACAATACGCCTGCTGCAAACAAGGTTTTGAGCAAGGAAGAAGTTTTGGAACGCCAGCCAAACTTGAAGAGAGAAGGCTTGGTAGGAGGTGGGGTTTACCTTGACTTCCGTAACAACGATGCGCGTCTTGTGATTGAAAACATCAAACGTGCTAACCAAGATGGTGCCCTTATTGCCAATCATGTGAAGGCAGAAGGATTTCTCTTTGACGAAAGTGGCAAAATTACAGGTGTGGTAGCTCGTGATCTCTTGACAGACCAAGTCTTTGAAATCAAGGCACGCCTTGTTATTAATACAACAGGTCCTTGGAGTGATAAAGTACGCAATTTGTCTAATAAGGGAACACAATTCTCACAAATGCGCCCAACTAAGGGAGTTCACTTGGTAGTGGATTCAAGTAAGATCAAGGTTTCTCAACCAGTTTACTTTGATACAGGTTTGGGAGATGGCCGTATGGTCTTTGTACTTCCACGTGAAAACAAGACTTACTTCGGTACAACAGACACAGACTACACGGGTGATTTAGAACATCCAAAAGTGACTAAAGAAGATGTAGATTATCTACTTGGTATTGTTAACAACCGCTTCCCAGATGCAAACATTACTGTTGCTGACATTGAAAGTAGCTGGGCTGGTCTTCGTCCATTGATTGCAGGGAACAGTGCCTCTGACTACAATGGTGGAAATAACGGTACCATCAGTGATGAAAGCTTTAACAACTTGATTGCAACTGTTGAGTCTTATCTCTCTAAAGAAAAAACACGTGAAGATGTTGAAGCCGCTGTCAGCAAGCTTGAAAGCAGTACTTCTGAGAAACACTTGGATCCATCAGCAGTTTCTCGTGGTTCTAGTTTGGACCGTGACGACAATGGCCTCTTGACCCTTGCTGGTGGTAAGATCACAGATTACCGTAAGATGGCAGAGGGAGCTATGGAGCGCGTGGTTGAGATCTTGAAAGCAGAATTTGACCGTAGCTTTAAACTCATCAACTCTAAGACATACCCTGTTTCAGGTGGGGAATTGAACCCAGCAAGTGTGGATACAGAAATCGCAGCTTTTGCTGAGCTCGGAGTATCTCGTGGTTTGGATAGCAAGGAAGCTCATTACCTAGCAAATCTCTATGGTTCAAATG
>ERZ772920.403-NODE-403-length-24386-cov-5.437508_pt1 | contig 24386 bp, 22 predicted proteins | sample MGYA00511469_ERZ772920 | MGnify/ENA primary metagenome ERZ772920 (study PRJEB29015, sample SAMEA2738069) | human oral metagenome | biome: human oral; feature: human-associated habitat; material: saliva | place: China | collected 2216 ... | reverse complement strand
CTACTACATCCTCGTATAATTTAGGATCTTCTTTTTTTACACTTTCAAGAGCTTCCTTGATAACATCTGTTTTCATATATTACACCTCTATACTACAAAACAACATTAGAATAACTAACTGATTACATGTATATTGTACAAAAGCAGATGTGTATAAAACTACGTATTAAAAATATATTTAATTAATACTAAATCTTTCAAGAAAATTAATTATAATACTATACAAATCTGTTTTACATCTAATAGAAAGCTATAAAGATTATAATAAATCAATATTAAATTCTTCTCCTATAATTTTTATAACAGATTTATTACCGGTTATTAATGCCATTGTCAGCCACTCTATACCCTTAGCTGGATTTTTATCGACTCCTCTTCCATAAAAATATAAGAATCCTATTTTAAGCATAACTATAGCTGCATCATTTTTATTTTCATAATTTTCATAAGCCATATTATATAATTTAAAAGCTGTATTGAATTCTTTTTTATCTGAATATATATCAGCCATACTTACTAAGGCTTGAACCTCACCATGTGTAGAAGCTAATTTATACCACTCAATAGCCTTTTCACTACTTTTAATGATTCCAAGCCCTTCTTCATACATTTTACCAATATTAAATTCTGCCCTACCATAATTAAATCTAGCGGCCATTTTAAAATAAAACATAGCTAAATCATAGTCCTGCTCTATTTTATATCCACTATAATATTTATCTCCCAAAAAATACATAGCTTTATAATTATTATTATTTATTGCATCCTCATATAACTTAATAATATTATTCATATCACATTGATCAGATGCTTCTCTCCATAATATACCAGCAAGCTCAAATTTAGAATTGCTGATGAGTTCTTGATTTTGTGAATTATTAATACAAATTTGATAATTTTTTTCAGCTAAGTCTTTATTTACTTCAATCCCCTTACCATAATCATACGCATAACCTAATAAATAAGCACAATCATATTGTCCACTAGAAATTCCTTTTTCACAAAGATTAATAGCTTCATTAACATCATATAGATTGAAGTTTTCATCAAATAATAATTCTGCTAATGGATATATTGAATCCAAATTACCATTTTCATAACTCTTATATAAATATTCATATGCTTGTAAATTGTCTTTATCCATTTTAAAATTTATACCTTTAAAATATAGTTCACTAGCATACTCTTCTATTTTTATTTTAGTATATGATTGATAGTGATCTAAGTCACCATCAATCATAATATTTTTTCCCTGAGATAAATAATTGAGATTTGATATTAACTCTATTAAAAAATCATACATTTCAATAGGCCGATCAATATCGATATAATATCTATAAAAAATATAGTCCTGAATATAGTTTCTTACAATCGTATAATCATTAAACTTAGACTTTGAAAATTCTTTACAAGTATTAAGTAAGAAATATTCATCATCATAAAATTTATTCAATTTATTTAATACTAATGGAGTTACTAAAAACGACTTATTCTCAGTATCATCAATAGAAATACAATCAAAATATTTAGACCTTAAGTTTGAGTCATTGTAAATAGTTAATATACTATCTAAAAAATTGATTTTATCATTTGGATTTATATCTAATTTTCTTAAAGCGCCTTTTAATAAGAGTAAATCCTCATCATCCCAGTTTCCCTTAGTTTTATCAAAAAAATCACGTGCAAGACAGACTATTTTTGATAGATTATCTAATTGAATATAATTACAGCCATTAAACTCACGATCTGGTAATGTTAAATACCATTTGATAAATTTATTATTTGCTTCTAAATTATTTATACGTTTATTAGTTGATTCCACATAAGATTCAATTATACTGTATAAATTATTAATATCTCCAGAAAGATTTTCTCTTATTAGATTTAGCTTCCTATTGATAGAATATATTAAGTCCAAAGAAACTAAATGTTCTTCCATCATTTTTTTTAGAGTTAATTCCGCTAAATACTGTGACTGAATTAGATTATTTGAAATTTTATCTCTTAATTTATTATTAGCTCCTGTAATTATACCTAAAAAGCTCTGCATAAAATTTTTAGATTTTAATTCTCTTTGTGCCTCTTCTGCACTAGCTAATAACTCAATGCTACCAAAAACTAATTTGTTGATAACAAATTTATCTTCTCTAAAAATCTGAATTGCATTATCTATGGACTTATTAATTAGAAATTTATCATCATCAATAGTATCAATTATATTCACTGATTTATTTTTCATTTTCTAAACTCCTAGTTTTAGACAAAATTTTTTGAATTCTTTCTTTTTTTTCATTTATGCTTGACTCTAATTCAAGCATTGTAATCTTATGTCTATATTCCTCATCCACTATATTACTTAAATTTATTTCTTTTTCAGAACCAATAATATTAAATTGATTAGTTACATATAAAGCTTTTTTAGCTGAATAAGTTGAAGTATGTCGATTTAATATTTTAGCTGCAATATTTTGCGGATCAAGTTGGGAACCCTCTGAAATATAAAACATATTATTCTCAAGCTTATCTAAGACTCTACTTATACCTTTCGCAAAAATAATTTGCCCAGGAATACGTACTCTTGTTCGCCACACAATAATTGATTGAATGCACTTTTCAATCAATTCATCTGCAAATCTTATCCTATCTTCAGATGCATACATTTCTAATAATTTGCTATGTACCAAGCACCCTCTAAGAACTTCAACTGCAAGATCTAACTCACTTTTACTCAATAAATATTCATTAGCTAGAATAGCAAATCTATTATTTACAATCTCAATAAGTTTAATGGCATCATCTTCTATAAATTGATTTAATAATCTTCTCATAGCTTCAGAGCTTAAACCAGTCCCTATAATACCACCAATAATAACTCCTACAGGTCCTAATGGTGCTAGTAATACACCTACTGCACCTCCACCTATCAATCCACTAACTAATGTTGTAACTTCTTTGAAAAGCTGTTTTCCTGATATTTTTCCTTGTGCATAATGAAAAATATCATTACTACTTAATACTAATACAGTCACTACTTGAGTTATAAAATTACCTCTCAATAATTTAGCTAAATTTTTACTTGCAGCAGCACCATAAATAGGTGCACCATCTCTTATCGCAGCAAGCAATTGTTTTCTAACTGTACTAGGCAGTAATTTAACTAGCTCATTAGACGGTTTAATCAAAAAATTACTAACGCCTGTTTTCGTAATTTGAGATGAAACAACCGAAGTTACAAAAGCAATCCCACCTGCTTGTATACCAGAGTACATAGCTATATCTAACGCGGTATCTAAATCTTCACCATTCCATAAAGCTCTAGCTAAAATAATAGCGGATGAAATACCTGCTGCACTTAAACCAATAACTGCACCATGAGCCGCATCGAACATGAGCGACTCTACTGTTCCAGCCTTTGCAATATTAATGGCCTATTTTAATGTAATATTTCCCTTCCTGATAATTTTTGATGCATCCTTAGGATTTTTACATCCAGGCACTTGCCCTTTTCTAATTTTTTCTTCCATAATTCGAATAGCTTCATCATATTGATCAGATGGTACTTCTAATTGCATTGGGTTTCCATTACTGTCTAAATAACGATATTTACCATTCTTAAATCCTGAATTTACAGAAGCATTAGCATTTTGGCAATATTTCGTTTGTATAAGTTGTCCATCAACAATTCGATCTGGACCATTCTTAGCATTATCATCACCAAGTATTTCTGCATTTCTCCCATTTATCGTGTCGTATAAATTATTACCTTGTTCCGCAGCATATCCATGTCCTTGTCTGCCATTAAATCTAAGTAATTTATCATTATGAGCTATAGTTTCATTTTGGCTATAATATAAATCTTCTTTCTTTTTCTTGTCACTCATGATATCCCCTTACATTTTTAGCTCTATAGAAAAAATATATGAAATGATATTAGTTAATTACATTGCCAATTCATCTATATTTCATCTTATATTTTAATTCTTTCTAACTAATTTTGCTATAGTTGATAAGAACATTATATTAATGAAAATGCGTATTTTTTTGTACCTTGAATTTATAATCTAAGTGCAACTAAAAAAAGATTCATGGCTTTCTGATAAAATAGTGTTTGCAAAGACATCTAAAAATCAGGAGGAGCCATGAATCATTATACTCATTTTACACTAAAAGAGCGCGAAATTCTAAAACATTTTATTGATATAGGAAAAAATCAAACAGAAATTTCAATTTTACTTGGGAAAAATAAATCGTCTATATCAAGAGAAATCAAAAGAAATAGTCAAAATGGCGAGTACATACCTTGTGAAGCCCATGACAGATATAAAAATAGACGCTTTAATTGTAAACCAAGAAAAAAGCTAGATAATCCAAGTCTATATGAATGTGTAAAGAATTTATTTTTGAGACATCAATGGTCTCCGGAACAGATCTCCTCTCGATTGAAATTTGAAAATTCAAGCTTCACTATTAGCTACAATACAATTTACAGGGAAATATATAATGGTCGTTTTGATGAAAAAGAACTATCACATGGAAATAGAGGAGTTGTTCGCAAACTACGACATCGTGGTAAAAGTCGTCATACAAAAAATTATGAAGAAAGACGTGGAAAAATTCAAATTAGTAATTTAATTACAGATAGACCAGATCCTGCAAATAATCGAGAACGATTAGGTGATTGGGAGGCTGATACAGTTATGGGGCAGACTGGTAAGGCTTGCTTAGTAACATTAACTGATCGAAAAAGTAGGTATCTGCTATGTAAAAAAATTGCAAAAAAGAATGCATTTTTAGTCAAACAAGCGATGATTAAGCTTTTAAAAAATCAACCTCTAGAAACAATAACTCCAGATAGAGGGAAAGAGTTTTCTAAACATGCAGAAATTAGTCAGGAGTTGAATTTAGTAGAATTTTATTTTCCATTACCACATCATCCTTGGCAAAGAGGAACAAACGAAAACACCAATGGATTGCTTAGAGAATATTTCCCGAAAACTGTGGATATTAATCAATCAGATAGCTATGTTGAAGCAAAAATGAAAGAAATAAATCTTAGACCGCGCAAATGCTTAAATTGGAAAACTCCATACGAGGTTTATCATTCAGTAGAGTTGCATTTGACTTGACAATTCAAGACATAAAAAGCCACCCAATTTTTGTTGGGTGGCTTTGATTATAAGAGTCCTAAATTCCATTATAAAAGATACACATCTTTAGGATGAATATCGATTTTTTTCTATTGAAAGAAATATATTTTACTACAACCTTTTATTATTTTGGGTTTTCTTTATTACACTTTCAATAGTCCATCTAATAACATCTTTTTTCATTTGGTCTATCTTTATATTTTAAAACAAGATTTGAGTATTAAAATGATTACAAATATACTATATAAAATGACATATCTATAAAATTATTCATAGTACAGATAAATATAAGATTTACATCTTACACTCGCCCATAAGCATCATCAATCCTTATAATATCATCTTCATCAATATAGTCGCCCTCTTGCAATTCAATAATTTGTAACGGAATATTAGATACATTTTCTAAACGATGAATATGATTACGAGGTATCAATATTATATTACCTGGAAAAAGCATAAACTTCATATCATCCAGAGTTACTAAACCAGTACCACTATATACATACCACAATTCGTTTCTTAATAAGTGTAATTGTAAGCTAATTTTAGAGTTGATAGAAATTACAATATGTTTTAAAACATAATTATTTTGCCATTCTAAAACACGATAATATCCCCAAGGCCTTTCTATTATTTCATTTATTTTAACGCTGCTAGTTTTAAGTTCTATCATAGTTTTGAGACTTTATATTTTCTTGTCCTAAATAATTCAAGCATTAAATTATCAAATAACTCTATTTCAATTCTAGCGGTACTATTATCTGAAAAACTATATACAATATCTGCAGTTAATGTATCAAAGTCAAAATAAACTTTCAATTGGTTATTCTGATCTTTGTAAGAACAAGATATTTGATTATCATTCTGATAGATATGATTACATTGACCAAATAATTCTAAGCGTTCCTTCAACCTATTAAAAATTTTTTCATATACTATAGAATTATTTAAACCAGAATTTAGTTCGTAAATATGAGAATGATAGCTTTGAAAATCCACACTTGAAGAATTTGCCAATTCATTAACATGTAATCCTTTTTCTTGTAATGATTTAATTGCCTTTGTCTCATAGCCAGTAGGAATAGTTATTATAAATGTTGACGGCATATGAATAGACGCTAGAATATTATTTTTTCTTGCAAAATCAGTAATAGCATCATTATAGATTTTTAAATCTGAAAAAAGTGTTTCATCTAACTCTACACCTATATCAGCAAATTGGATTGGACACCCCTCTCTATGATATTCAAAATACTTGTCACCAGTTGAATTAATTCTTTTAACTTTTATACCTTCTTGAGATAAAAAAGATTCTACTTCATTTATACTTAAATCAATAAGTGGTCTAACTACAGATATACTAGCCGGTAAAACCATTCCCATTTCTGATCCCCAGTATGTGTTAAATTTAAGACTCTCATTTAACTTATTGTTTGATATATAATCTTTAATCCTAGCTATTGTAGTTCGATCATTAGCATTATCACCAATACATAGCCATCCATATTTTTTTGATGAAAGATAATCTAACAAAATAGAATACATTGTTTTCTTACATATTAAGCAAGGTCTTCCAGCTTGATAGCCAATTACAGTTTCAGAAAACTCCTTCGTAAAATCATAAATAATTAGTGGAATATCAAACTGTTTGCATATACGCTTTGCTTCATTTGTTGGTATCTCACTTCCCCATTTATGAATAAAATGAATGGCAGTAACAGATACACCTGCTTTTTTTAACATAACTACAGAGGCGATACTATCTTTACCGCCTGAAAGCATTGCAATCACATTAGGGTTAATTGATTTTAATATATGATCAAAGTTCAATTAAATTAGCCTCCCCTTTACTAATATATTTTTTCACTTGATTATATAAATTAATGTAATCAGTTTCGATATGATTAGTATTTAAATGTAGTACATTATCTCCTACAGAATTTTCTAAAACATTTTTTTGAATATTACTTACATCATCTTCTGTTATAGGCTTATGCAAAATGCTAATACCAGTGATATATGGGAAATAATTTGTAGTAGATAGGCCTGGATGCCTTTTCCCTTCCTGTATTCTTTTATTATACCGTGTGGCTAATATTTTATAATCTGCCATACAAACAACACAGAATAACTCTATTTGATTATTTGCATTTAAAAGTGAACGCAAAGTATCAAATTCTTTAAAATTATTATCAATAATTAAGTCTTTATTTCTACTAATATAAAATTTAATAACACGATACATCATCGCTTCACCTTTTATACTTAGTAATTTTTTCTCATCATGATTTTTAAAACCATACTTATCAAATAAATGAATCTTGAATAGATCTTTGGATATACAATCTATCTTAAGATCCTTAGCAATATCTGATGATAATGAACTTTTACCACTAGCAGGTGGTCCAGTAAAAACTATTAACTTCATTCAAATACCTCATATCTTTAAAATCATACCATCGTATGAAATAATATATCCTAATTCATTTCCTTTAATAACAGCATCATCATAACTAATTAAACCATTATGAGAAAAATGATTAGCAATAATCTTAGTATTTATATCAATCAAATTATATTTTCTCATTAAATCACACATTATTTTCATACGTTCAAAATTCATATGACCAGGATAATCAATATGTTTAATACCTTCAGTACAATCTAAAGAAATTGCATCAAATCGTATTTTTTTTAATTTTAAATATAATAAAGACTCTTCTGACAAAACATCTGTATCATGGGCATATAAAAAAACAGAATCATTTTTTCGAATAACATAAACTAAAGGATTCGTTGTATTATGAATACTTGAAATCGGTATAATCTCATACTTATCCTCGATATAAAAAGACTTATAATCATAAACTGATTGATAGAAAATACTTTTATCTTTTGTCACATAACCATTATCATCTGGCTTTAAAGCCTCTTTAACACCTTTACCACCATAAACAGTTAAAATAGGCGTTCCTAAATCTAGATTTGCACGACTTCTTCTACGGGCTCTTAAGTCTTCTACATAAAGATGATCATCATGTGTATGTGTTATTAGACAATGGTATATATCAGCTAATGAAATATCATATTGTAATGAATGCATATAAGTATCTGGACCAAAATCTATAAGAATAGTATCGTCAATTAAAACTTGTGATCGAGTACGAATATTCTTACCTTTATATTTTCTAGCATATTTACAAACATCACAATGACAAAACAAAGCGGGAATACCCTCAGCCGCACTAGTGCCTAAATAAGCGATTTTCATTATAATACTACCTCAATATAATACGAGAATCAAAAGCTTCATTAGTTAAACTCGTCCTTAAAGCTTTAGAACAATAAAAAGGATTAAAAGATTCCGTATTATTTAATATATTCAATTGATAATAAAAGTCTAATACAGTATCAAGATCAGGTACATTACAATCGAGTTTATTCCCTTTATCTAGATGTAATACATTACCACTTACAACGATGCCTTTATCGATGATATTTTTACAATAAGATAAAACCTCATCAATTGGTTCTAAACCAACAACCAAATTTGTCCAAACATTTCCTTTGCCAAAAATATTTACTGCATAAATTAATCTATCAATAAAATATTCACGCCCCAAAGCAGCTTTGCCTGGGCAATAATGTTGAAATCCTTTAGGCGAAATTGCTTCAAGATTAAAAACAACCTTCTCTATTCCTGACTTTTTCATAAGATCAATATTGTCTAAATTATTTGGCGGTGATATTACCGCAACAAGCCCCTCTGTTGCACGTTCTTTTAATATTGGAGAAATAGATTTTGCTATTTCTGAATAAATTTGAGCCTGTTCATCTAGCTTATCATTTGATAGATTTCCACTAATCATAATGGCATGAAGGTGTTCATCATAACATTCAGATTCAATCGCTATATCTAGCGCTTCCAATAAATTGGGAATATATTCTTGTTTATATTTATCCCAAGTAACTAGCCCCTTAGAAATCTTCTGAGCTGATATATCCTCTAATCGAATAAAATTATTTATCCCACAGAAAAGACACCCATCAGAAATATTACATCCTTTCCAAGGAATTATATTTAATTCATCATATCCACAGGCAGTAATATAATTAGTAACATTAATATTATTAGAAAGTTTATTGTTATAATAACTTGGAGTTTGAACAAACGATAATTCTATATTTGGAATTAAATCGTTATTATATCTAGCAAATAACTTATCATCTTCATTAACATCAATGAGCACTGGAGATGTTATACCATTAGAAGCAACACAAGAAACAACCACCTCATAACCATCAATACTATTTTTAATATTTAGTTCTTGAGGTCTATACCTATCAGAAGCAATTGGCATATTATAAACTAAATTTTGTTGTTTCGCATTTGATTGAGCTGCTTTGTTTAAAGCTTTACTAGTGAATTCAACACCATTAACCAATATTAAAGATTTTAATAATGTTTCTTCTTTACATATATAAGTTGAACTATAAACATTCATTATGTTTTCTTCCCCTAATTATCGTATTAATTACACTAATTCCCCATACAATATGAAAGATTGGAAATACTATTTCATAGATAAAAGAATAAAAAACTAGATTTTTAGGCTTAGAAATAATAAATGAAATTACTCCTAGATATATTAATCCTAAAATAATATTTATTTCAAAGAAGATATAGCATAAAAACCAGATTATAATCCATAAAAAATGGTAAGCAAATCCATGAATCAATAATCGTCTTCTATAACTACTATTATCCCAAATCGACAATAATAATGTTGAATAACCGATTCCCCATCTCCATCGTTGTAAAACTAACCCCATAAAAGTATTATTAGGGGCTTCACTTCCTAATATCTTATCTGAAATATAGCGTTTATCAATATATTTACTAACGTATAAACCAATTGCTAAATCATCTAAATATGTATCAGTATTCAATAATTTACTATCAAAAATACTACGTTTTAAACAAAAAAATTGACCAGGTATACTTATACCTGTATTTAATTTCCATAAAGTTGGTCTAATAATATTATGAGATAATACCTTATCTATTAAAACCATTAACTCCCATACATTAGAATATTTGGAAACATTAATCTTTCCCCAACCTATAGAATAATTTTCTTTAATCATCATCTCTAAAAAAGATTTAATGTCATGTGTATTAGGTGTTATATCATTATCAATACTAATAAAGTATTCAGATTGATCAATACTAAATAAATGTAATAGTTTCTTATATTTAGTACCATGATATTTAATCAATTGAATATGATAAGGCTTTTTAGGTAAATCAAAAAACTCCTCACAATATATAATTACTTTAAAACCGTTACCATATATATGGTAGAGCTCTAAAGCCAGTCTATCTAAATGCGTAGTATATACTTCATTTTTTCTTGTATATGTAACCAAACATAATTTATTCATACATTCCTCTAGTACAACCATAGATCTTTTCTTGATTCAATATAAAAATCAAAATCACAATTAGTTAAATCTACTCCTATGATCTCAATAAGTTCAGATATTTCCTGATTTAATTTATGATGAGTTATTGATTCATTTCCATCTTGAAGCATAAAAATACCAATCGGTAAGATCAATAAATTTTTATATTTATATATATTTAGATCAATATACTCAATAAGATTATTAGGCTTTATATTTCTCAAAAGATTGTTAAATAATAATATTGGATATAAATAAACTCTAGTGTTCATATAATTACATATTTTTCTGTATTTATGACTATCAAGCAGATTCATATTATTACATAATTGCTGAACAGTTTCTTCAATTCCTTTTTTATATCCAAATATTTTTTTATTATTTGTGCACAAAAGAAGTAATTTCAAATAAAAATGACTTTTAAAAGAATATGGCCACATATTCAATTTTCTATTCAAAGAACTATAAATACTATTACTAGATTTCTTTATAGAAAAATCAGCAATTTTAGATAAAAAATGATAGATATAATTATAGTAATCTGTCAGTTCATAATAAGAAATTAGATCTCTAAAATACTTCCAATTAAAATTTTTATTTTGCAGCATATAATATAAGTCATTAATATCTTTCATGTATACCGTTTCATGTTTAAATACATGAGATATAGTTATACAAGAGACTTCTTCTATCGATAAACCATCTTTTGGTGTAAATGGAATTAACTGGGTTCTTCCTAATGGAAAGCCGCCCATATTAATATCCACGATTACTTGATATTTATTCTGTAATATTTTTTCTAAATGGATATGACCATTTAAAACTTCTTCATCTTTAAAATATACTGCTTTAAATGAAAATGGAACTGAGCCATTAAATGAAAATTTAAACCCTCTATTTTCTACTAAAAAGTTAATCAAGTTATATGCATCATCAAAATTGTATGCTAGATAATCAAAATCCATATGCACTCTATAAGTATCTTTAGGATAATATGTATTAGTGACTCCACCTTTTACTTTTGAAACTTTTAACTTTTTATCATTAATATAATCATCTATAATATTAATCTCTGTATTAGCGATATTTAAACTTACAATTTGTTTTACGGCTAACTCAATTATCTTACTATCTAATTTTAAGTCATATTTATTTGCATTATTATAAAAAGGGACAGCCAGTCTTAGCTTTTTTATAAGTTTCATATCTTCATCAGATATAGTGGTTAGATTTTCTAAAAATAATTTTTGCTCTTCTTTAGACAATATACATAATCCTAATTTCTGAAAAAGAATTTCTCTACTGTCATCTAAACTATTTATTCCTGAAACAATTTTTCTAGCCGTATTAATAGTTGGAGGCACTTTTGATTCATTTTTCCATTGAAAATTTTTAGTAGAGACACAAGCGTCACAAGCCAAACTAATGCCCTGATTATTATCACAACTTTTTATTGTTATACTACTTTTCTCTGCAGCTTTTAATAACAGCTCAACAGGCAAACTAAGACAGCCATGACGATTTATATCCTGGATATGAAATAACTTTTTATAACTAAAATAATTATTATCGATAATATTTTGAACTTCTTTTTTTACATGTAAAATATTCTTTCCTGAAAGTTTTAATTCTAAGTCCTTTGCAACAGACATTGCTAAATTACATGATTGACCATGAAAAGAAAAATAAAAATTAGAATCCTCAACATAAGAGTTTATAACTAAATGATCACCGCAAGCTACACCATTTGAATCAATAACACTCTCAGGTGCTAAAATAATATTCTTGTTCATTATATAGCCTCATAAAGTACCTTGAAAAATTTATCTATATCAGATTCAGTTGTTGCAATTCCCCAGGAAAATCGTAGAACAGAAATTAACCCCAAGTTATTGAGCACATTTTGCGCACATAAATGTCCTGTTCTAATAATAATGTTATTATTAGCCATAATTTCACCCATATCATGTACATGTATATTCTTGATATCCATCGAACACAAAGCTATATGCCCATTGCTACCTTTATTGATAATGCTAATCTTTGAATTATCAATTTTTTTATTTACATACTCCCATAATTTATCCTCATGTTTCATTATTTGATTTAGATTAATACTACTCATAAATTTACATGCGGTAGCCCATCCAGCTAATAAACCTATATCAAAAGTTCCTGATAAATATTTTCTTTCGTGCTCATGAGCTTTAAGGTTTTGACCAAGAACACTCCAAACCATGCCTCCACCCCAAAAAATGGGCTCAACTAGCTTACTAATTTTCTTATTTATTGCTGCTGCACCAATTTGTTTTGGGCCATACATTTTATGGGCGGATAAAAAATAACCATCTGCAGCTAATTCTGAAAAAGAAACACTCTGATGCCCTATTGACTGACATACATCTAAAAAAATCATTGCATTTGTATTTTCACGAAAATACTGTAACGTTAGTTTGTCCAAATTATATGAGTTAACATTTGATGTAAGTGATAAAGATATAATCTTTACTCGATTTATCTCCAAAGTGTCTATAAAATGATAATCAATAGATCCATCTTTAGATAAAGGTAACTCTACTAATATTGCGCCTTTAGTACGACAAAGATTTATCCAAGGCAAATAATTACTATGATGCTCATAGGGCCCTAATATCACAATATCTCCTCTAGAAATAAAATCATATAAGCCTAATGCAACTAGATTAATTGCTTCTGTGGAATTTTTAGTAAGCATTAATTCATATTGATTATCTCCATCAAAAAAATCCAATATTGTAGAGATACTATCATCAAATGTGGTTTGGGCTAATTTAGATAATGTACCATCACCTCTAAAAGCACTTACCCCTATATTCTCCTGATAATCTACCCATTTATTAATGACACACTGTGGCGTAGGTGTAGTAGCTGCATAATCAAGATATATTAATTCTTGATTACGCATTAATAATGGAAAAAATTCTTTATAATTCATCATATATATAACTTCACCTGTTCAAATACAATATCTACATCAATTAAATCTAAACAAATATGATTATTATCGCATTTTCCTTGCCATAAATACTTACATTTACAACGCTTTTCATTAAAAACAGTGCTACCTTGTCCATATTTCCATATTCCGTTAACAACAGGAGATAGTGGACCACAAATCATAATTGCAGCCACATTTCGCCAAACAGCAAAATGAATATATGCGGAATCATTTCCAATTACTAAAGTAGTATCAGCTAAAATTTTATCTAGCTCCTGCCAATTATTACTAATAATAATATTCTTAATATTATTCTCAACTAATATATCGTAAAGATCTAATTCCTCCGGCCCTAGTACAAATATAACTTTATGATTTGTAATCATTCTAGATAACTTTATATAATATTCTATTGGCCATCGTTTTAGAACACCCATCTTACTACTTCCAGGAAATATCAAAACTGTTCTCGATTTCTGTCTTTGTTTGATGATTGGTTTTATTTCTGGATATATATGATTAATAATTTTAAAATGCCGTTCCATTCTATTAATTTCAGAATCTACTATCGGTGCTATATCAGTATAAAATAAACTAGCACCATCTTTTGTCGTTTCACCACTTCTTCCAAGACGTTTCTTGATATTGGAAAGACTTCCGAATAAAGCGCTTTGAAATACGCCATGTAAATCTACATATAAATCAAAGTTCTCTTTCCTAACGGCTTCTATAGTTGAAGTAAATATACTACAATCAAGGACTCGTGTTTCTCCTTGAGTATCGATTACCGGTTTTAATCTAGGCTGTGGAATGATTATATCTATATTAGTATTTAATTTACATAACTCTACCATCTCTTTAAAACAAGTAAATCCAATGAACCAATTAGGATATTGTTTTTTAATTGCATCTATTAATGGAAAAATTCGAATAATATCTCCATGATTTCTAAGTTGACAAAATAAAATTTTCATTCTTACTCCTGTAGCACAAAATATTTAAACTATTTTCAAAGAGTTCTATATCTTCACTTGATATTATGTTTTCCAATATAGATTTAATTTTATTCTGATTTTCAACAATAAACTTTACATCAGAATCTATCATAAATATATTATTCTCAAGCATATATTTAACTAAATTCTTAGCAACTAAATAATGTCTATAGGTTTTATAATCATTATGATTTCTTAATGTTTTTTGAATAATTTTATTTAGCTTATTAAGTAATAATGGTGTTGGTGCCATTACCAAATATTCTTTATGGAAAAAAATTCTTTCAATACAAGGTATATTTTGACATAATAAAACATCTAGTTTTATATATTTACCCTTAATGTTCCAAAAGGCTGTAATCACATCATCACCAAATCGATTTTTATTCAGATAAATTATATCTGCTACTTGTAATACTTTTATAATGTCACGTTTACTAGAATAATCTGCTATAAAATCGATATCTTTTAAGGGATACACAAAATCTTTTGTTAATAATATATATGCTAATCCACCCCTAATAATTACTTTATTTAAAGCATTTAACTCTTCAATTACTCTAACTATATAATTAGGTAAATCATTCCATTGAAATAGCATTAAAGGATAGTTTGAAGAATTATATTGTTTTTCTATAACCTTTACCACTTAAATACCCCTGTAAAATATTTACGATTCTATTAGTTACCTCAATTTGTGATCCTGCAGCATCAATAAAATGAGTAGGAATAGTATTAAGTCTATGTAGAAACTCATTTAATTTATATTGATCCTTATGCATTTGATCTATTGAATCCATTTTTCTAAGAGGTCCTCTGTTTCTTTTAACCACTCTATTATGAGCTTCTTCAATAGGCAAATCCATATAAATAATAGCAGTTGGTTTGTAAAACCCACTTAAATGATTTTCTAGCATTTTCCAATTCTGTATCTCCGAATCACCATAAGCATCTAAATTATAGTAAAATGTTGAAAGTATTCCTCGAGACATTAATGCAAACTTTGCACCTGATAATGCTGCTTTTTTTAATGATAAATGTAAATCCAATGTAATCATAATCGGATTAAACCAAGGACATTTCATTCTCAAATCATTCCAATGAATCTCCTTATTGGTATAAACAGATTTTAATATTTGCCCAATTCCAGACTTTGTAGGCAAATCTATATATGCACATTTTCCATATATTTTTGTTAATTCTGAAGAAACTAATTTAATCTGCGTCGTCTTACCTGCACCTGGCAGTCCCTCAAATGAAAAAAAAGGAATCAATGGCTCACCTACAGTTGATTCATTATAAATACAATCCAATATTAATTTTAATTCATCTAAACCGTCCATCGTTCCCCCATACTATTCACTAGTTATTAAATAACATTGATATCCATATTTCTGTTTAACAAACTGAATTATCTCTCTTGCCTTATTTTTATCTGTTAATAATATTTGGGCAAAACCATCCCCCTGTGATCCCACCCCTTTACATGCTAAAACATCACTATGATGTTTCATGCAATCTATAAAGTTGTGTAATAAAGGTGCTTTTAGTTCATCACAATATTGAGTTAAATGTTCATCAAATAACATTTGATACGCATTTAATAATTGGCCAACCGTTTTTATATCATTACTTTTTAAACTCTCTATAACTTGATCAACATAACAATTACTAATTTGATTGAGAAATTGCTTTATAGAATTATTTAAAACACCTTTATCTCCAACATAAGCTCTATTTAAGTCACTTAAAATCTTTGTGGTATTTTTATTGCCATTCAAATCTACTAATACAAATATCAATTTAGATGGAACATGAATTGGATTAATAACAATATTATCGTCATAAAATTTTAAATCATATACACCAGTTCCTAATGCGCAGCATTGATCCATTTTCCCACACTTAGATCCTGTTAATATTTCAGCCTCAAAAGCAAGCTCCATCTGAAGTTTTAAGGGGATTTTCAAATTATAGATTTTACTACATAAATCAATTATAGCTACACATATTGCTGCACTAGAAGATAACCCTTTTTTCATTGGTAACGTCATCTTATAACAGTCTATATATACTCCTGGAATGCTATAACGAGTAGACAAAACGTAGAAAGTTGCTATAACATAAGAAAAAAAATCATCATTAATATAATTTTTTAAGGTATCTTTATCTGAATGAATTGACTTCCTACCAAACTTGTAAAAAAATTGGTTTGATTTACAACCTCTTAAATATATACCTAAATTCAGATTACAAATGATAGCTTGTCCATAGTTATCTTTTGATATTAAAGCTACCCAATCTGTATGTTCTCCTAATAAACACAATCTTCCGGGAGTGAACACCTTACAAAAAGTAATATTATTCATAAAACCTAACCAATATACCTAATCTTAATATTATTATTTAGACTAATATTTTCTAACCATTTCTTACATTCAATAGGTTCACTATAAACTATTATATTTATAGAATCTATTAAAGCTAATAGTTTAATAATTTCACTCTCTATTCTCGAATATTCATTATTTTTTTGAATAAGTAAAATATTAAACTTCCTTGATTTCAGATATCTTTCTAAATGATTTAATTGTGCCAGTATGTTTTTTTCAATTACTAATAAATTGATTTTAGTAGCATCTAAATAACTTAAAACCACCTTAATCTGATCTAAGCTACATAATTTCCGACAGCTCTCATCTTTATGCACGGACATAAGCACTTTACTAATCAAATCTTTCTTATTTAATATATACGTTTCTTTAGATTGTACAGCTAAAGCTCCTACTTCATTGAGTAATGTTAATTCTTCAAAATCAAATTTACCAGAACACTCAATTATTGATGCAGTAGCTAAAACTGAATCTCCGGCGCCAGATACATTTATAGGGTTCACTAAAGACTGTCTTTGATGTATATTTTTATAACAATCTATATAACTAACTCCATTTGCCCCTTCGGTTATTATTCGTCTATTAGTTATATCTTGATCTGAAATATTTAAACTATATTTATACGTCGAATACTCCTCTTTATTTAAGAATAATACTGTTTCTTTAGCAATCTTATATCTACTTAAATCTCTAGAATGAACTATAATGCTTTTATTATTAGAAATACAGTAATTTTGTATCGTATCAATTACTTTTTGATTAATACAACCATATAAATAATCCACAACAACTACTATATCTGGATTCTTTTGATACAAATACTTATTAAGTAAATCACTATCATACGAACATGATTTTATATTATTATCTAACCGCATAACTTGTTGTGTATCAATATAAATCCGCTCTTTTAAATTAGTATTATCTAATTTCTGAGATAGTAACATCACGCCATTTTTCTGACATAAACTATCAACTATTGATGCATAGTAATCATTTCCGATAATTCCCAATAAATAGGTTTCATTATAAAAATCAGCTAAATTTGCAGCGACATTACTAGCTCCACCCAAATTATATATTGTCTTATGTTTTTCTATTATAGGTAGTTTAATACCAGTAGATACAGATGACACTTTACCATATGTATATTTGTCTAATAAAATATCACCAATTACAATAACTTTCTTCTTTTTTACATCCTTAATATATTTTAAAGATTTCGAGATTAATATATTATTCATAAGGCCTAAACCATGTAATCCGATACGATAAAAATATAACTATATATTCACATATTATCACGAAAACCTTTCATCCTCATAAAGTTTTCATTAATTTATATTTTAAGAAATCAATATCACTTCACTAACATACAAATATAAATTTATATATAGAATCACGTAACGCAATCAGTATAATCAATAATATGTCGTATTTATTTAAATTCATATATTAGCATTTATATTGAGATAGGAGATAAAGGTAAATAATCGTACCTCTATCTCCTTATAAACAAATTTAATATATTCTATATATACTTATCCAAAAAGAAAATTTCTCCTTCTTTCGTTTTCAGTTCAAGATTACAATCCTTATTTATATCATTTCCATTTAACCAATAAATTACAGCTTCGCACCAATCATCAATCATATCTTCTGTAAAACCAAATATATCGGCAGCATCTACAACATAATCTAAATATTTATTATATAAATTATTATCAAGCGCTAGTACTACTAACCACCAATAAATCAATTTATATGTATGATACTTAGGACCACTATTATTCTTGCTATAAGAACAATATGAATAAGATTGAGCGTCCTTTCGTGGCAATTTATTTATACCTTTCATATAAATATCTTTACCATACACACTCGAAACCAGGTCAAGAAAATTTTCATATTTATCTATATTTTCAACTCTTACCCCATAAACACTATAAGTTAATGGATCAAGCTCACTTAAAATTAATTTTACATATTCATTTTCACTTTCATAAATCCAAGAAGGAGTAAAAATATTATGATAAAAATAAGATTCAGGTAATCTACATTCGTAATATTTATCAAATACATGTTGTAATTCACCAATTCTTACTCTGAAATTAACTAACTTAGTATTTTCCTTTAATGTATCCATCAATTTATCCTTTTTCACATATCTAATATATCAACAATAACTTTTCTATTAAACAAACTTATTTATTAAAAAAGAATTTGATACCTTCTGCACTTTTCAAATTAAGAGTAGCTCCATTATTAATTTCATTCCCATTTAACCAATATATCGATGCTTCACACCAATCATCCATCATAGTCTCAGTGAAACCGAATATATCAGCTACATCAGCCACATAATCCAAATAGTTTTCATATAAGGAATCATCTAATGCTAAAATAACTAGCCACCAAAATATTAAAATATATTCATACTTTCCAATGTTACGGTTACTAAATTGATAGGGTTTGTCTTTTACATCAGTTGGCAACTCCCCTAATCTTTTACTATATAAACTACATTGCTTCCCAATAATTAAATCTTTAATAGATAAAATATCAGTTTTTATATCGTCTCTAATTGTCCCAAGACCATATCTCCTTACAGTTTTCTTTGGAGATAATTCCTCTAATATTACTAATATAAATTCATTATTACTTTCATAGCACCAACTTGGAGTAAATATATTTATATCAAAATAAACACTATCTTTATGTCTATTCTTATTGTCATAAAATTTAAACCATTCTTGCATCAAACCTACACGATATCGAAATGATTCTAAACTACTATTTTCTTGAATATCTCCCATCTTATTTTTCTCCAAGTTTATTTTTAACTATTGCTTTCAGTTTATTTGATCTAATAAATAAATCTATTGTACTAACAGGAATAATACTATTTATACTATCCTTTAATTTATGTGTTCTACAATCAGAGTCATAAATAAAATCAATAAAATTCGCTTGAACAACTTTATGTAACTTTTCAGCATTAATTTTATTTACATCCACATCAAGATTAGCACCTTTATACTCAACTTCAGTTCTCAATCCTTTTTGCAAATGTGCTGGTAATACAACGTCTTTAAACTTAATTCCAAAATCGAATAACTCTCTTATATTCTCGGCTTCAACCTGAATACTTGGTTTACCAAAAAGCCCAACATATCTAATGTTTTTAAATTCTTTATTGATAGTATATGTTTGATTTTCATCAGCACATAAATAAATTAGTTCAGCCTTCTGAATAACTAATTCATCTAATTCTTGTTGATTAAATACTATATTCTCTACATTAGCTAATATATTTTCATCAGATGTTAAACGACGCAATCGATTTAACTTTTCTTCATTTTTCTGAATCTCATTTACTTCTATATCCAGATTTTCATACTCAATACCAAGAATATTACATAATGTATTAACATAGGATGCATCAGTAGTATCAATTGAAATAATCTGAGATACTATATCATTATAATCACGTGCCTCTAACCATATTTTTAATTTTTTATTATGATAATATCTCAATATAGTTTCAACATCAGCATATTGCTGCAATTCTTCTAAAGTTCTAACTTTTACACCATCAGAAAACTCTAATGGAAATTTTATCTTTTTAGCCATAAATATTAATTACCTACTACCAACTAAATAATTTAAAAAAGGATTTAACACCACTACAAATTGCACTGCCAATTGATTTAACAGTACTCACAGCACCTTTTACAATTCGTTTTGCTCCATTGTATACTGCTTTACCAACAACTGACCCAGCAATAGCACCAACAATACCACCTATAACATTACCAATACCAGGAGCAATAGAGCCCAAAGTTGCACCTAATTCTGCACCAGTCAAAAAACCAAAATGGCTCGCTACCCCAATGGTAGTGGCTTCTCCCATTCCATCAACAGCCTCTATAGGTGTAATATCTCCATTTCCTAATTTATATAATACTTTCGCATTTTCAATAATTATCGCTCCAGCTAATCCTAATGATGCAGCAGAAGTATTCTTAGCTATTGGTAACATGCCTTTTCGTGTTGCAACTACAAGTGCTCCTGTTGTCGCAGCTTTAGCACCCGAATCTGCACCAGTAACTAATGCTGTTCCTATGACTTTATCAGATTTAACATCTTTGCCACTCAACAAATCTCCTACAACTTGAATGGAAGCTCCCAATGCTGCACCTGTAACACCAGCAAGCATAGTTTGTTTTCCAATATTCGTAATCAGTTGTTTATTTTTGTAATAACTCCAATCTTTCTTTCTTAAAGATTTTCCATCTTGCGCCCTATTTTGCAATGTTTTAGCTTGTCTTTTGCTTATCGCATCAGAAGAAACCCCATCATCTGTTTTAATTTGATCTGATACTGTTTTCTGTTTACTAAGTTTAGACTTAACAACATCAGTTTGATTTTTAGGGACTAATATACGTTGATTATTATAATTTTTATCATTCACCATGCTTGCCGTTGCATTTGCATCTTTGCCAAATTTCACTTGGTGTCGCTGTATATTCTTTTGCCCCCAAAACTTATCATCAACAGCTATATCTACAGAGTTTTTACCATATGTTTGTCCTGCTTCTGGTTGCAAAACACGTGCTCTAAAATTAGAATTCTCTAATGATGCATTAGCATTAAATGTATTTACTAACTCTTGTTCAGCTATAAAACCATCTAAATTAGGATTTTGATTAATAGTCCCGGCTTGTGTAGTTACTACATTAATCATATCCTCATTACATCTTGCAAGTGTACTGTCAATCTCAGATAAATATTGCGTGAAGCTTTCAGCACTAAAAGCTTCTCCACCTTTTAAAATTGTATTATTAAGCCATGCACTTCTACTTACATTATCGGATTTAGCCTTTTTATAATCATCTTGCGCTTTTTCATAACGCTCTAACGATTCTATACTGGACTTTGCAAGTTCATCAGCCTCTTCTTCACTTAATTCAGGCATTTCTGATTTAAAATAATCCTTTAACCATACTTGATTAGATGCACCTGATTTATTTACAGAGTTATCATAAGAGATAGTTGCCTTTTTTAGTAAACCTTCAAATGCTTTCACATTAATAGTATTTGCCATGATTCCTCCATTATTTTGAAGCATTCTTAAATTTCTTTTCTTTATACATCTTAATCATGTCATCTAGGGTTTTGCTCATGATAACCTTTAATGAATGTGTATTATCAATAGATTTAATAATATCTTCAGTAGTAACTGCATTACGTTCGGATGTGAAAGCTAATTCTATAGCATCTTTTACAACACCTTCAATATCTGCACCACTATATCCATCTGTTTTACTAACAATTTTGTTTAAATCTATATTAGGCAAATCTGTTGGACGTCTTTTTTCTAGATGGATTTTAAAGATTTGCTCTCGTTCTTTATTATTTGGAAACTCAACAAAAAATACTTCATCTAGACGACCTTTGCGAATCAATTCTGCAGGTAACTTATTCACATCATTGGCAGTCATAATAACAAAAACTTGGCTTTTCTTCTCCTGTAGCCATGTTAGAAAAGATCCAAGTAATCGATTTGTAATATCGCCTGTAGATGAACCACCACTAACACCAGAAAAAGCTTTTTCAATCTCATCAATCCATAAAACACATGGAGATATATCTTCAGCTATTTTTATTGCTTTACGCATATTTTGTTCAGATTCACCAACATACTTACCCATAATGCGCCCCATATCTAATCGTAACAATGGAGCATTAAAAAGTTTAGCAGTCGCTTTAGCACTTAATGACTTACCACAACCTGGAATACCTGCAATTAGAACACCTTTTGGCATATCTACACCAAAAGCTTTAGCTGCATCAATATCTTTATATATCTTTGCCTTATTTTGAATCCACTCTTTTAAAACCTCTAAGCCACCAATATCATTCATCGTTTCATCTAATGCAATCATCTCAAGAACACCTGACTTCTTAACAATTTGTTTTTTTTGTTCTAATACCAACTCAAGATCATTAGATGTAATTTCACCATCATCTGCGTAAGATAATGCTAAAATATTTTCAATTTCATATTTTGATAGCCCTCTAAATGCGTTAACAAGCTTCCCTTTTAATATATTATCAACTGGAATATCTTGTTCATTACAAAACCGTTCAATACATAAAGCTATCTCATTTGGTTTAACTGCATCTTCATCTATAATGGTTACGAATGGTTCCAATTCTACAGGTAACTCAATATTTTCTCCCAGTAAAACTAAAGTACATTCTTCAACTCCGCCTGTAGTAATTAACTGGGCAATGTATTTTAAAAGACCAATAACCTTTGGATTACTAATATGATGTCTAATATCCTTCAAGATAACAATAGAGGAATTTAAATCCTCACCACCAGTAGATACCAAGAATTGCAACATTGAATCTAATGTTATATCATTAGCATCTGATTCATTTACTACCATACCAATTTCTGACCATTGAATAATAGTTCTACTATCATCCAAATTTGCTAATGTATTAACAGCATTAGGCTCATCATATGTGTTATACATTAAAATAGGAAATCCAGCATCCATATAACGAGCTAATTTACTTTCAGATGTATTCATTTTCTAATCCCCCCAAAATATGTGAATATCTCCATTTATACCCAGTTCTTCATTTTTATTTCATGAAATATCATATCACAAATAATAAAAAATGAATACTGACATATGAGGTGCAAATCTCAAACAGTATATTAGTTTAAAATATATAATTACTAATAAAAATCAATTTTTTTAAATATAGAAAGATACAGCAATATATTAAATATATTGCTGTAAATCCTAGTATCATACTATAAAAAATTGATAATATTTAACATACTCTATTTTAAGCAGATTAACTCTTTGACTTGTTATCTCTCTATTTATTGTATTCGCATAATACATCACATCACATTCATATGGACTACCAGGCAATATAGCAAGTAGTTCTTCTACAGGATTTAGATCATCTAAATACAAGAATTCCCATTCGTCCTCTAAATCCGTATAGTACTCAAATGAATGTGCGTTACTATACTCAACCTTTTCACTTAGGTTTCTATCTAATAAGGTAAATACATTTATATAGATCTGTTTTAATTCATCTGTAAATGTTCCTTTCATATAGAAATCATTAGTCAAGAAAGCTTTCATCTCAAGTAATTCTTCGTTCCATTGTAAAAGTGGCACAATTTCTACATCAAAGATGTTAATAATTCTTTGGTCATGGTCTTCTAACGCTTCTTCTAAATTTCGTTTTACCATTTCTTCAGCTTCATCTCTTGAACCACTTTCAGAGGGAATAAAAATTTTCATTAATGCACCACATTCGGATGCTTCTCGAATTGATTCAATAGAACGTAAGCGTAGTTCTTCGTTTA
>ERZ772920.401-NODE-401-length-24620-cov-14.852717_pt1 | contig 24620 bp, 20 predicted proteins | sample MGYA00511469_ERZ772920 | MGnify/ENA primary metagenome ERZ772920 (study PRJEB29015, sample SAMEA2738069) | human oral metagenome | biome: human oral; feature: human-associated habitat; material: saliva | place: China | collected 2216 ... | reverse complement strand
CGGCTCAGACTCCGCTCCCGGAGTTCTCGATCCAGATCATCGCCGGTGTGGCGGATAATCTGCGTCGCATCGACTCGCTGATCTCCGCGCACGCCCGCGTGCCCGGCCTGGATCGCATCGCCGCCGTTGACCTCGCGGTCATGCGCGTGGCGGTGTGGGAGATGCTCGAGAACGACGAGGTGTCGCCGATCATCGTCATCGACGAGGCCATTTCGATCGTGCGTTCCATCTCGACCGATACGTCGCCCTCTTTCGTCAACGCTGTGCTGGACGCGATCCGCAAAGACCTCGAGTCTCCCGCGTGGTCGCGCAGGCAGGGCAGCGAGGGAGAGACATCGGTCGTTGACTCTGATCATGACGAGGCCGTGGCCGAGTCTGCGCATGACGGTGAATCTCTGCCCGTACAGGAAGCTCCGGTGCGCTCACTACCCGCTGGTGCCAAGCCTCTGGATGGTGGCAGCGTCGAAGACGAACTCGATGAGTTGCTCGAAGAATACTGAGCCTGCGCATCGTTCATGATTGTGGCCGCCCTGAGAATCAGGGCGGCCACAATCATGTCTGCCATCAGATACCGATGGCTGCGTTAAGTGCTGCCATGTCGCTGGGGGGCAGAGAGACGGGCGTGGAGGAAAAAGACAATCTTGAATTCGCCCGGAGGGCGCGAAGACCATGTCCCAGTAGATGACCACCTGCCCAGAGACAACGGCTTTCCAGAGGGCGGGCATCTCCTTCATCTTCTCCACGAACTCCGTGTCAGCCAGAAGACGTTGCCCAATCGAGGGAGCCGATCCGGCCGGGACCGCGCGGCCGTCGCCGGCAAAGATGAGTACCCGAGAGGTTCCGCCATGACAGTGCCCGATGTGCAGCTCACCGGGGGTGTAGCCGATCAGGTCCAGGGAGTGTCGTCCCTGCCCGACGCCGCCTACTCCTCCCGCGATGTCGATACCGCGCTGGTCCCACATGGCTTCGAGAGCCGCATGCCCCATATGCTCGGAGTCATCCCGAGCGAGGAGGCGTTCACGGGTGATCTCGTCGGAGTAATCGGTCGCCCGGACGACGGTTGTCACATCGGCGTTGAAGGACATGAGCTTAGAATCGTTCATGCTGACAGGCTATCGCAGGAAGAAGAACTGTCACACACATGTCTCGCAGCATGACAAGCGAGAAAGGGAGGAACGTGTCAACACAGTTGTTACCGATTGAACAGTGCTGCATCATCGTCGTTCGCTCGGTTTTCTGCATGACGTTCCCCGGGCAGCTGGTCGTGTGGGGACGCTTAAGCCTATACCCTCACTGGGTATTGGTATATACCCAGTGAGGGTATAAAGTTTGATGGGTGGGGGTATACCTCAGGGATCTTGCCGTGAGAGAGTGAAAGAACCTTGGGCGGTGAGCATCGCGCGATTGGAGAACAGGGAGTCGTGCCGTGCGTTTGGCCGCTGAACAGGCTCGCGCGTCAGCGCAGCCGTTAGCACATACATATACATTCCGTGCTCACAAGATCGTGAAGGTAGCTTCCCTTGCCTTTCGTCATGTAATCAACAACGCGAGAGGCAGCCACATAGCTATGGACAGAGAGTGGTGCATGAAAATACCAGCAAAGTAATCACGTGTAAGAGAGAAGTAACTGTAAGGCCCGAGGATGTGCGGATGCATAATTATTAGCGAATATATATGCATATATAATCATATATGACACATATGTAATATATATTCATGTATAAGTATGCGGCAATGACTGATCAGCTTCTTACTGTTGCGCGTCAGTGATGCCACAGCCTGCCCCTTGCAGTAGCAGTTCTAGGAGCCTGTTGCGCTGGGTCTCTACCCTTGGGCGCGAGGCAGGTCTCGGAGCATGGCAGTCGTCATTTATGGTCTTTGCGTGGTGCTTGTAGGCGACGCAGTATAGTTTCTCCAGGACTGCTCGGCAGGAGAGCCGCGATCACAAACCAGTGTGTAGCCAGCGTGGGGGTCGGCTGGCTACACGCCTGCAGAGCCGTCGCAAGTCCATTGCGATAAATTGGCGCATCGACCTTCTGTGCGCGATAACGGTGACATCGCCGTGTCGCCACTATGAATCATAGACATAATGCAAACGTTTGTATTGAGGGTTTATGCTCGGGGTTTCATCGGAACATGACAAGACGCTCGCGCAACGGCTGAGCCTGTATGTAAGAAAAGTGTATACAACTGCCGCCTGTGCATACGGAATGCAAACGCTTGCATTATGTTGGCTTCGACTGTTTGTTCATCCCGTGCTGGCTCGAACAACGAGTTCTGTGTCAACGCTTCGGCGCACGGGAGGGATGTTCCGTCCCTTGGCCCGAGTGATCGCCAGCTCTACTGCGAGTGCCGCAAGACGAGAGGGGGAGGGATCAATTGATGTCAGTGCAAGTGCGCGCGAAGAAGCGAGTGCGGAATTATCGCAACCGATGACGAGTATGTCGCGCCCGGGGACCAAGCCATCTTTCAGGAGTGCGAGGATAGCGCCGTGCGCACACTGGTCGTTGTAACAGACCAGGGCATCCACTCCGGTGGGCAGGCCCGCACGAACGGCCAGGAATCCTGCGTCCACGTCGTCTCCGCCGGGCAGTGTCACGTAATCGAGTTCTGTGGAGCGACAAGCGTCGATAAAGGCAGTCTGTCTAGCGCGCGCCGCGGGTCCTGGTGGACCTTCAATGAATGCGAGACGTCGCCGTCCCCGCCCTCGCAGGAGCGTCATCGCCTCGTGCATTCCTGATTCGTGTGCGCTTGTGATCAGGTCGATGTCGTCACGAGGGGCTTGCTGGTCGATCAGGACGGTCGGAACTGTCGAATATCGCTGCGAGATGAGCGAGGAATCAGCGGCTATTACGGATTGCGCGCGCAGCTGTAGAAGGGATTCCCATGCGCGATCAACGTCGCGCGGGTCGTCGACTGATTCAACGACGATCCTAAAGTCCTTCCGCTGCGCCTCGCGGAGGATACCCGAGTGGTAGCGCACGTGCAGCTCCCGACCCAAGGAGCAGATCAGGCCGAGAATTTGGGGACGCGCGGAGGAGAGGAGGGACGCCGCGACGTTCGCGCGGTACCCCAGTTCCTCTGCTACCTTCTCGATTCGCTCGCGGGTCGCAGAGGCCACGCGGGGGGATCCCTGGAGGGCGCGCGACACCGTCGCGATCGAGGTCCCAGATGCGGTCGCGATATCGTCAAGGGTGACCCGACGACCGGAGTACACGTCGTGACCTTGGGCTGGTGTGTGGTTGTGGCCGTGTCTGATCGCTGGTGTCGGCTCCTCGGAGATCATTTCTCCAGTCTATAGCCCCTCACGTGGCCTTTCACACGTGTGCCTCAGCTACGAGCGACAAACATGGCGCGTAATATTGAAAATATTGAACTGGAACACATCCTTTAATGACCGTCCTGTGAGGCGGGGAAGGAGCAAACAGTGGGTTCACTGCACGCTGATCGCGTATCGCGCGGCAAAGAAGTATTGGGAGCAGACGACGTCGCCCGCTCACTGACACGAATCGCTTACGAGATCATTGAACGCAACGGCGGTAGCGACAACCTTGTCATCGCCGGCATTCCGACGCGCGGAGCCACCCTCGCACGCAGGCTTGTCAACAGGATTCGCGAGGTGTCTGACACCTACGCGGACCTGGCGATCATCGACACCACGATGTTCCGCGACGACCTGGCTAGCCAGCCGCTACGCGCACCTAAGGAAACCCTCATTCCGGCTACGGGCCTCGACGGTAAGACCGTTGTCCTTGTGGATGATGTCCTCTACACGGGCCGCACCATTAAGGCCGCGCTCGATGCACTCACTCGAATCGGTCGTCCTGCGGCCGTTCAGCTCGCCGTCCTCATCGACCGTGGGCACCGTGAGCTGCCGATCCGACCGGACTACGTCGGTAAGAACTTGCCGACCTCGCGGGATGAAACTGTCACCATCCTGCTCGATGAAACCGATGGGCGCGACGGCGTCCTGCTAGGGAAGGGCCTGTAAGCGATGAGCCTCAGCCATCTCATTTCTATCCGTGACTTGACTCGAGAGGAGGCGATCCTGCTCCTCGATACAGCGGAGCAGATGGCGGCCACGCAACACCACAGCGTCAAGAAGCTACCGACTCTCCAGGGCAAGACGGTTGTGAACCTCTTCTTCGAGGACTCGACTCGCACGCGCATTTCCTTCGAGACCGCGGCCAAGCGCCTAAGCGCGGACGTCATCAACTTCCAGTCGCGCGGCTCCTCAGTCTCTAAGGGTGAATCCCTCAAGGACACTGCCCTGACGCTGCAGGCCATGGGGGCTGACGCGGTCATCGTGCGTCACTCATCCTCGGGTGCGGCTCACCGCCTGGCTCACGCCGGGTGGATGAATCTCCCGGTCCTCAACGCGGGTGACGGCACCCACCAGCATCCGACTCAGGCGCTCCTGGACGCCATGACGCTGCGCCGCCATTTCGGTGCCTCCGACCAGGCAGACCGCATCCCCGAACCCGGCACCGGCCTCGACGGCGCCCACGTCGTCATTGTCGGCGACGTTCTCCACTCGCGCGTCGCCCGTTCCAACGTTGATCTGCTCACCTTACTAGGCGCGCGTGTCACTCTCGTCGCGCCCCCGACGCTGCTGCCCCTGGGCATCGAGACCTGGAACTGCAAGACCTCGTACAACTTCGACGAGGCCTTGGCGACCCAGCCTGACGCGGTCATGATGCTGCGTGTCCAGCGCGAGCGCATGTCCAGCGCCGGAGGTGGGTTCTTCCCCTCCCCGGGTGCCTACCACTCCGAATATGGCCTCACGCCCGAGCGCTTCGCGAAGCTGCGTCCCGACGCTGTCGTCATGCACCCGGGTCCCATGAACCGCGGCCTTGAGATTTGTGCCGAAGCTGCCGACTCTCCTCAATCTGTCATCGTCGAACAGGTCAGCAATGGCGTGTGCATCCGCATGGCAGCCCTCTATCTGCTTCTCGCATCGGAAGGATACAACAATGACTAAGCAGACCCGGGACATTCTCATCAAGGGGGCGTCCCTGCTGGGTGGGCAACTCACCGACATTGCGTTGTCCGGCGGCGTGATTGTTGCCATTGGGGCGGGCGCAGCCGATTCGGTGCACGACCCGCGCGTCATCGATGCCGAGGGCCTAGTCGCCCTGCCCGGCCTCGTGGATATTCATACCCACCTGCGCCAGCCCGGCGGCGAGGATGCCGAGACCGTCTTCACCGGTACTCGTGCGGCCGCCGTGGGAGGCTACACCGCCGTGCACGCGATGGCGAATACGACACCGACGCAGGATACGGCTGCCATCGTCGACCAGGTGCTGGATCTGGGCGAGGCAGCCGACTGGGTCGAAGTGCGTCCCGTCGGTGCTGTTACCAAGGGGCTGGAAGGCAAGCATCTCGCGGCGCTGGGTTCGATGGCCCGCTCGCGCTCCAAGGTGCGTGTCTTCTCCGACGACGGCAAGTGCGTCTCCGATCCTGTCCTCATGCGTCGCGCCCTCGAGTACGTCAAGGCCTTCGACGGCGTGATCGCCCAGCACAGCCAGGACCCTGCCCTGACCGAGGGCGCGCAGATGAACGAATCGGCTCTGTCCGGCGAGCTTGGCCTGGCCGGCTGGCCGGCGGTCGCCGAGGAGGCGATCATCGCCCGCGACATCCTGCTGGCCAAGCACGTGGGGTCGCGCCTGCACGTATGCCACCTGTCTACCGCTGGATCAGTCGACATTGTGCGCTGGGGGAAGGCCCAGGGGGTGAGCATTACCGCCGAGGTGACCCCGCACCACCTGTTGCTCACCGAGCAGCTGGCCGCCACCTACGATCCGCTCTACAAGGTGAACCCCCCGTTGCGCCGCGCGGAGGACGTCGAGGCAGTGCGCGAGGGCCTCGCGGATGGCACGATCGACGTCGTTGGTACGGACCATGCCCCGCATCCCCTCGAGATGAAGGACTGCGAGTGGCAGGCCGGAGCGTTTGGCATGACGGGTCTGGAGACGGCCCTGCCGATCATCATTGAGACAATGGTGAACACCGGTCGCATGAACTGGGAGGATGTCGCGCGCGTCCTCTCGACGGCCCCTGCCCGCATCGGTCGCGTTGAGACGCAGGGCCAGGGCATCGTCGTCGGTGCTCCCGCCCACATCACGCTCGTGGATGCTTCCGCGCGCGTCACGATTGACCCGGCCAAGCAGTGGACCCGCTCCACGAACTGCCCGTTCCGTGGCATGGAGCTACCCGGCCAGGTGCGCTTCACGATCTATGGCGGCGTCCCGACGGTCGCCGACGCTACCCCGATTGCCAAGGAGGATCGATGACTACGACCGATATCGCCCTGCTCGTCCTGGAGGACGGCACTGTTTTCAAGGGACATGCCTGGGGTGCGCGCGGTCGCACGCTCGGTGAGATCGTGTTCTCGACGGGCATGACTGGCTACCAGGAGACGCTTACCGATCCGTCGTACCACCGCCAGATTGTCGTCATGACGGCCCCACACATCGGGAACACGGGCGTCAACGATGAGGATCCGGAGTCCTCCCGCATCTGGGTGGCCGGCTTCGTCGTGCGTGACGCCGCTCGCCGCGCCTCGAACTGGCGTGCTCGCCGCGAACTGGAAGACGAACTGGTCGCTCAGGATATCGTCGGCATCGCTGACGTGGATACCCGCGCGATCACCCGTCACATCCGCGAGCGCGGCGCTATGCGCGCCGGAATCTTCTCGGGTGACGCGCTGCCCGTGGGTGCGCAGTACCTGGGGGACGAGGCCGTGGCATCCCTCGTGCGCATCGTGTCGGAGTCGCCCGTCATGAGCGGGCAGGCGCTGGCCGCCGAGGTATCGACGGATGAGACTTACGTAGTTGAGCCGCTGGGGGAGTGGGAAGGCAAGGAGCCTCGTTGCCGCGTCGTGGCTGTTGATCTCGGTATCAAGTCGCGCACGCCATTCCACCTGGCTGCGCGTGGAGCACGCGTCTACGTGGTGCCCTCCACCGTTTCCTTTGCGGACATCGAGGCGCTCAAGCCGGACGGCGTCTTCTTCTCCAACGGCCCTGGTGACCCGTCGACGGCTGATCGAGAGATTGGTGTGCTGCGCGCCGTCCTGGACGCGGGCATTCCGTACTTCGGCATTTGCTTCGGTCACCAGCTCTTCGGCCGCGCCCTCGGCTATGGCACCTACAAGCTGGACTACGGTCACCGCGGCATCAACCAGCCGGTGAAGGACGTGGCCACGGGCCGTGTGGAGATCACTGCCCACAACCATGGCTTCGCGGTTGACGCCCCCGTGGGGGAGCCCTCGGTTGCCCCCTTCGATTCGGGCCGATACGGACGCGTCGAGGTGTCGCACATCGGTCTGAACGACGGCGTCGTCGAGGGCCTGCGCGCCCTGGACATTCCAGCCTTCTCCGTCCAGTACCACCCTGAGGCAGCAGCGGGTCCGCATGACGGCGAGCTGCTCTTCGACCGCTTCATTTCCCTGATGACCGCAGCTAAGGAGACCCACTGATGCCCCGCAGGAACGATCTGTCGTCCGTCCTCGTCATCGGATCGGGCCCCATTGTCATCGGCCAGGCGTGCGAGTTCGACTACTCGGGAACGCAGGCATGCCGTGTCCTGAAGGAGGAAGGCCTGCGCGTCATCCTCGTCAACTCCAACCCGGCCACCATCATGACCGACCCGGGCATCGCAGACGCCACCTACGTCGAGCCGATCACCCCGGAGGTCGTCGCCTCGATCATCGAGAAGGAGCGCCCCGATGCCCTCCTCCCCACCCTGGGCGGCCAGACGGCCCTCAACACGGCCGTAGCTCTGGCGGAGATGGGCGTGCTCGAGCGATTTAACGTTGAGCTGATTGGGGCCTCGATCGACGCGATCCGAGCGGGTGAGGACCGTGAAGAATTTAAGGAGATCGTCGAACGCTCGGGTGCCGAGGTCGCACGTTCCTTCATCGCTCACACGATGGAAGAGTGCCACGCCGCTGCCGCCGAACTCGGCTACCCCCTCGTTGTTCGTCCCTCCTTCACGATGGGCGGCCTCGGCTCCGGATTCGCGTACACACCCGAGGACCTTGAGCGCATCGCCGGCCAGGGCCTGGCCGCCTCCATCACGACCGAGGTGCTCTTGGAGGAGTCGATCCTCGGCTGGAAGGAATACGAACTTGAACTCATGCGCGACAAGGCGGACAACGTCGTCGTCGTATGTTCGATCGAGAATGTCGACCCGGTCGGCGTGCACACGGGTGATTCGATCACGGTTGCTCCGGCTCTGACCCTCACCGACCGCGAAATGCAGCGCCTGCGTGACATCGGCATCGCCGTCATCCGTGCCGTCGGCGTGGATACGGGCGGCTGTAACATCCAGTTTGCGATCCATCCGGAAACGGGCCGCATCATCGTCATCGAGATGAACCCGCGTGTGTCGCGTTCATCGGCGCTGGCATCGAAGGCGACGGGCTTCCCGATCGCGAAGATCGCCGCCAGGTTGGCCACCGGCTACACGCTCGATGAGATTCCCAACGACATCACGGGTTCGACCCCGGCCTCGTTCGAGCCGACGCTCGACTACGTGGTCGTGAAGGTCCCGCGCTTCACGTTCGAGAAGTTCCCGGCCGCTGACCCGACGCTCACCACCTCGATGAAGGCCGTCGGCGAGGCCATGGCGATCGGCCGTTCCTACACGGAGGCTCTCCAGAAGGCGCTGCGCTCGATCGACAAGGGCGGCGTGCAGTTCCACTGGGATGGGCCGGCCCCCACTTCCGAGGAGACCCGCGCGCTCGTCGAGGCCGCATCGGTTGGCACAGAGGGGCGTCTCGTCCAGATCCAACAGGCGATCCGCGGCGGCGCGACCCTCGAGGAACTCTTCGAGTCGACGAAGATCGACCCGTGGTTCCTCGACCAGATGTTCCTCCTCGACGAGGTCGCAACCCGCATCCGCGAGGCCGAGGCCCTGACCGGTGACGTCCTGGCCGAGGCGAAGCGCCACGGTTTCTCCGACCGCCAGATCGCGGCCATGCGCGGCCTGTCCGAGGACACGGTGCGCGAAGTACGCGGTGCTTTCGGAATTCACCCCGTCTACAAGACGGTCGACACCTGCGCCGCCGAGTTTGCGGCCCGCACGCCATACCATTATTCGACCTACGACCAGGAGAACGAGGTCCGTCCGCGCGAGCGCGAGGCCGTCATCATCCTGGGTGCCGGCCCCAACCGCATCGGTCAAGGCATCGAGTTCGACTACTCGTGCGTGCACGCCGCCATGTCGCTGCGCGATCACTACGAGACCATCATGGTCAACTGCAACCCCGAAACGGTATCGACCGACTACGATATCTCGGACCGCCTCTACTTCGAACCTCTGACCCTCGAGGACGTCCTGGAGATTTACCGTGCCGAGTGCGCGGCCGGCCCCGTCAAGGGCATGATCGTCCAGCTCGGTGGTCAGACTCCGCTGTCGCTGGCAGCCGACCTTGAGCGCGCCGGCGTGCCGATCCTGGGCACGAGTCCGCGCGCCATCGACCTGGCGGAAGACCGCGAGGAATTCGGCAAGGTTCTCGAGGCGGCCCACTGCCCGGCACCCGCGCACGACACGGCGCACACGCCCGAGCAGGTCATTGCTGTCGCAGAGAAGGTTGGATACCCGGTCCTCGTTCGTCCGTCCTTCGTGCTGGGCGGGCGCGGCATGGCGATCATCAACGACGAGCCGGCGCTGCGCGAGTATCTTGCGAGCCACGACTCTGAGCTGCTGTTCTCGCGCGGCCCGCTGCTCATCGACCGCTTCCTCGATGCAGCCATCGAGATCGACGTCGACGCTCTGTACGACGGCGAGCAACTCTTCATGGGCGCGATCATGGAGCACATCGAAGAGGCCGGCATCCACTCGGGTGACTCCTCCTGCGTGCTGCCTCCCATGACGCTGTCCGCACGCGAGCTGGAACGAATCACGGCCTCGACCGAGGCGATCGCGCGGGGCGTCGGCGTGCGCGGCCTCATCAACATCCAGTTCGCGCTGCTCTCCGACACCCTCTACGTCATCGAGGCAAACCCACGCGCCTCCCGCACCGTGCCCTTCGCCTCCAAGGCGACCGGCGTGCAGCTCGCCAAAGCAGCCGCCCTCATCCAGGTCGGTGCTTCCATCGCGTCGCTGCGCGAGCAGGGCATGCTGCCCGCCACGGACGCCCGCGAAATCCTCGAGGGTGGGTCCATTGCCGTCAAGGCAGCCGTTCTGCCCTTCAGTCGTTTCCGCACGGATAAGGGCGAGATCGTCGATACGATGCTCGGCCCCGAGATGCGTTCCACCGGTGAAGTTATGGGTATCGACTACGACTTCCCGACGGCCTTCGCCAAGTCTCAGCTGGGTGCGTCCACGGATATGCCCACATCGGGCACGGTGTTCATCTCGATCGCCGACACCGATAAACGAGCGATCGTCCTGCCCGCCGCCCGTATGGCAGAAATGGGCTTCACGATCCTGGCGACCTCTGGTACCGCTTCTGTGCTGCGTCGCAACGGCATCCCGGCGCGCTCGGTGCGCAAGTCCTCGGAGGGACGCGGCGTGGATGGAGAACCCACGGTCGTGGACCTTATCAACGAGGGCCTCATCGACATGGTCGTCAACACCCCGCAGCGGTCCGCCCCGCGTAACGACGGCTACCAGATCCGCGCAGCTGCGGCCTCGCAGGACCGCCCGGCCGTCACGACGCTGCAAGCTTTCAACGCGATGGTGCAGGCCATCGAGGTCCGTATGCGCGGCTCCTATGCCGTGCGCTCCCTGCAGGAGTGGGACGCCATCCGAACGGAGGAGACACGATGAACCCCCTGTCCGCCACTACGCCCGTATCCCTCGGCTTCGGCGATCGCCTCTACGCGGCCATGCGCGAGCATGGCCCCGTGTGCGTGGGTATCGATCCACACGCCTCGCTTCTTGCCCAGTGGGGGCTTGACGACGACGCGAACGGTGTGCGAGAGTTTTCTCTTCGCGTCGTCGAGGCCCTGGGTGGTCGCGCCGCAGCTTTCAAGCCACAGGCCGCCTTCTTTGAACGGCACGGCTCACGCGGCGTCGCGGTCCTCGAAGAGGTCATCGCTGCCTGCCGTGAGGTGGGCACCCTGTGTATCGTGGACGCCAAGCGAGGCGATATCGGCTCGACGATGGCGGGCTACGCTGAAGCCTTTTTGTCGGACCAATCTCCGCTTGCAGGCGATGCCGTTACGCTATCTCCCTACCTGGGTGTCGGTTCTCTGACGCCCGCTCTCGAGTTGGCCAAAGCTACCGGCAGGGGAGTGTTTGTTCTCGCGCTCACCTCCAACCCTGAGGGGGCGTCCGTCCAGCACGCGCGTGGGGAGGATGGGAGCAGCGTCGCAGGTCAGGTCGTGTCTCAACTGGCGGACTTTAATAGCTCCTGTGATCAATTCCATCTTGGCCCTGCAGGTATCGTCATCGGAGCGACCGTTGGTGATGCTGTGCAGCATCTCGGCATCGATTTGCCTGCACTCAAAGGCGCATTTTTGGCTCCAGGAGTGGGCGCACAGGGTGCTGGTTCAGCGCAGGTCAGGCAGGTTTTCGCAGGTGCTGAGGACGCTGTGTTGGCCTCGTCTTCTCGCGCAATTCTGGGCGCGGGTCCGAGTGTGGCAGGACTGCGCAACGCCTACCTTGCGACGGTCGAATCACTGCAATAGTCTATCGAGTTAATCAGAAGTCGGCGTTTTGGGATGGCGCATGTGCTTTGCAAGGTGACATAGTTTATTTACCGAAGACCCCAACGGAGGAGATGATCAGAATGGCACTACCTGATCTCACGCCGGAACAGAGGGCACAGGCCCTTGAGAAGGCAACTCAGGCACGGCGCCGTCGCGCCGAGGTTAAGAACGCGCTCAAGGCGCGCTCGATGAACCTGTCTGAGGTTTTGGAACTCGCTGATTCAGACGAGGCCGTGGCGAAGATGAAAGTCGTTTCGCTACTGGAGTCGCTGCCGCGCGTCGGCACGAACACGGCCGCCGTCCTAATGGACGAGTACAAGATTGCCCAAAGTAGGCGAGTACGAGGCCTCGGCCCCGTACAGCGCAAAGCTTTGGTCGAGCGTTTCGGCTGATACGGGTACACATGGCACAATTGAGCCATGACACAGGCTCAATTGACAGTTCTTGCTGGCCCGACCGCCGTTGGAAAGGGAACCGTTGTCGCCGCTCTCTTGAAGCGCTATCCGCACCTGAGGGTGTCGGTTTCGGCGACGACTCGCAATCCTCGGCCTGGTGAACTGAACGGCGTCCACTACTACTTCGTTTCCCCTAGCGAATTCGATTCCATGATCGAAAGGGGAGAGATGTTGGAGTGGGCGCTTGTTCATGGGAAAAACAAGTACGGTACCCCTCGCGGTCCCGTTGATACGGCTCTGGCAGCCGGAGAACCGGTGTTGCTCGAGATAGACCTCGCGGGTGCACGCCAGGTTCGAGCTAATCGCCCCGACGCCCAGTTTATTTTCCTGGCCCCGCCCTCCTGGGAGGAGCTGGAGCGCCGCCTCGTCGGTCGCGGTACCGAGGGGCCTGAAGAGCGCGAACGTCGACTCGCCACCGCACGCGTTGAGATGGAGGCCGCCTCCGAGTTCGATCACGTTGTGATCAACGACGATGTCGACCGTGCGGTGAGTGAGCTGGCCGGGCTCATTGGCCTAGAGTAGTATCTACCTGAATCTGCCACTGAGAGGAAACACGTATGTCCGGAATTGTTGCCCAGCCCGTGGGTATCACGTCCCCGCCCATTGATGATCTGCTGGAGCACGTCGATTCCAAGTACGCACTGGTTATTTTTGCCGCGAAGCGTGCTCGCCAGATTAACTCCTACAACCTGCAGCTTCAGCAGAACATGATTCAGTTCGTGGGTCCCGTCGTCGACGTCCAGCCCGACGAGAAGCCGCTGGCCGTGTCTCTGCGCGAGATCAACGAGGGCCTGCTCTCTCTCGAAGCAAACCCCGAGGCCTGACATGGCAACGATCGTCGTCGGGGTGACCGGCGGCGTCGCAGCCTTCAAAGCACCGATCGTGGTCCGCGAGTGTCAACGCGCGGGCCACGACGTGTATGTGGCAGCAACGCGCGCCTCCTTGGAGTTCGTGGGTCGTTCAACTTGGGAGGGGATCACGTCTCGCCCCGTCGCTGTCGAAATTGCGGGGGAAGGGCGTGCCGAGCACGTGGAGCTTGCCCGTGTGGCCGACCTGATCATTATCGTTCCAGCGACAGCGAACACCCTCGCCCGGTTGGCCGGAGGCTTTGCCGACGATATGGTGTCGCTGACGGTGCTCGCCTCGGACGCGCCGGTCGTCGTAGCACCCGCGATGCATTCGAACATGTGGCTTGCCCCCGCCACCCAAGCGAACGTGGCGACGCTGCGCGGTCGCGGTGTCCACGTCATCGATCCCGCCTCTGGTGCCCTCGGGTCCGGGGACAGCGGTATCGGTCGTCTCCCCGAACCCGAGGAGATCGCACGCCGAGCCCTGGAGGTGCTCGCACGTGCAGAAAAGGTTGACTCCACTCCCGTCCTAGATGGGCGGACCGTCGTGGTGACCGCAGGCGGCACCCGCGAACCCATCGATCCGGTACGTTTCCTCGGCAACAAGTCGTCGGGCCGTCAGGGCTTGGCCATCGCTGCAGCCGCCGCGCGCTCGGGAGCCACTGTCCGCCTCATCGCTGCTAACATCGACGATTCCGTCATGGCACTTCTCCCGCCCTCGGTCGAGGTCACGCGAGTGGGCAGCGCGCTCGACATGCGCGAAGCTACGATGGCTCAGGTGGTTGGTGCCGATGCCCTGGTCATGACCGCCGCTGTCGCAGATTTCCGCCCACAGTCCGCCCAGGCCTCGAAAATGAAGAAGGACCCGGCGAGGAGTGACGCGCCGGTTCTGCACCTCGTGCGCAACCCCGACATCCTCTTCGAGGTCGGACACAGTAACATTCGTCCGCCCCTCGTCATCGGCTTCGCGGCGGAGACAGGCACGGATGAGGAGATCCTGGCCTACGGCGCTGACAAGGCCGCGCGCAAGGGTGTCGACTTCATCTGCCTGAATCGCGTGGGTGCAACCGTCGGCTTCGGCGACGTCCCCAACGACATTCGATTGCTGGATGCGAGCGGGCGCGTCGTGGGCCGTTACACCGGCTCAAAGGATGAGGTTGCGGCAGGTCTTGCCGATCAGATTGCCGCTTTCCTTGATAGCCTTGAGCGGTGAGTCAACAGCTTTTCTCTTCCGAGTCCGTCACCGAAGGTCACCCCGACAAGGTCTGTGACCGTATCTCCGATGCGATCCTCGATGCTCTGCTTGATGTGGATCCCCGCTCGCGCGTTGCTGTCGAGACGATGGCTGCAACCGGTCTCATCCATGTCGCCGGCGAGGTGACCACCGAGGCGTACGTCGAGATCCCCGAGATCGTGCGCCGCGAGATCCTTTCGATCGGATATGACTCCTCGCGAGTCGGCTTCGACGGCGCGTCCTGCGGCGTGTCTATCTCCCTTGACGGGCAGAGTCCCGATATTGCGGGCGGCGTTGACGAGGCGCTTGAGGTGCGTGGCACCGACGGCGGCGATCCTCGCGACCGCCTCGGCGCGGGCGACCAGGGCATCATGTTTGGCTACGCTTCCTCCGACACTCCTGACCTCATGCCGGCTCCCATCTGGTTGGCGCACCGCCTGGCCAAGCGCCTGACCGACGTGCGTAAGCAGGGCATCGTCGAGGGGCTGCGCCCCGACGGTAAGACTCAGGTGACTCTCGCCTACGAGGGCGGCCGTCCGGTCGGTATCGACACCATCGTCGTGTCGACCCAGCACGACGAGACCCTGACGCAATCCGCCATCGCGGACGCCGTGCGTGCCCACGTCATCGACCCCGTCATTGAGGAGTCCGGGCTGGCTTTGGCTACAGGTGAGATGAAGGCTCTCATTAACCCCTCCGGTCGCTTCGTGCTGGGTGGGCCTGCCGCAGATGCGGGCCTGACGGGTCGCAAGATCATCGTCGACACCTACGGCGGCATGGCCCGCCACGGTGGTGGCGCGTTCTCCGGAAAGGATCCCTCGAAGGTTGATCGCTCCGCGACGTACGCTGCCCGCTGGGTGGCCAAGAACGTCGTGGCTGCGGGTGTCGCCCAGCGCTGCGAGATTCAGCTGGCTTATGCGATTGGACGAGCACGCCCGATCGGCCTGTACGTCGATACCTTCGGCACCGCCACTCTTCCCGAGGAACGCATCGCCGACGCGATCCGCGAGGTCTTCGACCTGCGACCGCTCGGCATGATCGAGGACTTGGACCTGCTGCGCCCGATCTACCGCGAGACGGCAGCCTACGGCCACTTCGGCCGCGAGCAGTTCCCGTGGGAGGCTACCAACCGCGTCGACGAGCTTCAGGCCGCCCTCGCATGAGCGCCGCCGCGGAGCAGATCGACGACTACGTACCCTCCTGGGATACTGAGGAGGCGCAGCGGTCGTGGCGTAGGCGTACGAGCCTGGAGATGATCATCTCGGGCTTCATCGGCCTTGTCACTTCCTTTGTTCTGTCGATTGAGGCGTGGCAGCTGGCCGCCGACTCGTCGGCGCGCTTCGGCTGTGACGTCTCCTCCGTGCTCTCGTGCTCGGCGGTCGCCCAGACGTGGCAGGCGCGCATCCTCGGCTTCCCTAATGCGTTCCTCGGCATCTTTTTCGAGGCCGTGGTGCTGGCGATCTCCGTCGCCATTTTCGCAGGGGTGAAGTTTCCCCGCTGGTACATGGCGTGCACGAACCTGCTCTACACGATCGCGCTATTTTTCGCGTTCTGGCTCTTTGGCCAGTCCTACTTCATCATTCAGGTGTTGTGCCCCTGGTGCCTGCTTATCACGCTGACGACCACGCTGGTCTTTGGCGGCATCACGCGGATCAACATCCGCGACGGCGTGATCCCGGCTCCGGCCTCGCTGCGCCGGATCGTCGGTCAGGGGTTGGACTGGGCGCTGTGGGGCCTCATTGTGTTCGGCGTCCTCGCGATGGTCGTCGGCAAGTACGGGTTGAGGCTCCTGGGCTGAGCGCGAGACGCACATGGGCACGGGCTGTGTTTGACTAGGCTCATGATGCCCATGCAAGGAATGCTCGACGGGTTCGACGCGCCTGCCGCGCGCAGTGCCGAGATTGCCCGCGTGATCGTCGACGTCGATCTGGCTCACATGGATTGCCCGCTCGACTACGTCGTACCCGACGCCCTCGTGGACCAAGCTCAGGTGGGTTCACTGGTGCGCGTGCGATTCTCGGGCAGCCGTGTCGACGGCTGGATCGTCGAGCGCATTCGCCGCGAGGTGGATGATCACGTTGGGCGCGTCGAGTCGGTTGTGTCTGCCACGCCCGTGTTGACCCCCGCACTCTACGAGGCATCGCGCCGTATTGCGTCGCGTTTCTTGGCCACCACCTCCCAGGTTTTCTCACTCGCGTTGCCTCCCCGGCACGCGCGCGCGGAAAGAGAGGAATTGGCATCGAAGCCCCCCTCGTGGCCCACGATCATCGACAAGTCGTTGGGGGAGGGGTGGCGTGCCTACCCCGCTGGGGCGGCGTTCCTGTCCCGTCTGCGCGTCGGGGAATCTCCACGCGCCATCGTCACGGCGCTGCGCCCTTATCTGCGCGCGTGCCTGTCGGACGCCGTGGCCGCGACCGTGGCCTCCGGACGCGCCGTCATCGTCATGACGCCCACCGGTGAGCATGCCGCTCGTGTTGCACGAGAACTTGAGGAGGATCTTGGTATCCGTGCGGCACTCAGCGGTGGCGAGGTCTCCCCGGAGGAGCGCTACCGCGTGCACATCGCCGCGTCGCTGGGGCGTATCCCCCTCGTCGTGGGGACGCGCTCGGCCGCGTGGGTGCCCGCCACCCCCCTCGGCTTGATTGTCATTCTCGACGACGGGGATGACCGCCTGCGCGAGCGACGCTTCCCCCGGTGCGACGCGCTCGATGTCGCGGTCCAGCGCTGCGCGGTTGAAGGAGCGGGCCTGCTCGTTGCATCGAACGCGCGCTCGGTGAAAGCCCAGGCTCTCGTGCGCTCCGGATGGGCGGTGAGCCTCGAGCCCACGCCCGATGCCCTGCGCGCGGCCACACCGCGCGTACACCTGCACGGGGAGGCGGAGGCGCACAGTGAGGGCGCGGGCGGGCACATGCGTATCCCGCAGGCCGCCCTGCGTATGCTCCGCCAGGGCCTGCACACCGGTCCTGTCCTCATCCAGGTCGCTGCTGCCGGCTACTGGCCTATTGTCGTGTGTCGGCGCTGCGATCACCTGGCCCGCTGTCCGTATTGCTCCGGTCCGCTGTCCATGGATGCGGGTGGGCGCCTGACCTGCGGGTGGTGTGACCGTGAACCCACCTCGTGGAGATGCCCCCAGTGTTCGGGGCGCGAGCTGCGCGGTGCGCGCGTGGGTTCTTCTCGTACCGCCGAGGAGATCGCGCGAAACCTTCCGGATGCCTCCGTCCTCGAGTCGTCCGCGGCTCACCGCATTACACGCATGCTGCCCGCGCGCCCCACCGTCGTCGTCGCGACTGCGGGTGCCGAGCCACCTGTCGAGGGAGGGTACGCTTGTGCAATCATCCTCGACGCAGCCGCGCTCGCCGGTCGAGCGGAGTTGTGGGCACCCGAGGAAGCGGCCCGCCGGTGGCTCGACGCGCTGTCGCTCGTGCGCCCGGGTCACCCCGGCCTCGTCGTGGGAAGAATTCCCGAGTCCCTGGGACAGATGCTCGTACGCTGGTCTCCGACCGACTACGCCCAGCGCCTCCTCGATGAACGCGAGGCCCTCGGTTTCTTCCCTGCCTGCACGATGGTCGCCCTCGACGGACCCCCTGCGCAGGTGCGTCAAGTCGCCGACCAGGTCGTCCGTGAGGGAGGGGCTGAGCTAGTGGGCACCGTCGCACTTCCGGTCACGCGCGAGGGGGAGGAACGCCAGGTACGTACGCTCGTGCGCACGCCCCTGGCCGATGCGGCCACGATGCTCGCTACGCTCACCGACATCCGCCGCTCGCGCGCCGCACGCAAGGTGACGCCGGTCAAAATGAGCGTGAACCCACCGGAGCTCTTCTAAGTCCGAGACCGCCCGGTGCCGTAAACTGGCGCTCGTGCGCATTATTTTCGCTGGAACCCCCGAAGCCGCAGTCCCGACGCTGCGTGCCCTGCTCTCTTCTTCCCACGATGTCGCCCTGGTCATCACCCGCCCTCCGGCCCGCCGTGGACGTGGCAAGGCCATGTACCCATCCCCGGTCGCCGAGGTCGCCGCGCAGGCCGGTGTGGAGCTGCTCGAGACCACGACGCTGAAGACCCCCGAGATCGGTGAGCGTCTCGCTGAAGTCGGCGCTGACCTCGGTGTCGTCGTGGCCTACGGTGGCCTGGTTCCTCCCGCCGTTCTTGCGATGCCCACCCACGGCTGGGTGAACCTGCATTTTTCTGACCTGCCCCGCTGGCGGGGGGCCGCGCCCGTGCAGTGGGCAATCCGCGAGGGTGACCCCACGACCGCCTCGTGTGTCTTCACCCTCGAGGAGGGCCTGGACACGGGCGATGTTTACTCTCGCGTGGAGGTTCCCATTGGCCGTGAAAGCGCAGGTGAGCTGCTGACGTCGATGGCACAGGCCGGGGCTGGCCAGGTGCTCGCCGTGGTCGATGCGCTCGAGGACGGCAGCGCGACGGCGATCCCTCAGAGCGCCGAGGGCATCACGCACGCACGACGCCTTGAGCATGCCGACGGCTACGTGTCTTTCACCCATGATGCCGCGCACGAGGACTGCGTCATCCGATCCGTCACCCCCAACCCGGGGGCCTACACGGTGCTGCCCGGCGGCGCGCGCATGAAGCTCGGCGCGGCCACCCCCGTGGAGCGCGACGATCTGGAGCCGGGCCAGCTGGAGGTCACCAAGAAGCAGGTTACCGTCGGCTGCGCACGCGGCGCGTTGGTCCTCGGGCAGGTTGCCCCCGCCGGTAAGTCGTGGATGGATGCCGCCGCGTGGGCCAGGGGAGCACGGCCCGATGCCGGGATACGCCTTGGCGGAGAGCTGGAGGATGCACGATGAGCGAGCGTCGCTATTCCGACGGGTACCGTAAGCTGCGGCGGGCCGACGAACCCCGTCGCATCGCCTACGAGGTGCTTCACGAGGTGGCCACCCAGGGTGCCTTCGCGAACATCGTCTTGCCCAAGGCGCTGCGTCAGGCACGCCGAGAGGGTCACTTCAGTGATCGGGATGCCGCCTTTACCTCCGAGCTCGTGCACGGCACGCTGCGCGCCATCGGTCGCCTCGACTGGGTGATCGCCCGCCACGTGGATCGTCCGCTGGCTGACCTGGATCCGCGTGTTCTGGTCCTGGCTCGCATGGGCGCACACCAGCTCCTCGATATGCGCGTGCCCGACCATGCGGCCGTGTCTGCGACGGTCGACGTCGCGCGCGAGCACCTGACCGATGGTCCGGTTCGCTTCGTCAACGCCGTCCTGCGCTCGATTACCCGCGAGGAAGATGCCGAGCGCGAGGCCGCATTGGCCGCTATCGAAGATGAAGACGAAGCCCTAGGCGTGCGTTACTCGCACCCCGCGTGGATGGTCCGTGCCTTCCGCGAGGCTTTGGAGGCGCACGGCTACTCGACCGACGAACTCGAGGATCTTCTCGCCGCCGACAACGAGGTTCCCACGGTCACCCTAGTGGCCCGCCCGGGACTCATGAATGTCGACGAACTGGCAGACGAGGCTGAGGACATCCTGGATACTCGCGTCGCACTCGGCGCGGTCTCCCCGCGCGCTGTTCTGCTCGAGTCGGGTGACCCCGCCCGACTTCCTTCGATCCGCGATGGGCGTTCGGGTGCCCAGGATGAGGGGTCCCAGCTTGCCGCGATGATTGCGGCGCAGGCCCCCGTTAACGGGGGAGAGGACGCCCGCTGGCTCGACCTGTGCGCCGGCCCGGGCGGCAAGGCCGCAATGCTCGCTGGGCTGGCCGCTGAGCGTGGAGCACGCGTGACCGCCAACGAGGTTCACCAGCACCGTGCACGCCTCATTGAACGTACGACGCGCCTGTATGAGTCGATCGAGGTCGTCAGCGGCGATGGGCGGACCTTCGGCGGTGGCCAGAGTGCCTGGCCGCTAGCTTCCTTCGACCGAGTCGTCGTTGACGCCCCCTGCTCGGGCATGGGATCGATGCGCCGACGCCCTGAATCCCGATGGAATCGCACGCCCGGTGACGTCGAGGAACTGACGGTGCTCCAGGCCGAGCTGTTGGACCGCGCGGTCGCCCTCACGCGTCCCGGCGGCGTCCTGACCTACATCACGTGTTCCCCGCACGCGGCCGAAACCCGCGACCAGGTGATCCGTCTCCTGGAGCGTGGCGAGGTTGAACTCCTTGACACCGTTGCCCTGGCTGACGAGTGCGCGCCCTACCCCCTCGAAGTACCACCTGCGGCAGGCCGCATCTCGGGGACGCAGGGACGTACTCTGCAGCTGTGGGACCACCGGTTTGGCACCGATCTTATGTTTGTGGCGTGCCTACGCAAGCGTTAGCATATGCGTTATGAGCGCCACGATTAGCCCGTCGATCCTGAACTGCGATATCGCCGATTTGCGCGGCGAACTCACGAAGATCGCCGGTGCCGACGTCGCCCACGTCGACGTCATGGATAACCATTTCGTGCCCAATCTGTCCTGGGGTTTGCCGGTCGCCGAGGCCGTCGTCAAGTCGGGCATTCTGCCCGTAGACGCCCACCTCATGATTGAGGATCCGGACCGCTGGGCACCGCAGTACGCGGAGGTCGGCTGCCATTCGGTGACGTTCCACGCCGAGGCCGTGGCCGCGCCCCTGCGCTTGGCCCGGGAGCTGCACCGTCTGGGAGCGCGGGCCGGCCTGGCCCTCAAGCCGGCGACGGACATCGCTCCCTTCGTCGATATCCTCAATGAGTTCGACATGATCCTCATCATGACGGTCGAGCCGGGATTTGGCGGACAGTCTTTTATCGAGCAGATGATCCCCAAGATTGAGCGCACCCGCGCCGCGATTAACGCTGCCGGACTCGAGGTCTCGATCCAGGTGGACGGCGGTATTTCGCGCGCGACCATCGAGCGCGCAGCGATGGCGGGTGCCGACAACTTTGTCGCGGGTTCGGCCGTCTTCCGTGCGGAGGACGCCCACCGCGAGGTCGAGGCGTTGCGCGAACTCGCTAACGCTCATACGCACTGAGCGCACACCTGTACGGATGAGCGGGACGAGGCCTGGGCCTCGTCCCGCTCATGTCCTGCGAGCACGTGTCGCACGTGACGGGTGCACGTGGCACAATGGCTGGCGAGTACTCCGGGGTCGGTGAAAGTCCGAACCGGCGGTGATAGTCCGCGACCCGCCCTCACAGAACGAGGGCGGTTGAGCCGGTGAAATTCCGGCACCGACGGTTACAGTCCGGATGGGAGGAGTGCATGAGGTGCATCCGTGCGCCTGCTGTGCTACGCGTGCCCCCGGTGTCGGAAAGTTAGTCGTGGCATCTCGGAACAAGCCTCACGGCGCTCTCGCCGTGGCAGCACCGATCATCTTCCTCGCCCTCATGCTGGCGGGGTGGTGGCTCTCGACGACGCTGACCGGCATCGAAGCCTGGCGTCTGCCTACCCCTCAGTCCGTCGTCGCCAAGGGGCGTCTCGTGCTCGCCCTCCCGATGACGTGGGAGAGGGTCCGGATTACGGGTGCTGAGGCCATTGCGGGGTGTCTTCTCGGATCAGCCGTCGCATTGCCGTCGGCCTACGCGATCTACCGCTCGCGGCTGCTGGCCGCTGCGGTCGAACCCTTCCTCGGCGCGACGCAGGCGTTGCCCGCCATCGCTATCGCGCCCATCCTGGTCCTGTGGGTCGGCTATGGCTTTGTCGCCATCGTCGTTCTGTGCGCCCTCATGGTGTTTTTCCCGATCCTCGTCTCCACGGTGGTTGGCCTGCGTCATATTGACCGTGAGTTACTTGAAGCCGCCGCGCTCGATGGGGCCACGGGGTGGTCGATGGCCTGGCACATGGAGCTACCCCTCGCCGCGCCCGCCATTTTGGGTGGCCTGCGCAACGGCTTCGCGCTGTCGGTCACGGGTGCGGTCGTGGGGGAGATGGTCATGGGCGGAACCGGCCTCGGGCAGGTACTCACTCAAATGAGAAACAACGTCGACACCGCCGGGATGTTCGTCATCATCATCATTTTGTGCACGATGGCGACCCTCCTTTACACGATCGTGTACCGGATCGAGCGGTCCAAGCGTTACGACATCACGCAGTGAAGGAGAACCCCTTGAACACGTCTCACGCTCTTCGCCTCGTTGCCCTCGGCGCGTGCGCCTCGCTTGCCTTGGCGGCGTGCGCCCCCGGTGGGTCGGCCACTCAGTCGGGTTCCAAGGACGCCTCGAACGTCACGATCGGCCTGACCTACATTCCCAATATTCAGTTCTCGCCCGTGTACGTGGCCGACGCGCAGGGCATGTATAACGAGGCGGGTATCGACGCGACGATCCGCCACCACGGTTCGCACGAGGGCTTCTTCACGGCGCTCCTGGCCGGCGAGGAGGACGTGGTGATTGCCTCTGGTGACGAGGCTGTCGCGGCCGCCGCACAGGGCCTGGACATCGTCTCGATCGGTCAGTACTACGCCTCCTACCCGGGGACGGTCATCGTCCCGGCGAGCTCTGAGATTACGACGCTGGCTGACCTGAAGGGCAAGACGGTCGGCATCCCCGGCGAGCACGGTGCGAATTACTACGCGACGCGCTCGGCCATGCAGGAGGCTGGCCTGGCCGAGTCGGACGTGACGATTTCGCCGATCGGCTACACGCAGCAGGCCGCTATCGCATCGGGTCAGGTTGACGCGGTCGTCGGCTTCACCAACAACGATGCCGTTCAGATGCGCCTGGCTGGTCTGGAGATTCTCGAGATCCCGCTCGATCCTTCCCACACTCCGCTCGTGAGTGCCTCGATCATCACGACGCACAAGTGGGCGCAGGCACACCCCGAGCAGGCGTGCGCCGTCGTGAAGGCGACGACCGACGCAATGAACGCGATTGCGGCCGACCCGCAGATCGCTATCGACGCCACGAAGCCCTGGGATGACTCGCTGGCGAGCGAGGACTCCCTGGCGAGCGCGAACGCGGTGCTCGCGGCGACTGTGCCCCTGTGGCTGGGCACGTCCGGTCACGCGACCGGTATGCAGGACCTGACCACGTGGGCGCAGACGGTGACTTTCCTGGACTCGCTCGGTGAGCTGGAAGGCCCAGTGGATCCCGGGTCGGTGGCAACGAATGACTACGTGAGTCCCGCCGAGGAACCACAGTCCTGACTCCTGGCGGTGAGCCGTCCCGAAGGACGCGTACGTTTGGACGTAGGGTAGGCGGGTGAGTACCGCCCCTGCCGCGAACGTGCGCGTCCTTGAGCTTTTTGTCGAGCTCCTCGGTGCCCAACCGGGACGCACAAAGGCCCAGCTGCGCGCACTTCCCGGCTATCGAGGTCTCGCCGATGACGCCTTCGAGACTCAGTTTCAGCGTGATAAGGATGCGCTGCGCGACGCCGGCGTGCTGCTGAGGATCGGGCGGGGGGAGCACTACAGCATCGACCGGGATTCTCTTGCCCCCGACATCGAGGTGGGGGCCACGGATCGCGCGCTACTCTCGCTTGCGGCGCGCGCGTGGGACCGCGGGGACGTTCTGGCCGCTTCTATTGATGCCAAGGCGGCAGCATCCTCGGAGGAGGAGGTGTCCGCGCCCGTGATCCGGCTCGGTTTGACGGGGCTAGAAGCCGCGACTGCTTTCGCGCGCGGGATCCGCGAGCGCCGCGTCGTCAGCTTTGAATATCCGGGGTCGGGGGATTTGACGCAGCGTGCGGTGGAGCCGTGGGCGCTGACCGTGCAGGGGCGGGCGCTGTACCTGTGGGGGTGGGACTTGGATCGGTGCGCGCAGCGCACATTCCGTGTTTCGAGGGTGCGCTCGGGTGTGGAGTTCCTGGGGGAGAGCGGCGATGCGTCGGTCGCGCCCTCAGGTTCGGTCCCGCGTGTCTCGTCGCTGGTGTCTCCGCTCGTGTGGGTGCGCTCGGGCAGCGCGGCGCGTTCGCTGCTCCTCGGGTACGAGGCCGTGGCTAAGACTGTCGATGAGCGTTCTCCACGGGAGGGCTGGGAGTCCATGGCGTTGGAGGATGGTGAGCTGGGCACGTGGATTGCCCGCCTGCTGCCGGTGGCTGCCGACGTTGTCGTGGTGGGCCCCGAGGTGCTTCGAGAGGCGATGTTGGAGCGTTTGCGCGCGGCGGCCGCCTGGGGAGGTGGCGATGCCTGAGAATGTGTCCCTTGCTGTCGTGCGTCTGTCCTCAATGGTTGCGTGGATTGCCGAGCATCCCGGCGCGCACGTGGACGATATCGGCGCGCATTTTGGCCGCACGCGCCGCCAGGTACGCCGCGACATTGAGTACTTGGCATCGGTCGGTGATTCTCTGCCCGGTGAGTCTTTCGAGGTGGACTGGGGACTTTTCGAGGAGGAGCAGCGCGTGTCGCTGCGCTCAACGTTGGGTGCGAGTACGCCCTTGCGTCTGTCTGAGGTTGAGGCTCAGGCTCTCCTGATTGGACTCTCGGCGATCGCGCCGCTTCTGGCGCCGGACGTGGCCGCGCACTTGCCTCACGCTGCTCTCGTCGTCTCCGCGCTGGGTGGGCTGGGGGAGACG
>ERZ772920.390-NODE-390-length-25124-cov-22.775819_pt1 | contig 25124 bp, 27 predicted proteins | sample MGYA00511469_ERZ772920 | MGnify/ENA primary metagenome ERZ772920 (study PRJEB29015, sample SAMEA2738069) | human oral metagenome | biome: human oral; feature: human-associated habitat; material: saliva | place: China | collected 2216 ... | reverse complement strand
TCTGGCTCAAGTGCCTCAACATCGCCGGCCCCAACCTCAACCGCACCCTCACCGCGCTAGGCCTAACCCCCGTCTCCCGCGGTGAAATGGCAACTAATGACGCGAAGGTGGATGTTGTTGATAAAATCCTCAGCAAGAGAAAGCGCCCCGCTTAAAGGCTCCACCGTCCCCCGCCTTTGGACTCGCCCGCTGCGCAAGCTCACCCCAGAGACCAGTCTCGGGTTCGAAGCGATCGAATTTGCCGAGCGCGCGCTAAGACGCACCCTCCACCCTTGGCAAAAGTGGTTCCTAGTTCACTCAATGGAGCTTGCACCCGGTAGCTTCGTCTCAGATGACGTTCCGATGCTCCGATTTGAGACCGTGCTCCTGCTCGTTGCCCGACAGAACGGCAAGAGCTATATCATGAGCACCCGCCTCTTGTGGCGCATGGCCACTTGGGACGGCCCAGAAGAAGAACCGACCCTGGTTCTCGGCACAGCCCACAAACTGTCTCTGGCAGAAGAAATTCTCGACCTCTCGCACACCGCGCTGAAGAACTCGCCTATCCGTGCTCGCCTTGCAAAGAAGAGCGATACAAACGGAAATAAATTCATCAAGCTCACCAATGGCGCACGGTACCGATGCGAGGCCGCCAGCGATGACGGCGGCCGTGGACTCACCGTCACCGACCTCGCCTTCGACGAGCTCCGCCAGCAACGCGAATGGTCAGCATGGTCAGCAATGACCAACACGACCAACGCGGTCGTTTCCGCACAGACAATCGCCGTCTCTAACGCCGGCGAGGCAAAATCGGAAGTGCTGCGGGGTCTCCGTGCAAAGGGCATCGAAGAAATACAGGCATGGGAGGCCGCGCAAGCGAAGGGCACGGACTATAGCCCGGCTGACCCGAGCCTGGCGCTGTTCGAATACAGCGCTCCAGACGACTGTGACATCTTCGACCGAAAAGCTTGGGCAATGGCGAACCCCTCGCTCGGCTACCCGCACGGACCCAGCGAAGAAACCCTTGCCGCCCGTGCAGCCCTTGTCGGCAAGCCCGGCGAAGGCATGCCCGAGCACAAGTTCCGCACGGAGAACTTGTGCCAATGGGTGAACGTTGCAGAAGACTCCCTGTTCAAGGAAGAAGACCTTCTCGAGTGTCTTGATCCTGACAGTGAACCGGCACAGGATTCGCCTATTTATATTTCTGTCGATGTGGCAGAAGGCCGCAGGATGTCCACCATCTCTCTCGCCTCTTGGCGTGATGACGGACTCCCTCATGTCGAGGTGATGGCTCAGCGCCCCAATACTGAGTGGATCCCCGCGTTCCTCGCTGAAAAGCTCACCTTCGAACCTGCAGCAGTCATCGTTCAGGGGCGGGGCGCTCCTGCGTCGTCGCTGATTGACTATATCGAGGCCGCAGGCACCCCCGTACTTAAATGTGAGGGAACCGCTCTCACTAATGCCTACGCGCAGTTCTATGACAGGGTGATTAACCATTCGGTTCGGTGGCGAGACCAGCCAGCGCTCACTCTCGCTCTGACTGAAATCCAGGTCAAGAGCATGGGTGACACATTCGTGTTCAATCGCGTGAAATCCCCTGTGGATATCGCCCCGGCATGTGCCGCAGCTTTCGCACTCTGGGGACTGACCTCTCAGAAAGCAACCGAAAAGAAGACCAGCGCATACGCCGGCGACTACGAAGACTGGTACACAGCAGATCAAATCGAGGACGGAGGTAAATGGTGGTAGCACAGAGTATCGGCCAGATCATCACTGAGGCCATCATCAACCGCCTCCCCAGGACTGCAGGAACGTTCCAAGGCCGCCACGTAGACATCTTCGTCAACAACGCTGAAGGGACAGACGGCTCAAACCCCGCCAACGCAACGCTGGCCGCTCTCTACCGCTACCAGCCCTACGTGAGGGCCGCGGTCGATTGGTACGCGCGCCATGTCGCCCAAATGGCTATCCACACCTTCGTTCGCGATGGTGAGCACCGAGAGCGGAACACTGACAACCTCGCCCATGAGCTCCTGTCTGGACAGCCAAACCCGTGGATGACAGGCTATGAGCTCATCTACGACCTCGTTGCGAATCTGACTCTGTACAACCGTGCTCACTGGTTTTTTCTACCCGGCAGTGACGGCACTCCAGAGATTCATCCCTTCCCCACCGCGTGGGTCACCCCAGTCTGGGACACCTGGGAGTCAATCTCTCACTATAAGGTTCAGCCACCTGGTAAGAGCTCAGCGGTAGAGATCCCCGCAGACAAATGCGTAACCTTCACCGGCTGGTCACCGACCCCCGGCAACTCATGGAGCGTCATCGACACCCTCCGCATGGTGCTCGAGGAAAACTACCACAGCCACCGGTACAGGATTCAGCTCTGGCGCCGCAGCGGACGAGCCGGCACATACATCAGCCGCCCAACCTCAGCCCCAGAATGGGACAACAACGCACGCAGGCGATTCTACGCAATGTTCGAGGACTTCACCGGAGACCACGGCGCTCGCGCAGGCTCAACTCCTCTGCTAGAAGACGGCATGGAAATCAAATCCACGACCTTTAAATCTGCAGACGAGCAATGGGCAGAGTCAATCACCCTTAGCCTGCATACCGTGGCTCAGGTGTTCCAGATTCCCGCAGGGCTCCTCGGTGCCACCGACGGACTCAGTTACTCCAGCATGCGAGAAATGAACCGAGCGATTTTCAGCGGCACGCTCGGTCCGCTCGTCCGCTCGATTGAAGACCGGCTGAACACCTTCGTCTTGCCGCAGCTTGGCATTGACCGGAAGAAGTACTTCGTCGAATTCAATGTCCAGGAAATGCTCCGCGGCTCAATCGAAGACCAGGCGAACATCTTCTCCACCTCAACTGGCGGCCCCTGGATGACTCGAAACGAAGCCCGACGGATCAACAATCTGCCTCCCGTGCCTGGCGGAGACGAGCTCATCACCCCCCTCAACGTCATCGTCGGCGGACAAACCTCGCCGCAGGACGGAGGCTCCGCATACCAAGGCGGAGGAAAAGCCGCCGAGCTTATCCGAGACAACCTCGAACGCGCCGAGCGAATCCACCAGGCACGAGGCAAGACCCCCATCAGCCGCCTCGAGAAGGAGCTCGCTGACGACCTCAAAAAGCACTCAGCAGCACCAGACCCCGCTGGTACCGCCCGCAATATCTACCAGCAGGTAGAGGCCCGCGGCGCTCCTCCGTACACAGACATTCAGGAAGAGACCAATGACAATCCACTATAAGGACGCCGCCCCCGGCGCTGTCTCCATCATCGAGGAGTCAGAAGAGCGCAAGGGCATCTTCACCGGCTACGCCGCGGTCTTCGGCAACATCGACTCCGTCGGCGACCGAGTCATGCCGGGTGCCTTCGCGGAGACCCTCGCTAACGACTACCGCGCCGGCGGCGCAGGCATCCCTTGCTACTGGGGCCACCGCCTAGACGACCCCGAAATGGTCATCGGCGAAACTCTCGCTGCCGTCGAAGACGAACGAGGCCTCAAGGTCACCGTCCAGCTCGACCTCGAGAACCCCAAGGCGGCAAAAGCCTACGAGCTCATCCGCAGGAAGCTCGTCAATCAGATGTCATTCGCATACGTCATCGAAGACTGCACCGAAAACGCAGACGACAAGTGCACTGACCTGACCAAGCTCCGACTCTTCGAGGTTTCCCTCGTTCAGATTGGAGCAAATACCGAAACCGAACTTACTGACGTCAAGGCGTTCAAGGCAGGCCGCAAGATTTCCTCCTCAAACCTGGAAACCATCAAGCGCGCCGTAGAACTTCTCGAGTCAGTTATTGATGACGCCGAACCCGACGTCGAGAGTAGCGGCAAGGACCACCCAAAGCCCAATCCCGAGGAGCCGGAAACGGCCAAGGGAAAGGAGGCCCCGGCTGACACACCGCGCACGCTCACGGCAGAAGAGCTGGCAGAGTACAAAGCATATTTCGCATAGAAAGGAGCCACCATGGCATCCATCAATGATCAGCTCGCATCCGTCAAGGCAGAAGCAGAAGAACTGCTTGCCGCCGCCGCAAAGGGTGGAGCTGTAAACCGCGCTCGCCTCGAGGAACTCCGCCACGACATGGAGACCCTGAAGGCAGACCAGGACGCAGTCGCAGAAACCAACGCACTGCTGAAGGCACTGGGCACCCCGCAGCCCGAGCCCCAGCCCGAGCCCGCCGCTGAAAAGGGCGCTGTCAGCTTCGGCCGAGAGGTCGCCACCGCGCTCGCAAAGACCGGTGCTCTGGGCATGCTCAGCGCGTCCCGCAAGGCAACCGCTGAATTCATCAGCTCCAAGGCCGCCGGCGACGCCGTGACCACCACCAACGCCGCTACCGGCACCGGCCTGCAGACCCTGTTGACCGATGTTGATAAGAACATCATCCCCGCTTACGTAGAGGGCCCCACCATCGGCAAGTGGCTCTCCTCGGGCACCATCGACGGCAACTCCATCACCTTCTTCACCGGAAACGAATGGACTGCTGTATCTGGCCGCCCCGGCGGCGCGGCAGAGAACACCAAGCGTGCAGGCGTTACCCCGCCCCCGCTGACCTCTGTCAACATCTCCCTGAAGAACATCGCCGGCTGGCACATGATCACCAAGGAAATGGCAGAAGACCTGTCCTTCCTCGCCACCGAGATCAACACCAACCTGCTCCAGCAGCTGGTTCGCGTGGAAGAGGAACAGTTCCTCAGCGGTACCGGCACCGGCAACGACCTGACCGGTATCCTGACCACCACCGGTATCCAGAGCGAGGCCGCTGCGACTGCCGCCGACAACTTCGACGCAATCCTGCGCGCCCAGACCAAGATGCTCAAGGCGACTGGTCTGCGCGCTGATGGCCTGGTTATCCACCCTGACGACTACACCAAGCTCCGCCTGGTGAAGGACAGCAACGGCCAGTACCTGGGCGGCGGCGCTTTCACTGGCGCGTATGGCGTTGGTGGCGTGCTCGTTGACCCGCCGATTTGGGGCATCCCCGTCATCCAGACCAACGCAATCCCCGCCGGTACCGCCCTCATCGGCCACAGCACCGCCGCAACCGCATACCGCAAGGGCAGCCTCACCGTTACCGCTTCGAACGACGTCAACGACGATTTCCTTTACGGACGCTTCCGCGTGCTGGCAGAGGAGCGCATCGCCCTGGCAGTCAAGGCACCGAAGGCATTCGTCAAGATCACCCTGAAGTAAATACCTCGGAAAGGGGGAAACATGCCACAGTACCCGCCCATCAACACGCAGCCGGTATCTCCCCGAGAAGCCGCTGAAGCCGCAGTCCGCTCCTGGTGCGGTTGGCATGTTTCCCCCGTCCTTGAGGAAACGCTGACGCTCGATGGCAACGGCACTAACCGTATCGCGCTCCCCTCAAACATGGTGCATGCCGTCAACGAACTACTCGTTGACGGCATGCCTGTCGAGGGGTTCTCCTTCTCCCGAGACGGATGGATTCAGCTCCCCGCAGGGTGCATCACCCCGCGTCGCCCTGGCTGCATCACCGCCGTCATAACCCACGGCTGGGAATCCGTCCCAGACATCCAGAAGGTTATCGCCGATTTCACAGCCCGCGCCGCGATGGGCGCTCCTGGCTCTATCGCCTCCCAGCGTGCCGGCACGCAGTATGTCTCCTACGCGACGCACAACGGCGAGGTCACCGGCGGCGGCCTGCTCTCGACAGAAAAGGCCTTGCTCGAGAAATACAAGCTGAGGCAGGTCCCATAATGCTCGGTCTAGCATCACATCCAACCGTTGCAACGCTAACCCGCCGCGTAGGTACAGAATACGACGCACGCGGATTCAAAAAGCCGACAGAACGGCAAGAACAGATAGAGGTCTTTCTCGACGCACCATCCACCGCCGAGCCAACCACCGTGGGCGCCTCCGAGACTGACATATACACGCAGACTCTCTACACAGCACCTGGAACATCAATTAGCGCCAAGGACAAAATCACAATCAACGGCACCACATACCAGGTAGTAGGAGTCTCCCCGCCCATCACCAACATTTTCACCGGCACGACGTTTTATACCGAGGTAAAAATTCGAAAGGTAACCACATGAGCGCAAAGAACAAGCTGACTATCAACCATGAGGCAATCAAAGCCCTGAGCAAATCCCCCGCAGTCGTCGCTGACCTCGAACGGCGAGCCAAGAAAATTGCCTCTGCAGCAGGCGGCGAAGCAATCGGCTACAAGGTCACCCACCTCGCACTCGAAGACCCCCGAGGCGCAGTCTCCGTCATGGCCACCGGCCACGCCGCCCGCCACAACCGAAAACACAACTCTCTCGTGAGGAACCTCGATGCCGGCCGCTAACACCATCTGGGACTTCGAAGGACTCGTCACCACCACGTACATGTACCTCGTCTCGAGATACAACGACCTCCCCGTCTACCGTGACGAACCCCCCGCAGACTGGGACGGACTCACCGGCTGCGTCATCATCAAGGACGGCGGCGGCCACCAGCTCACCACCGACCAGCTCCTCACCGGCCGCGTCACCCTCGACATCAGACACCCAGACCCAGCAATCGCAGAAACATCTGCACGCACAGTCTCAACCCTCATCCGCGAATGGGATTACCTCCCCGACCCAGTCTGGGTCACCTCCGCAGGCATCCCCACCTACAACCCAGTCGACGACCCAGCCACCCCGGCATGGACATTCACCGCAGCACTAACGGTGAAATCAACAACCACCCGCGCAACCGCGCCCACTCATAAGGAGTAACCAATGGCAGAACCCGCATACTTGACCGAAACGTTTGTCCCGAAGCCGGAAAAGATTACCGGCGGCATCCTCTACGCCCCCGTCGGCACGGTAGTCCCCACCAATGCCAAGGACAAGTTGAACGCCGCATTCACCGAACTCGGCTACGTGAGCGCCGACGGCGTGAAGATCAGCAAGGACTCATCCGACGATGGCGTAGACGCATGGGGCGGCGTCGAAATCCGCAAGATCCGCACCAAGTTCAGCGAATCTCTCAGCTTCAAGCTCTACTCGACCGTCTCTCCCGATGTGCTCAAGGCAGTCCTCGGCGCCGACAACGTCATCGTCAACGGCACCGACATCACCGTCAAGCACAACGCCGACATTGCACCCCTGCAGACCTTCGTCCTCAACACGATCGACCCGGCAACCAAGGTCCGCAAGCGCTACGTCGTCCCCGAAGGCCAGATTCTCGTCACCGGCGACACCACCGTCAGCCACTCCGAGATGACCGCCATCGAAGTCGAAGTCGGCGCAAAGGCAGACGCTACCGGCACCGGCATCTACGAGCTCATCGACGTCTCTGGTCTGAGCGCCCGCCCCGCCGCAGCAGTCGTCGTCGGCGGCTAACCCACACCCCTTATAAAGCACCTGCGCGCCGTGACCGTGACTCCCACGGCGCGCAGGCAAATCAAGGAGTCACACACCGTAGTAAAAGGAGTCACACATGGCCACCAAGAAGAAGCACACCCGAAAAAGCGAAAAGCTCTACCGCTCCCTCACCTTCGAGTCCTCCCTCTTCAACGGAGAATTCACCCTCCCCGACATGAAGCAGGCCCCCAACCACGTCATCGCCGCAATGGAACGCATGGACCTCGACGCCCTCGCCGAATGGTGCATCAGCGCAGGCGCCTCCAAGGAAGACACCGAAATCTTCTGGGAAATGGACCCCGAAGAAACCCGAACCTTCATCGAAGAATGGTCCCACGGCACCGTGGGAAAATTCTAGCCGCCCTCGACCTTTACCGCCGCCACGAATCAGCGGTACGCGCTCGCCTGCTGGAACTCAACCTCAATTGGGATTCCAGCAGGCGAGGCAAAAGCAACTGGGCAAACATAATCGCCGCACTAGAGACAGCGCCGTGGGATTCTGCTATCCGCCAGGCAGAAATACCCGACTCCTGGCAGTGGGGAAACCCGCTATACGAGCCGGTCCTCACCAGCATGGAGGCACTTATCGCCGCCAACATCCAGCGGAGCGGTGACAAAGCCGCCGCCAACAGGTTCAAGCGTATTCCCCGCCCGGGCGACCCCGCAGAACAGAAGTTGGCGACCGCAGTAACCACCATCGACGAGCTACATGCTTTGTTTGACAATTAAATAGGAGGGGTACATGGCAGCCATTGAGCTTGCTACCGGTTATGTTACTTTGGCTGCTGAAACCCGAACGCTCACCCAGCAGATCGCGGCAGCGTTTAAGGGAGCTGGAGACCACGGTGCCCGTGCTGGACGAGAAATCGGCTCCTCTATGGCGAAAGCCTTTAAAGAGGCAAACCCCATCGACATGGATTCAATCCGTGCGAAGGTAGAAAATGCTGAGAAGGCTATGGCGCAGTCCGCGGCACAGGCCGCTAGTAAGCGTGCCGCCGCCGCAACAAGCATCGAGCAGGCACAGGCAAAGCTTCTCGCCGCACAGAGCCGAGTGGAGGCGCAGACCCTCAAGGTCCAGCGTGCCGAAGATGCCTTGGCATCTGCACGAACGAGTGGAAACTCTGATGCAGTGCTGGCGGCTGAATCTCGTCTCGCATCAGCTCGCTCCCAGCTGCACAGCGCCAGTGCATCGCTCACTGGTGCAGAACAAGGCGTAGCCGGTGCACGTGCTCGATACACCGACATATCCAGGAAGGCAGTCGCCCAGACGACTGCGTATGCGCAAGCTCTCAAGAGCGCAAAGGGTGACCTGCACCAGGCAGAATCTGCCACCGCATCGCTTGGCAACGAGACTGAGCGTGCCGCTGGAAAATTTGGGCGTCTGAAGTCCGGTTTCAAAGCGGCAATGGCAGATTTCAAGGCTGACGCGACGAAGAACCTGCGTGGTGCCTTCACCGGAATCGAAGCTGAAGCTGAAGCCGCTGGACGAGCATCCAGCGGCAAATTCAAAAGTGCATTTACTGGCGCGCTGACTGCCGCCGGCGGTCTCTTTGCTGGTGTGCAGCTCTTCGACTTCGGGCGTGACGCGATCTTCAAAGCCGGCGACATCGAACAGTCAATCGGTGCCGTCGACGCCGTCTTCAAGGGCTCCGCCGAACGCATGCACGAGTATGCCGCCACTGCGAGCTCAACGGTAGGCATCTCAACCAATGCCTACAACGAGCTGGCGGCAAAGCTCGGCGCCTCATTGAAAAATGGAGGCACCAGCATTGACGAGCTCGGAGAGAAAACTAACGGCTTGATCCAGCTGGGCGCTGACCTGTCTAGTCTCTACGGTGGTAGCACGCAAGAGGCGATTGATGCGATCTCTGCAGCTCTCCGTGGCGAGATGGACCCGATTGAGCGATACGGCATCAGCCTAAACGACGCCGCGCTCACGGCGAAGGGCCTGGAACTTGGTATCAAGAAGGTCGGCGGCTCATTCTCTACCCAAGAAAAGCAACTCATAACCCAAGCGCTCCTCTTCGAGCAGTCAACCGATGCTCAGGGTAACTTCTCGCGCGAGTCTGACACCTTCGCCCACAAAATGCAGGTGGCTTCCGCTCGCATGGAAGACATGAAAACCAAGATTGGCTCCGCGCTGCTACCCACAGTCATGAACCTCATGGACGCCTTCGGAGAGAAGCTCAACCCCGTGCTCACCGAAGTCGGTGGCGGCTTCAAGGCATTCGGTGCCGCGTGGGAGAAATTTGACGGCGATGTGACCTCCGCTGGATTCCCTGGCTTCATGGAAGTCGCCGCCTTCGCAATCAGGGGTTTCTACGAATCCGTCAAGCAATGGGTCGTAGACAACATCATCCCTGTTTTCCGAGACGTACTAATCCCCACCCTGCAGAACGCCGGCGCAGGAATCGCAGAATTCTTCAGGGGGCTATTCGCAGTCCCCGACGGTGAGCCAGGCGCTGTCTCCACCATGCGGTCGATTGGTGATGCTGTCCGCAACACCTTCACCTTCATCAAGGACACCGCCTCATGGTGGGGACCGTTCGCCGCAGGCATCGGAATCGTCGTCACTGCATACAACGGATGGCAGAAGGCAACCATGCTGGTAGCCGCCGCACATACCTTCCTTGAGAAGGCATCCAGCGCAGCCACCAAGAGCAACATCATTCTCACCGTCGTTGGGCTCATCGTCGGCGGCCTAATTCTCGCCTACGAAAAGGTCGGCTGGTTCCGTGACTTCGTCGACGGCGCGCTCCAGGCTGTAGGGTCTGCCTTCACCTGGCTGTACGAGAATGCAATCCGTCCTGTCTTCGAGTGGATTAGCCAGGCGGTCGGCGGGTTCATCATGTGGTGGAACGAGAACTTCGTCCCCGCAGTCAATGATGGAGTCCAAGAGGCCGGTAATGTGTTCACTTGGCTGTATGAGAACGCCATTCGCCCTGTATGGGACGGCATCAGCCAGGTTGTTGGCGGGTTCATCACGTGGTGGAACGAGAACTTCGTCCCCGCTCTCAGCGGCGGCCTGCAGGCTGTTGGTGCCGCTTTCCAGTGGTTCCTCACCTACATTGTCGAGCCTATCTGGACTGTCATTAAGACGGTTATTGTTGCGGCAATCGCAATCATTCTCACCGTCTTCGATGGCCTCAAGTGGGCGTTCGATAATACGCTCGGACCGGTCTTCCAGTGGTTCTATGAATCAATTGTGAAGCCCGTCTGGGACTGGATTACTCAGGTCATCAACGGCTTCCTGAACTGGTGGAATACCGCATTCGCGCCCGCGATGTCTACCGCCGTTACTAACTTCGGCAACGTGTTCACCTGGCTGTACGAGAATATTGTGAAGCCCGTCTGGGACTGGATTACTCAGGTCATCAACGGCTTCCTGAACTGGTGGAATGCCACCTTCGTTCCCTTGTTCAACGCCGCCACCCAGGTGCTAGGAAATATCTTCCGCTGGCTGTACGAGAATATTGTGAAGCCTGTCTGGGACTGGATTACTCAGGTAATCAACGGTTTCCTGAACTGGTGGAATGCCACCTTCGTTCCCTTGTTCAATGCCGCCACCCAGGTGCTAGGAAATATCTTCCGCTGGCTGTACGAGAATATTGTGAAGCCCGTCTGGGACGGCATCCAGATTACTATCCGTATTTTCTCGGACTGGTTCCGAGACGTTCTAGCCCCCATCATCAAGAACGTTGTCGATGGAATCGGTAGCGTCTTCCGGTGGTTGCATGAGAACGTCATTCGCCCTGTGTGGGACGGAATCGGTTCAGCAATTCGCCGTGTCTGGGAAGGCGTTATCAAGCCCGTCTTCGACGCACTAAGCGACTGGATCACCAACAGGGTCCCTGCAGCCTTCAACCAGGGCGTCAACGCAATCAAGGCGTTCTGGGACAACCTCGTCAATGTTGTCAAGAAGCCTGTGCGATGGGTGCTGGACGTGGTCGTGAATCAGGGATTCATCCGTCATTTCAATAACCTCGCAGGAACCTTCGGTATCAACAAGCTTCCTGAAGTCAGCCTCGACGGCTGGGCAACGGGCGGCTACACCGGCCGCGGCCGCAAGTATGATGTCGCTGGCGTCGTCCACCGTGACGAATTTGTTATCCGCAAGGAGTCCCGCCAGAGGTTCGAGCGTGAGAACCCTGGCGTCCTCGATTACCTGAACAAGACGGGTACTCTACCGACTGCCCCGGTTGCTCGTCCTGGCGTAGGTGCCGCCGCAGCATACGCTCAGCCCCTGAGCGTCTCTACTGGCGGGTTCCCTGGATATGATCTAGGCGGTATGGTCAGCGCCTTTGTCAGCGGAGCGCAGAAGGCAGTCTCTGACACCGTCAACACCGTTTCGGCTGCGATTAGTGCTGGTGCCAGCTTCGTCATCGACAAAGCAATCAGCCCTGCAAGGGGTATCCTCGATGGCATCGGTGGGCTATTCCCTGGCTGGGCTGGTGACCTTATGCGAGGCGCAGGTAACCATCTGCTCGATGGTGCCCGTGATTGGATCGTGGACAAGCTCAAGGGCAAAAACCAGGACGGCACCGACGTTGGCTCAGCAACACCCGTTGCTGCTTCCAACGGCGGCGTGATGCGCTGGCGTGACACCGTCATCCAGGCGCTCGGCATTGCTGGGCTCCCCCAAGACGGCGCCTACATCAACGCATGGCTGTCCCAGATTCAGTCAGAGTCTAATGGAGACCCCAACGTCACCCAAAACGGGTACGTTGACGTGAACACTCTGACAGGCGACTTGGCGATGGGCCTCGTCCAGGTCATCGGCGCCACTTTCGCAGCTTTCCGAGACCCCTCACTCCCCAACAATAGGCTGGACCCCCTAGCTAATCTTGTCGCCGGCATGCGCTACGCCAAGGCACGCTACGGATACGGCGGGATGTTGGGAGTTATCGGTCACGGACACGGCTACGCAGACGGTGGCCGAGTAACAGGCAACCCGTCATGGGCTAAGGCTTTCTCTACCCCGCCGAAGCTCTACGATGCAGGCGGCCTGCTGACGCAGGGTGTACAACTCATCGACCACCGCAGGAGCACCCCCGACTACGTGTTGACTGACCGACAGTGGAAGGCGATGTACAGCATCGCAAACCACACGTCGACATCTACCAGTACCGGAGGAATCCACATCGGCTCCGTCAACGGCCTCTCAGCCGAGGATGTCGCATACGAAATCTCAAAGCTGCAGAGGCGAAAGGAGGCGCTCGGTATTGCCTAACCAGGCTAAACCAGCCCCCCGTCTGAGGCTCCACCCAGCGGGGGGCGGGGCGCCACTGGAACTATCCAGCCGCTCCACCACCGACTACACCGTGCTCAACGGATGGGAAGGCTTCGGCATCCCCCCTGTAGAGCATAAGACCTCGGAACGTGTCGACGGGCCCGGCTCAACGGTACGAACAACGAGGTTCAAAGAGCGAGAGATCCACCTACCGCTCATGATCTTCGGAAACTCGCAAGACGAGTGCCTCCAAAAATGGGACGCGCTTATCGCCGCAGTCTCACCTCTCTCGACGACAGCAGGCACGACCCACGCCAAGCTGGAAGTCACTCGCCCCGGCAAGCCCACCCGATACATTGATGTGCTCTACAAGAGCGGTCTCGAAGGCACCTTTGGAAGTAACTTCAATGGGTGGTGGATGAAGGTTGGGCTCACTCTTCTGGCACCAAACCCGTTCTTCTGGGAACGTGACACCTCAATCAGCTGGAATGTGAGAGGCTCGTACAAGCCCTTCATCAGCGGAGGCGAACAGACGAAGACACACAAGTTCTTCCCCATCATGCTCGCCCCCTCTGTCGTGCAGGGAGAACGCGAAATCACCATCACAGGCGATTACGAGGCAGCCCCCGTCTGGAGAATCACCGGACCAGTCACTGACGTCAAAGTCATGCACGCCGAAACAGGCGCATCCTTCGTCGTGACCGGAACCCTCAAACCAGGCGAGACAATCATCGTGGACACCAGAATCTACGACATCTACTCCGATAACGCCCGCAACGGTGAGCTATGGGACCGACTCACCGACACGTCACAGCTTTTCCGCCTCCCCCCAGGTAGATCAAAGCTCCTCGTGACCGGCACAGGATTGGACGACAGAAGCGAGATCGCTCTCATCTACCGGCCCCAATACCTCACAGGAATCTAAACACAGGAGGCCACGATGCTCATCATCGGAATGCGCGATGACAAATACCGGTACCGTGGCCTCCTCAAAGCCTCAAAGGTCGAGCTAATCACCCGACTTAACGAACCGGACACCTTTATCGTGGATGTCGCCCCCGAGCTCGCACAGCAGGCCACCCGCCTCCGAGAAGGCTGGGGACTCATCCTTCACGACGGCGGTCTCCGAGTCTCCGGAGTCATCACAGCATTCCATCGCACAGCAAAAGACAACGCGCTCGAAGTGGAAGTCACCTGCACATCCGAGCTCGTCTTCCTCAAAGACCGACTCACCTACCCAGACCCTTCACACCCAGAAGACCAACAAACCACCGCACGATACCGAGACCGCGGCCCCGCAGAAACCATCATCAAACGCATCACCTCCCGCAACCTCGGAGCTGAAGCAATCCCGTCCCGCCGCGCTGAAGGGTTCCACATCACCGATGACGGCGGGCGCGGCAGCACCGCTTCAATCGACACGCGCCTTAAAAACCTCCTCGAAACCCTCACCCCAATCGCCACAGCAGCAGGCCTACGCATGACCGCCATCTACCAAGACGGCAAAATCAACTTCGACACCACCCCCTTCAAAAACCGAGCCAGAGCAGTCCGCCTCTCATACCTCTCAGGCGAAGTCGTCGGCTGGGAAATGACAGACCGAGTCGGCACCGCAACAGCAGTCGTCGTCGGCGGCCAAGGCGAAGGAGAAGACCGCAAACTCGCCAGCCAAACCCGCAACGACTCCTGGCTCCGCCGCATCGAAATCTTCAAAGACCGCCGAGACAGCGACAACCCAGAAACACTCGCCGCCGCCGCCAACGAAGAGCTCGAAAAAGCGAAGAGCGAACGCTCGATGAAAATCACGCTCCATGAGACGGAAACCCGCCGCCTCGGAGAGGTATACAACATCGGCGACACAGTGACCATTGACGCCGCAGCACACGTCACCCCTTACAGCGCACAAATCGTCGAAGCAAAGATCTCGTGGGAGAACAACACGCGCACCGTTGAGCTCACCATCGGTGCGCTAGATACCACCCTCCGCCAGGCAGAAATCGAGCGCCTCCGAAATGAAGTCGCCGCGCTGGCGACCGTCTAGAAAGGTTTTCACGTTATGAGTACAGATACTGAGATTTCGTTCCCTGTGGTCAATCAGCCGCTGACAGCTGAGCAGTGGTCGAGTGTCACGTACGGATTCGGAAACGGCTCTTACGATGAGGGCACCGGTGACTACCGAGTTGGTACTGATAACGTGTCTAACAGTGTTTGGGTTGAACCTCCGTCAGGAACGGGGTTTGCCCATGCGACGGTGGCAGGCTTTTATCATCGCCTCTATAAGCGGATCAATTTCCCGTGCCCGCCGGTGTCGGCCAAGACTACCTATTATTTGACGCTCTGCTATGACCCTGTTCGTCAGAGTTCAATGCCGCTGAAGTTGGAGCTGGTGACCCGGCTGGATTTCAGTGGAGGCAAGCAGCACCTCGTGCTGTGCGAGTGGGACCGTGAGCCGAACCAGTTGGTGTCTCAGATGCCGATTCGCCTCAAGAAGCCTAGGGTCGCTCCCAGTCTGGACGTTCAGGACATCGGTAATCTGCCGCCGGCAGAGTCTCAGATCTTCGCCACGCTGGTTTATGTGAACTCTGAGAGAAGCTTTTATCGTTGTTCGATTCTGAATGGGCAAAAGGCATGGGCGCGCGTCGCTGGCTCCCGGCAGTCAGGCATTCAGATGATGCCTGGATGGGTGTACAGCGAGTCGTCCCCTAACACATCTGGAATCATTACGACTCCAATCACGGATGGCTTTAAATGCGATTTCTCGGGTACCTTCGGCCGTGCCGCCTACACCTACGTTGTTGGTGAATCATGGCACAACATGGGCACGTTTATACCTGAACCGCTCCGTACGAAGCGGTACAAGGAGACGATTTTCCCAGTGCTGTACAACACCAAAGCGAATGGGGTGAAGCAGCTTCTGTGCCGTGTCCAGTTCAGCTCAGGGAACATTGACATTCGCAGCGTATCTGGGCAGACCACTATCGAACAATACGGTGAGCTCCACATTCCAACGATCAGCTGGATTTCGGACAAATCCAATGTCCTCGATTGGTAAGGAATACCAGTGCATACTATCACAGCAAAAATGCTCGACCCCTCAGGAAACCCCCTCCAAGGATCCGCCACCTTCACGATGGCACAGACCCACACCATTGGAGACCACGGCGAGGTCTACAGCGGAAGCGTCACCGCCCCAGTCGACCGAGACGGCACCATCCGCGCCCACCTCCTCGACGGAGACTACACTGTCACATTCAAAATCTGGGAACCCGCCTCCGGGAAGATGCTCAACATCCCCAACACACAAATCAAGGTGGCCCGTGACGCAACGCTTACAGAGCTAATGCACCCTGCAGCAGGCACCACGGCTAGAGGCGTAACCCCTCCGCCCCGACCTGGTGAGCTTGTAGTCTCTGAGGATACCCTCAACTTACTCACAGGAGCTAACCACTAATGGCGAAGAAAATCTCAATCGTCATCCTCAATGACGACGGCGAACTCGACGGACAGGCCAAAGCCCACGTCCAGCGAATGATTGCTGACGCTATCGTCGAAGCAAAAGCTGAGCTGCTAACTGAGCTCACCCCTCAAATCACCAGTAAGCTCGACGCGGCAGTATTCGCTGAATACACCGCAACATACCACAGCTAGGAGATCCAAATGACTGACTATATTAAGGTCTCCGCCGACTTCAAAACCATGCTGGAATCTGAATCAGTAGTCGCCGGCACCGTCGAATTCACCCCCGCCACCGTGGTCACTGACACTGGAACTGTCTTCGCCCCTGCCAGAATCACTGGGCATCTAGTGGGCGGCGGCATCCTCGCCGACAGCCCCTACGCCAAAACCGACAACGCTGGAGTGAAGCTCGTCGCCCTGCCCAACGGCGTAAGGTACACCGCCACCGCGTACCTCCGCGCAGCAGACGGCACCGGCATCCCCGCCATCACTTGGGCTCTTACCGCCATTACTGGCCAAGACATCAACCTGGCAGACGCCCCGGTAATCGGAGACAAGACTCAAACCAGCGTACAGCCGGCACTCCCCAGCGCTCGCCGCACAGCATTCCGCATCGTCGACGCAGGCAATGGACTCGGCCGACTCGTAGAGGTAGAGGAGAACTAACAATGTCTGAGAAGACCCTAATCGACCGCATCGTACTAGCAGACGAACAGGGGCACCTGCAGGGCAAGCCGCTGGAAAGTGTCCGCGGCGTAGTCGCTGAGGCTGTCCCGCCTGCTGTTGCTGCTGAGGTGGCTAAGCTACCGAAGCCAGCGGCGGCGGATGCTCGTCCGGTGGATGTCATCACCGGCGGCTCCATCCCCGCGCTCGCTGAGGGCGAGCAGGAGCGTGCTTTCATGGTCACTGCCCAGGCGACTGCACCTGATGGTGTGACTTGGCTCGGCGAGGCACCGGGCTCGTCGTTCCGCGGGCTCGTGGTCCTGCGTCGAGTCTCTGACGGCACTGTCCTGGGTGTATCTCGGTCTACTGAGGCCAGCACAGCCCCCGTGGTGCCGCCTGCCCCGACTCCGCAGCCTGTGCCTAACGCACTGGCTCGCCCGACTGTCACCACCACTGTGGCGGCAGGAGCCGTGACCGCACGCTGGGAGCCGGTAGCAGGCGCTGACTCATACGAGGTCCAGGTAGATACCGGTGCCCCCGAGCTCGCCGCGTCCCCGCACACGTTTACTCCCGCCGCGGCTAACGGTACCGTCAAGGTCCGTGCTGTCCGCGGATCTGAGCATGGCCCCTGGGGCATCGCCCTCTATACTGCATCAGTGGCTATGGCCGAATCCGCAGTGACTGGCTACGCGACGACCTGGGCTCACGGTGGCTGGATTGAGGTCAACAAGAGCCTCGCCCAGTACTTCAAGGCAGAGGGTGCAACGGTTACTGGCTGGGAATACCCGCGTAACTCTCAGACGTGGGAACCGGTGCCGTCCTCTGACACGGCACACTACAAGCAGCAGCCTGCGGACAAGATCTTGGTCGCCCAGGGAGTCAAGATTGAATCCGAAGGAGACAAGGTCGTAATCGCCACTGCCAAGCCCATGGGCCAGGGCGACGCTATCGGTCTGGATCTTGGAAACGCGCCGATGCGGTTTAAGGTGGTCGACCGCGCGGGTACCCCTACCTATACTTGCGAACAGCGACCCCCGATTCCAGAGGCCGACGGACGCTTTGCATCCGGTCGCTGGGACTCCGCACCTGTTCAAGATGGCGACAAGCTCGAAATTATGCACGGCCCCGACAATTACATGATTGGCACCGTCATCCGGGCTAATGGTGACCGCGTGAAGATCTACGGCTTCAAGGTGAGTGACTGGTCCACGACCCGTCTCATCTGGCACGGCTGGCACTGGGAATCTGGCTCCGCAACCCTCTCTAAGAAGGCGGCGTAGTGTCCAGCCTATTCACAATTCTCGCTATGGGAAGCGGCGGCGAGCCAGTAGCGACAGCACCGCACCCAGTAGTGCCCGCCCCTGCGCCAGCGGCCCCGTACAAGCTCGGCCCAGATACCCACATCATCATCGACGCAAACAGCTACTACGCCAACTGGACCTACTCACCGATTCAGGAAATCGGCGCGCTAAAGCAGCTCATTACGAGTGCTGGAGCAACCGTCAGTAACACGGCTATCCCCGGCCAGACATGGTCTAACATGCGTGTCAATAATGAGGACGTGGTCGCAGCATTTAGACCTGGCAAGCGCAATATTTTGATTTGCGGCGAGACCCGCAACTGGGTCGCAACGCACAGCGGATGCACCGTTGATGATGTCGCGATGGAAGCCTCTCTCTACATCGCGGCCGCCCGCGCCGCTGTCCAAGCACGGTATGGGCAGGATTTTGACCGCGTCATCCTCTGCGGATCCATCCCCAACAGCACGTTCCTGGACGAGCCGTGGAAGAACGACATTCCTGGCATGAACAAGGTGTTGTCTGGCTTTGATGACCTGGCGCGGGCAGACCCCGGCGCTCTGGGTGCTGACGCTTTTGCCGATTTCCGCAGCAAGACCCGTTGGTTCTCAGGTGACGGCACCACCCGCGCCCCGTTCGCCCAAACCCAGGAAACTGTCAAGGAACCCATCGGTGGCACCGACTGGGTCCACCCAACGGGCGCGGCCCGCGAAGCCTTCGCAGAAGCAATCGCTGACGCCCTTAAAAATCTGAAGAGCTAAGGATACACAGCAATAACGAAAAGGGACCCAAACACTAATGCAGCCTACTGACATTCTCCGCATGCCGTCAGTCGACGCAGTCGTAACCCTCATCATCGCCATCCTCGGCTACATCACCGTCCGCATCAACATACTCACCGCCCGCAAAAAGCAGGAGCAGAAACTGAATGAGGAACGGGACAAAGCCTACTGGCAAAGCAGAACCGAAGACAAAGCAGAGCTGGCGGGCATCCGAGAAATCGTCGAATCCGTATTCAAAGAACAAGCCGCAGTCAAAGCCCAAGTCCAGAACTCCCACGGGACAGGGCTGAGGGACGACCTCGACAAGGTTCGAGACATCGCGCTCGCCGCGCAGCAGTCAGCCCAAGCGACTGAATATGGAATCCAGAGGCTGGAGAAGAAAATCGACGGCTTCGGGGAGGAGCTCGTGTCTTCGCGCAGAGAGCATGAAGCTTTTCGCCATGGAGATGAGGAGAACCGCGCCGAGCTTCGCGCCGTCCGAGCTCAGGCTGATTCGATGAATAACCGTCTGACGGCGCTAGAAATAAAGAACGCACAGTCGACCAAAGATGTGCGTGACTAAGAACGAAGACCCGTGCCTTACAAAAAGGTGCGGGTCTTCGTCATGGAAGGAAACTGATGTCTCAGCCTCACCGTACCGTAAGCGTCGTTGATGCAGGCGCAGACCCTACTGGGGTCACCGATTCAACGGCAATCATCAACGCGGCAATCCACGCCACACATACCGCTGGCGGCGGCACTGTCTACCTGCCCGCAGGGCACTACAAGGTCTCAGCGCCATTCATTGAGCTACTCGGCGGCGTGCACCTGCAGGGCGCGGGGCGCGAGTCTACCGTAATTTTTGCGGACACTGGCGCCGGGTCATCCGTCAAGACCGCAATCATCCACGCCGGTAGCTGGCATGCGCCTCGTATCGGCAGGGATAGCCTCCTTATGGGAGTCTCCGACCTCTGGATTAAGAGCTCGCACCCTCGCCCGTCGCACGTCTCGTCAGCGACTCCACGCCCCGGCCAGGACGGCATGCACCCGAACATCGGCGGCATCCTCCTGAATACCGAGCTGGGAGATAGCCCAGCGGAACCTGACGGAGCTCACCGTATCGAGAACGTCCTCATCTGGGACGTCGCGTTTGGTGTGGCGGTGCTGGGTCTGGATGACCAGGGATGCCAGCTGCGGAACGTGCGTGTCCGCCGCACGCTCGGCGCTGGTGTGGTGATTGGCAAGTCCCCGGACCATCTGGCATCGGTGACTGCTGGCCGCCGTGAAATCGGCGCCGCCGACAATATCCTCGACGCTATCGACGTATCGGGCGCCAACATTGCTGGCGGCACGTCAGCGGGCTTCGAAATCTACGCTACCAATACCACACTGCTCGCGTGCAAATCCTGGTACAACCGCCGCAGCATCCACGGCATCGACGGCAAGCCGGCAGGCATCTGGGACACCGCCAGCAACCATAAATTTACCGCAGCAGGCGCAGGTTTCTTCATCCGCGGCGGACGCAACATGCTCAGCGCCTGCACCGCTCAGGAAAACGGCGGCCACGGCGTAGTCATCGTCGGGCACTCCTCACAGGTCACCGGATGCCGCAGCGCATCAAGCTCCTGGCACGACTGCGTCAGCGGTGAAGCCAAGCCCACAGAAGCCGCAGACTACTTCATCGCAAACTGGGCTCACCACCTCATCCTGAGCTCGAACATTGCTCAGGCAGAGTACAAGGGCCGCGGCGCTCGCACTGGCTTCGCAATCGAGAAGTGGAGCCACGACGTGCAGGGCAGGTCGAACCTCACTATCGACCTCCCCACCCCTCACATTGCTAAGAGCCTCGGCGCGTTCAACCGCGTCGAAATCAACCACGAAACCCTCAACTAAGGAGAAAGAAATGCTTCTTCTTGAACCTGACAGCAAGCTCGTTACCGAGCTGGCTCCCAGCCCTAACCACTATGACGGATATTACACCCGCAAGAGTCCCTGGGTCGTCCTTCACACGATGGAAACTCCCGAGAACTCTACCGTCGCCCGTAACATCGCTACCGGTTGGTTTTCCCGTACCGAGGCTCAGACCTCCGCCCACTATGTCGTCGACGCCAAGGAGATCTTCCAGTGTGTGAACGAGGGCGATTATGCCTGGGCTGCGATGCCCACGGGCAACGCCCACGGCATTCATATCGAGATGGCAGGACGCGCCTCGCAGAGCCGTAACGAGTGGTTTGACGACTACTCGCGAGCCCTACTGGAGCTGGTAGCTGCTCTCACCGCTGACATCTGTGCACGCCATGGCATCCCTGTCCGTATCCTCACTGATGCGCAGCTTGCCGCCGGCGAGAAGGGTATCACCTCTCACGCCGCGATCAGCCGTGTTTTCCGAGAGTCTGACCATACGGATCCCGGCTATGGATTCCCCTACGACTACTTCATCGAACGAGTCCAGGCCCACCGCAACGGCACCGCCAACATCGCTAACGGCGCGCCGCCGGCACCGGCTCCGCAGCAGGCAGGTCCCACCCCGCTCCCTGACGGTGTCTGGTATCCCGCTCGCGGATGGTTCACCGTCACCGCTGACCGCCTGCCCATCTCTGCCGACACCAAGGAAAGTTCCCCGGCGCTCGGCTACTACACCCGCGGAAACGGGTTCAATTACGACGGGTACATCGCAGGTGATGGATACGTGTGGCTCTCCTATATTTCGTGGGCAGGACCGCGCCGATACATCGCCGTTGGCCCCAACGACGGCCGCACTGACACCACCTGGGGCACCGGATTCTAAACAACCAAAAGGAGAAAATCATGAACGCACAGCAGCTCGCATCCCTCCGCAACGCAATCTACAGCGTCGCCGTCGTCATCGGCGGAATCTTCGTCGCCGGCGGCATTATCACCGGCGAACAGCTGGAGAAGTACCTTCCCGTCATCCCGGCACTCTTCGCGCTGATCGTGGCTATCCTGAATGTCCGACCGCATGCAGAACCCATCGATATTGATGAGCTCGCTAGCGCGGTAGTCGCTCAGGCGGTGAACATCATGCCTGCGCCTGCTGCGCCGGCTAACCCTCACGGAGATCACTACGACCCGCAGGCTAGCGAGAAGCTCACCGAGTATCTGCTCGACAAGCCCTCTGCACCCACCGCACCCACCGCACCGGAGAAGTAGAGCTAACTAATAAGCCCCTTCAGTACCTGAAAATCAGGTGCTGAAGGGGCTTATTTTTTGTGCCCAAAGTAGTGAGTAAATAGTGACCTAGCCACCTACTACACCGTGCTTCCCTTGAAATTACAAGGGAGAAAGGCTCAACCGTAAACATCTCTTTATTGGTGTCATTTGGGTGCTGTTAGGCAACCCTTTTCCCTGTCAGTAGCTTATGCAACAGGGAAAGTTAGCTCAGCCTACTGCGCTCCCCCGCAGCCGCTTCATCCAGCCGCTTCATCCCGCCGTCTGAGAGTGCCCCTTGGGTGCATCCATAAGCCGTTTCTGACCGCAAAACAGCCCGCCCCGCGCTCTCCTTCACGAGAGTGCGGGGCGGGCTGTGTGTTCAAGATTCCCCTGTTTTATTCGGGGTATCTCACGATGCGGCTATTGAGCTTATTACTGGGCTTCGCGCGCCTGCTGGCGGCGTAGACGCTCACGCACCGCATCCTGGGTGGTGTCGTTGATTTCGCCGACCAGCTCCTCCAGCACGTCTTCGAGGAAGACCACGCCGAGGGTTACGCCGTGCTCGTCCATAACCTGCGCGATATGGGTGCGGCTGCGCTGCATGGAGGCGAGCGCATCGTCAATATCGGTGGTCGGGGTGAGCGTGTCCAGGGAACGCAACTTGTACCACGGGAAAGGCTCCTCGAACCGCTCGGGGGCGATGGCGAGGGCGTCCTTCACGTGCAGGTAGCCCATGTAGGTTCCGTCGCTGTCGGTAATGACGAAGCGTGAGTAGCCGCTACGTGCCACGGCGTGTTCCAATTCGGCGGGGGTGCTGCCGAAGGGCAGGGTGACGAGCTTATCGCCGGGCACCATGATTTCGTAGACGTCCTTCTCGGTGAATTCGAGGGCGCTTTCAATCACGCCGGCGTCGTCCTCCACGGTGCCTTCCGCGGTTGAGGTTGCCACGATGGTCTGCAGCTCGCCCAGGGTGAAGGTGGAGGCGACTTCGTCCTTCACTTCGACCTTCATGAGCGCCAGCAGCTTATTGGACAGGTTGTTCAGCAGGGCGACCACGGGGGCGAAAATCTTGGAGAAGGTCACCAGGGGCGGCACAATCCAGAGAGCCACACCGCGGGCGGCGAGGGTCACGGCGGCGTTCTTGGGAACCATCTCGCCGAAGATCACGTGCAGGTAGGTGACCAGGATCAGGGTGATCCCAAAGGCGAGCACGTCCACGATCGCGTGGGGCAGGCCGACCAGGTGCAGGGGCACCTCCAGCATGTGGTGCAGTGCCGGTTCTGAGACATTCAGGATCAGCAGGGAGCAGATGGTGATGCCCAGCTGGCAGGTGGCAAGCATGAGCGAGACGTTCTCTAGGGCGTAGATGACGGTCTGCGCTCGCTTATTGCCTTCTTCGGCGAGCGGGTCGATTTGTGCTCGTCGGGTGGACATGATGGCGAATTCGCCGGCGACGAAGAAGGCGTTTCCGGCGAGCAGGATGACGAGCAGTGCGATGGCTACCCAGTCGTTCATGCGTTGCCTCCCTTCTCGGTCTGTTCCTGTGCACTAGGTGCGGGGGTGAATCGGATGCGGTCCACGCGGCGGCCTTCGAGGGTGTCCACGCGCAGGGTGCCGCCGGGTACGGGTACGCTGTCGCCTACTTCGGGGATGCGGCCGAGTCGTTCCATCATGAAGCCGCCGACGGTTTCGTATTCGGGGCTTTCCTCAACCTCGAGCCCGGGGATAAGGGTGTTGATTTCGTCGGGGCGGCGCAGACCGGAGAACACCCAGTCGCCGTTGCCGTAGCGTAGGGGGCGTTCGGTGCGACCGCGGTCGTGTTCGTCGGAGACTTCGCCGACAATTTCTTCGACGAGGTCTTCGAGGGTTGCGATGCCCGCGGTTCCGCCGTATTCGTCAAGGACCACGGCGAGCTGCAGGGCACCCTGGCGCAGCTGGGTGAGCAGCGCGTCCAGGTGCAGGGTTTCGGGGACCTGCAGCACGTCTTCTGCGAGGGCGCCGGCTTCGAGGGTTTCGCGAACCTCCGGGGGCACGCCGACCGCCTTCTTCACGTGTACGACACCCACGATGTTGTCGTGGTCGCCCTTGTAGAGGGGGAATCGGGAGTGGCCGGTGGAGCGTGCCAGTTTGATGACTTCGGCGACGGGGGCGGTGTCTTCGAGCATGGCGACCTGGCCGCGCGGGGTCATCACTTCGGAGGCGGTCAGCTCGGAGAAGCGCAGGGTGCGGTCCACGAAGCGTGCCGCGTCGGAGTCGAGGGTGCCTTCTTCTGCGGAGCGACGAACCATGGAGGAGAGCTCTTCGGGGGTGCGTGCCGCGGAGAGTTCTTCTTTGGCTTCCATGCCGAAGCGTCCGAGGATCCAGTTGGCGGAGCCGTTCATGACGCGCACGAGCGGGGACATGACGCGGGTGAAGGCGAGCTGCGCGGGGGCGACTCGACGCGCCACATCGTAGGGTTCGGCGATAGCGAGGCCTTTGGGCAGCAGTTCGCCGACGACCATGGAGAGCAGGGTTGCGATGAGCATCGCCAGCACCAGGGTGAGTACGTCGGTCACGCTGGTGGGCAGACCCAGGCTACTGATGGCGCCGGTGGTGAGCGCCTTGATGGCGGCGTCGAGGGTGTAACCGGTCAGCAGCGTGGTGATGGTGATGCCGATCTGGCAGCTGGACAGCTGAGTGGAAAGGGTTTTGAGGCAGCGCAGGACGGCGTCGGCGGCTTTATCGCCGGAGTCCTTTGCCTGCTGCACGGTCGCGGTTTCGAGTGCCACGAGGGAGAACTCTACGGCGACGAAGAAGCCGGTACCCAGGATGAGGAGCAGGCCGATGAGTAGGAGAATCAGATCCACTCAGCCACCGCCTCCATCGACTGGTGTGCTGCGCCTTGGGCTTGGCGGGGCAGCCCCGCAGTCAGGCTGTCCAGATGCTGAGCATCGGAGGTGGTGTTTTTGGGTGTTACAGTGCCGTGTTGCGCAGAGTACGCGGGCAGTATTCTGCGCTGGTTAGTAGTCAGAGTCTTACTCAAAGGGTCATCCATACCCCATATTTTAGCGAAGGTTTCGTCTCTTCCCGGTGCTGTAGAGTGCCTGCTCACAAGTGCAAGACAGTACTTGTTGCGCACGCGGCTCATTGCTAATCAGCAAGAGTGAAAAATTGCATTGCGGATATAGCGCGATGAGCTGGAAAGTTCACC
>ERZ772920.389-NODE-389-length-25186-cov-7.152163_pt1 | contig 25186 bp, 22 predicted proteins | sample MGYA00511469_ERZ772920 | MGnify/ENA primary metagenome ERZ772920 (study PRJEB29015, sample SAMEA2738069) | human oral metagenome | biome: human oral; feature: human-associated habitat; material: saliva | place: China | collected 2216 ... | reverse complement strand
ACTTGTATTCATTGGCTTCCATCTGGCCACGCAGGATATCTGCCGCATTCCAGAGAGATTGGTAGAGTTCTCTTGATAAATCTGTTTGTGACATAGGGTCTCCTATCAATGTATGTTGTTAGTAGTATTCCATGTTTTAAAATATTTTTCTTTTTTATATTTTCCTTAAATAGTGCGGACGGGAGCAACTTCCTTCGGAATTTCATCCCTAATTTTTGAGCCCAGAGTCTCAAAAATCCCGTCCTATACAATAACTTTATTATTGTATAGGATACCACTATGGCGGAAAATATCTTCTAAAAGCTCACTTCGTTCGCGCTCATTTTACGATAAACTCTTTTAAAACGAATTACTGAGCTCTTTGTGGTCTTTGTATCTTAGATAAACATTTTTCTGAGTAGGGTTTGTTTGCTTTCTTTGAGCTGGTTGACTTTTTCCTCTTGCTTGGCAATGGCCTTGTCTAGGTCTTGGAAGAAAGAACCGATGACCTCTTGTTCAGGGAGAGAAGTTGTGAAAATATAAAAATCATCCAAAAAACTTTTTATTACATGAGGTATATTGGGTGTTCTATATCTCTCAAATATTAGTGATTGACTAGCCTTCATTTGCTGATAATAAAAGCTTCCACTACCAAATATTTTATATGATTTCAAAGTTGAACCTAAAGCTCCTTCAAAACCATAATAAACAGCACCAGCCTGTGAACCATCCCATAAAATGATAATATCCTCTTTGGATGTATCACAATCACAATCAACTCTTGTTTGCTCTCCACCATTCAGATAGATAGTGTCTAAATAAACAGACTTATTACCAATCATCTCAGATTTTGCTTTTCCTTTTCTTTCAGAAGCAACAACTTCCCCCAACTTCACTTCCTTCCACTCATCTTCAAATCCTGCGAAGCGAAGGGCTGGTTTGGTTTGTCCTTTGGCTGGGAAGAGGAGCTTGAGGTAGGTTTTCTTCTGCTCTTTGAGCACCTCTAACTTACGCTGTTGAAGGCTAATAAGTTGGTCAATATCTTGGAAGAAAGAACCAATAGCAATTTGCTCGGGGAGGGAGGGGAGGGAAATAATATATGGTAGTATATGTTTATTATTTATTTGAGGAATTGTTGAAGTATCTGCGATTTTATACAGTCCAACATTAGAAATTACTGTATATAAAAATTCTAAATTTGATTTATCCGTACTTAAAGACATCATATTTGTATCCATATATGCTTCCGTATTCAAAATTCTAATTTTATTAGTTAAAATAGCAGCTCCCCTTTTTGGAAACACAATACTCCCTTTTTCAATTTTCTTAATTTTTTTGTTTGTGTCTACATAGATTTTTGTGGTAGTTAAGTATTTATCACAATAGTTTAAATCATCAACTTTTACATATGGTGTGTAACCTTCATGGAATTTTGCTGGAGATTCTCCTGAATTAATATCAATTATTTCCCCTAATTTCTTCTCTTCCCAAGGTTCAGCATAGTTCGCAAAGCGATAACTCGGTTGCTTCGTCATATATTTCCTCCGACTATCTTATCTTTTTCCGTGTCTATAAATTCTAACTTGTAAACTGTATGAGCACCCCATGTATTCAGTATATTTTTGATATTACATTTATCATCCTTATCAAACATATCTACATATATTTTTACTTTGGGTATTTGTTTAAAAATCTCTTTAAAATATGGAGAATCCACTCCATCCGTTTTTTTAATGCCAAAACCTATGATATAGATTTCTTCAATAGACGTTATGTTTCCAAAAAAACTCTGATTACCAGATATTATTTTATCAGTGGGTTTTTTTAACTTATTAACAAGTTCTTCGAGATATGCACCAACATTGAGAGGATTAAAGTCATCCGTCTCATTATTAGAACCATGTCCATAAACAATCTCACTCCCCCCAATACATCCATGTATATGAAAAACATTCTCTGCAGGAATTCGATATAAATCTTCTAACGTTTTTGTATAATTAAAATTTAAAAATATTGCATCAGAATTATTTAAAATTGTATTTTTTAATAACTTAGACTGAGATTCACCACTTTGGGTAAGGATCCTATCATACCACTCAGAATATGTTTCCTCAATCCATTCTTTAAATAATTTATTTAAAGAATAGGATACATATTTAGCTAGAGTTTCTCCTAACTCATTAGCATTATGTGCCATTGATGTATAATCTGTATCTCCATCCTTATCAGTTAAATTCATGGTTTCAATAGAAACTTTATCAAATTTAGCTAATTTCTCTTCAAAATCAGACCAAAAATCCTCAGGTTTCGTAATTTGACTTATTAATTGATATAACAATTGGAATAAAACTTCGTCATCTGGATACCAATCTTCACCATCTGAGCCCATTTGAATTTCAGGAATTTGAAAATCTTCAATATACTCTAAAATTTCCTCATCAAGTCTTTTTAAATATAATTTTATGGCATTTTCACTTTGCAACGATTCTAATAACTCATCTTTCCCATAGGCTTGTTGATAGACAAACCTCTTGAAATACAGATAATTGGTTTTCAAATCATGTGCCATATCAAAACCATTTCCAATAATAAATAATTTATCTTTCAAAATATCACCCTAATTCTACCATTCTCTCCTATAATTCATTCACTATGAAATTTCTTATAGGAAGATAATAAATAATTGTTTCAATTTTTTATTATCTTCCTCTTAGTGGCAGAATATCTTCTATTATCATGCGCATATAGTCTGCTTTGAGAGCTTTTTTATACTTCAATTTTGGTAAAGCTCGTTCCCCATGGATTTGTTGATATGCTGCATAATTCTGAGAATCCGTGATTGCTTTCTCTCCACTTTGTTTATCGCTACCAATACGGTAATGTTCAACAACAAATCTGAGTTCCTCTCGCCCGATTTGCCAATAATCAGCCGTTTGACAAATAATCTTATTAATCGCAAGTTGGATCATATCATCTAATTTTTGTGCAATAGATTGACCCTGATAACTATCAATATCTGCCTGAACATCTTCCCAAAGTTCTGAAATAATTTTAGATAATTTAGGATTTGTTTTTTCCAAATCCTCTATATACTTATCTACTAGACTCTTTTCATGTTCCCTTAGCGTATTATCTTTATTTTCAATTAAAACTTGAATAAGAGAAAGGATATACTGATAGTTTATCTCATCTGTACGTATGGATTCGAGCTCATATTCTATATCAATTAGAAAATCTTCGTCTTCATCTTCCTGGTCTTCTCTCCTACGTCTACGAAGTTCTTCGATGACATTTTGGTATTGACCTGCAAAATCCTCAATATCTTCCATACTCAAACTAATTTCTTTGAGAATATCATCTTCATTATACTCTGCATATACTTGTATTGAAGAGAAAAGCTTATCAAATTCTTGGAATGCTTTAGCAAAACGTTTTAATTCAGCATCTGTCGCCGAATCAATATCTGGAACTTGTTCATGACTAGGAGCAATCAGCAGAAGTTGACTAACTTTTTCAAGAAACTTAGCTTTTTCCTCTGACCACTCAGGTGCTAAGACACTGCTTTCTCCCCCATTTGAGTATAATCTTAAAGCTTCATCTACTTTTTCTTTAAATTTGATAGGAGTTTGAAATGTAACAATTTGTCCATATTTTTTTTCTTCATCAAAAATCCTATTTGTTCTTGAAAATGCCTGAATAAGATGCTGTGGTTTCATTGGCTGACGGTCCATGAACAGAGTAGATAAACAAGGTGCATCAAAACCAGTTAACAAACGATCTACGACAATAACGAGGTCCAATTGTTCATCACGAAATGTAAATCGTTCTTTCTTACGTGCTAGACGGTCATTTAGATCTCTATTATAAGAGGCAATAGTTTCAAGATTAAAGTGGGTACCAAACATCTCATTGTAATCTTGTAAATTAATAGCCATATTTGTTTGATTAGAATAGGAGTCTACTTCATTTTCTGTTAAAGAATAGGTTATTGCAACTTTAGGAAAGTCCGGTAATATTTTTTTAATACTTTCAGAAATATTTAGTGATTTTTCACCATTTTTAACCTGTTTAATTAAATTATAATAAGCCTGAGCTCGTGAAATACTTTTAACAGTTAAAATAGCTTCATAAGTCTTTCCGACACCATTTTTAAACCCTAATTTCTTTTTTGAACGGTTTAATATTGCATCCAAAACTGCAAGCATGTGGCGTTCATCATCATACAGTTCATCGTCAATCTCTTCCTCTGCCCAGTCAGGCATAGTTGTATGATATTCAACATTAAATCCTAAAACCGCACGATCGTGAATAGCTTCTTTTACAGTATACTCATGTAGGCAAGAGCCATACTGCTCCTCGGTTGTCTGAGCTAAGTCACCTTTCTGTTCGCGTTTATTTTCTGAAAAAATAGGTGTGCCTGTAAAGCCATACCAAAGAGAATTCGTGAAAAAATTTTGTAAATAACGTTGACGCTCCGGTGTTACCGCTCGATGACATTCATCTACAACAAATGCTAATTTTAATTGTTTAATACGGTTGAAAACTTTTTGGTGACGACCTTCATCAAACTGACGAATCATAGCATTTAGTTTTTGAATAGTTGTTACAACTACACGACGCTCATCAGAAGCTAGATGTTTAACCAATTCATATGTGTTATCTGTTTCATCAATATCAATCATGTCATTTTCAGCATATGACTGGAACGAGCTTGTAGTTTGTTGATCCAAGTCTGTCCGGTCGATAACAAAAATAGTCTTTTCAATCGATGGAATTTGGAGCAAGTTTCTAGAAACTTTATAAGATGTCAAAGTCTTCCCAGAACCTGTCGTATGCCAGATATACCCAGATTTTTGCTGGCGGCTAGCTTCTCTAATCGCTTCTATAGCATGTACTTGATAAGGACGTAATAATATCAAAGCTTTTTTATCATCATCTATTACAGAGTACTGCATCACCATCTCATGTGCTCTAGGAATCGATAATACTGCTTCTGCAAAATCAAATAGTTGAGGCTGGGGCCTATTTTCACTATCTACCCACTTAGTCAAAAAACGCTCATTTAACTTGTTAGCTTTAGCTGCAGCAATATAACGAGTATCAGTAATATTTGATACTACAAACATTTGTAAACTTGAAAAAATTCCGCGAAATTGTCCCTCTTGGTCGTATTTCTTAATTTGACGAAATGCATGCATAAAGCCATGAGAACGACTTTTCAGTTCGATTTGAATCATAGGCAAACCATTAATAAGCAGGGTCACATCTCCACGTCGATTACGTATTTCTTCTCCTCCAGTCATTATTTGATTAACAACTTCATAACTAGACTTTCCGCCTGCAACATTATTCCTCCATAAAACTTCTAAGCGAATTGTTCCTAGGCTAGCGTCCTCGCGTTGAACTTGAACTTTAGCAACACCATTTTCCCCAGCTATCCACTTTGCTGCTTCATAAAAATTAATAAAGTTGAGCTGATTTTTAATTTGATTTTTTTCTGAATTTGTAAGAGGTACATTATTCAAAAATCGAACATTATTTGCTTCTAGCTTCTCAAAAAAATTATTCCATAGACGTTCTTCTGTATTTAGTTCTGGTCTATAGACCCATTGACTCTCTCCACTTGTAAGTTGATTAATCAGGGCACTCTCTATAGAAACTTCCTTTTGATATTTGATTCCACTTGACATCGTAATTTCCCCTTTGAGAATTAGCTATTATTTAGTTTTACATTGTTACTATTAAATTCAATTGTATCACAAAATACTATGTAGGAAAAGGCTTTCCATTCAATCATCACTTCATAAAAATTAAATTCAGCTTGTCGTTTTTTAACAAAATAATTTTAATTATTAATGATTTACTTCAAATAAAAAAGATGATATTAACACCATCTTATTATTTCTAATCCTCTATCATTAATAATTTTAATTCTGCTTTTTTTCTTGCTTCTTGTTCTGAAAACTTTGTACTATCCCAAGCATATGCTACTGATTTTCCTTTGTTATAAATCAACCAAATTTTTAAATTATCAATACTTTCTCTTAGTTCTTTCCAATTACTCTGGTCAACTAACTCTGGCAGTTCTTGACTTGAAACAAATCCCTGTTCAAAAATACAATTTTGAATCTGAATCTTTAAAGAAGCACTATATTGATTGAACTCATCAATCAATTGTTGTTTTATGTCATGAAACAAACTACGTATTGAAGAATTTTTCATCTCCATATAATCATTAACAGCATGTTTAATTTTATCTTCTCCATTTGGGAAATACATTCGTAATAAATCTATTAAACGATAGTATAAAGCTTGTTTTGAAACCTCTAAACTTTCTTGTACTCCCTGAAAACTATCACAACTGTAATAGATTTTAGATAATAAGACAATATCTGGCATTAACACTAAAGCAGAAAAAATATTTGCCTCACGTTCTGGTAAACTTTCCTGATTGTCGATAGATTCTGTAAAACAAGTGCCGTTATGATTAAGAACAAAATGGCCTAGTTCGTGACATAGGGTGAAATTCTGCTTAGCTTTAGGATTATCTTTTTCATAAGAAAAACTAATCCCATAATCATCAATTATGGTTAATCCTTCAATCTTATGATTTGAGAAGTGGTGACTAATCACTTGAATCTGATATTTTTGAATACAATGTTGAAAGAAATAATTGAAATTATAGTTAAGTAATGAAATATCGTTATCCTTCATGTACTGATATAATACGTATTTTGTAGACTTACTTATCCTTGTATATAATTCATTCAAAGAATGATACCTCCTTAACGTAAATTACAAAAACTAAACCGATTTGGTTGAGTTTATTATATAAAAAGAGTGGACAGTTGTCCACTTTTTGGGTAGTATGACTTAGCTCTATCTATAGAGAATACTTTTATGTCTATATAAACTTCGATCAGAATATACAACCCCAACCTCTACCTCTATTTCTTTATCTTCAGAATCCCAATTAGGTTCTCTAATCCAATATACTTTGGCATCTGAGGGTATAATTGACAAATTATCTATTAACTCTGAGGGTTCGATTTTTTCATTTTTATAAAGTTGCAATTCATCTTTAAAACTTGGGGTTAATTCTGCTACATTTTTATATAATCTACTTGCAATATAATTTATTAGAATTTGAATCCGATCTTTATTTTGATTAATACTAAATCTAGGTTTTTTCAATAATGCGTAAAGTAAAGATAATACTGTAATTCTTTCAATACCTATTAAGAGATATTCAGTTAAAAAATTTTGAGGGAAATCTGGAGTCATAAATAATATAAAAGGTTTTAAAATTTTTGAATCGTTAAATATGATTAAAAATAAATAAAGTAATGCAATTACAATATTAGTCTGTAATTTTAATCTTATTTCATTTCCGCTTCCTTCAAATGTACTCAGGTAATGTTGGAGACCTTGCTTTCTTGATAAATTTAAATTTGTCATCAAGTATATTATATCTTTAGATAAAATTTGATTCACTATTACAAATACAAGGGCTACAAATGACCAATAGTCTTTACCTATAAAACCTATTAAGAAAATAATCAAAGTAAGTATAGAGGTACTCCAATAGTTCAAGTTAAATATTCTTAAAAGATAACTAACTGCTCCAATCATTGTAGTTAAAGCAATTACCAACACAACAATCATCTCAACTATATAAAAAACGTGCGTTTTATTCGGTATTGAGAGTATTAGCACACAAAATGACCACATATTTAACCAATTAAGAAAGAAATAAAGTTTATAAACGTCGGGAACACTACGATTTCTAAACCATTTTCTAAACAAATCAAAAGTGGAATTATTGATCCATATCACTTTATTATTTTTATTAATTACTCGTTGACACTTTCTTAATAATACAAACAATATAACATGGCCAACATCTACAAATAGCAATAATATCAAGGACAATATTTGAGAGGTGTTGGAAGCTCTTCCAAAAAGGAAATACATAATAAGAATTATCATACATAATGGTATAATAATATCTCTCCATTTTGTTATTTGATTTCCTTTTATCATCTTGTCAAAATGGACTACCACTAATTTCATTTTATTGTAGTCGAAGTAGAATTCAAATTTAAAAACATTCTCCTCTAATTCAAATTCTAGTTGATCATTAAATTTGTTACGGATAGGAAATTTTGACCTTTTTTTTACTGGTAATAATTGGTTTCTTAATATTTCCTTATTTATTTTTACAATTAAATCTAAATATTTTTCTATGAACTGATCGACCGTTATGCGTTTGGCATTGACTAATTCAACCACATCAAGTAAAAAACTTTCTTGTGCATCTACATTAATAATTCCGTTTATATTCTTAATTTTACTACTAATAACATACTCATCAATTTTTTCAACCATAAAATATCACTTTCTTTTCCCAAATGCCTTCTTCCGTTTCTCCATAAACTCAATCAACTCTTTTTTGAAGATTTTTTTCTCCTCATCGGTCAACCCTTTTGAGTTCATTCGGAAAAGTAATTCAATATTATCTAGTTCATCTGACTTATCTTCCGAGTTTCCAACTAAGTAATCTACTGACACATTTAAAATCTGTGCAATCTTAACAAGATTTTCTTGTGTTGGTTTTTTGACGCCACGCTCCCATGAAGCATAAGCAGGTTGAGAAATTCCTAGTTTTTCAGCAACATCAACTTGAGTTAAATGTGCTTGTTTTCTTAGATTTTTTAGACGTTCCGAAAATTCCATTATGTTCCTCTTAAAATTTTTAAAGAATTTTTCAAAAATCTATTGACAATTATAACCATTGGTTATATAATGTAAATATAGCTGATGGTTATAGTATTTGTAAAAATAATAATGCTCAACATTCAGCATCACGATCTTTGAAAATTAAATAAAAAGTGCGTCTGACAACCAGAGGACTGATTGCCAAAACTACACTAAACTTCGTACCTTTATTGTAAATGTTTTGGAAAGAAAAGTCAAGTCTCTTTATGGTTGAAGTGAAGATATAAAACATCCTTGTGGGCTTCCACGCATTTCGGACTTTCGCACTTTTCCGTATAGTAAAGTGAACTGGCTTCGCCAAAAGGCGTAAGAGAATCCATGGGGTATGATAGTGACTACCTTTTGAGATTGGCTGGGAAAGCGATGGTAATTTACGCAAAGCACCTTGCTAAACGTTGCCACCGTGGAAAGAGTATTCTTTCCAACCAAATAACTTTTCTTTACTGCTGTCTATCCTTATTAGATAGACCAACTCTCAAGCTACTAAGTCTTCCCAATTTCTTGGTAGCTTTTTACTTTAACAATAAAGGAGAAAACTATGACAAACTTTTTTCGCATCACAATGTAAAAGACTCTACAATAATTATATCTTCACTGATAGAATGTTTCGTTCATCTGAGAAACTACAAGCTCAACTTTATTCTAAAACCCTCAGTGATTTAAATACATTAGCTAAAAAATCAATAGCTACTGGATTTCCTCAAAGTGAAGTACAATTTTATACTAGAATGTTTAAACGTAAACTTTCTATTCATTATTACTCAAGAGTGAAGCAATTAGCTTAGCTCTTTTTATTTTACAATCAGAAAGGAAAATACTTATGATCCCAGAAACACTAAAAATGAAACCAGAATTCATCGGTCCAGCTTACTATGAAAAATTGGGAAATGCCCCACGTTTTATCTTTGGAAAAGAAGGCAAATATCAACGTCATATTCTAAACAGTGAAACACATGGTTCCTTCCATGTTATCACACCTGCTTCTACCACAGTCTTCCCAGAAGATGCTCTTGTAGAAGTTGTTAATCCCATTTTCCTATCAGATACTTCTCTGAATGGAAATTCTGTTGCACCTGCCCTTAATGTCTTTGCTGAAAAACTAGTACTGAAAAAATAATTAAATAAAGGAGAAAATTACATGGCTAAAATTGGATTAAACTACGGAGAAAAACTACAAATTGCTGACAAAACTTATCGCGTCATCACTGATGGTTTAGACGTCCCTCAAGTCCTTGGTAAATTGACTTTCCGTGGCATTGAGGGTCCTGATATTATCTTTGAAGAGGATCGCTCACAAAGAAACCCTGACGGTTCATTTGTCCAAATTAATACCGGAGAAGTCCGTGGTATTGTTGTTGCGATTCATTCTTCTGTACAACATCAGACACTCTTCTTTACTATTGCAGATATGTCAGAATCTGAAATTGAAGGTCTCGGTCTAAAATATCGTGAAGAAATTGAATTAGAAGATATTGTCATTACGCATACTCACGTAAATCGAAATGATATCTTCAAACTATTTGCTTCTAAAATCAAGAAAAAAACAGGAGGAGCTCCGTCTAAGGAAAATAAACCTGTAGAACATAAAAAAGAAAATTAGGAGGTGAAATATAATGAAGCTCTTTACCTATCGAGGACAAAGAGTTCGAATCATTCACCGAAAAATTAAGGGGATCACATGGTTAATTCTGTGGTTTCCTTTTTTATTTGCTATTAGCCTTTATACTTACATTCATCTAGAAGAGTTAAAAATTTATCCCCTACCACAAGCTTATTTTATAGGCGCTGTATTCTTTAGTTCTTCTATTCTTGCTTGGTTCATTAATCACCTTTGTTACGAGAAGCTACTATTCTTTCAAAAAATGAATAGCTTACGTATTTTATCTCGTTTTTTACTGGAGAATAATCTATACCTCTCAAAAAAAATTAAACGAGAAAATAAGATTAGTGAAAAGATTGAACTTCCCCAAGTATATCTAAAACAATCACAATATAGAATTGAAATTAGCTTCATCTTAGAAGGGAATAAATTTCAAGATCGTTTCTTAAACCTTGGCTCTACCCTTGAAGTAATGTTTAATGGAGATTTTCGAAATAAGACTTTCGATAAACGCTTTATCAAATATGAAATTGCCATCAATCGTATCGATAGTCGTATTTCTATTGATAATGTTATAGTCAAAGGTTCGAAACTACAACTCATGAAAGATGTGACTTGGGACTTTATTGAAGAGCCTCATCTCCTCATTGGTGGTGGAACTGGTGGAGGGAAGACTGTTGTCCTCATGACCATCATTTATGCACTCGCTAAAATTGGATTTATTGATATTTGTGATCCCAAAAATTCTGACCTAGCTGGTTTAAAAAAGATACCTGTCTTTCATAACCGAGTCTTTACTAGTAAAGAGGATATCATTAACTGTTTTAAAGAAAATGTAGAGTTTATGGAAAAGCGCTATAAACTCATGTCTTCTTCTCCTAAGTTTCAAGCCGGTAAAAACTTTAAGTACTATGATATGAAACCAAAGTTCATTCTAGTCGACGAGTGGGCAGCTCTCATGGCAAAAATTGACCGTGATTATAGTCAACAAGCTGAACTCATGGAATACCTATCTCAACTCGTCCTAGAAGGTCGTCAAGCCGGTATCTTCATCATTTTTGCAATGCAACGACCTGATGGTGAATTTATCAAAACAGCTCTTAGAGATAATTTTATGAAGCGTCTCTCCGTCGGTCATTTAGAATCAACAGGATATGACATGATGTTTGGAGATGCAAATAAAACAAAAGAATTTAAAAAGCTAGATGAAATCAACGGGGTTCGTATTAAAGGACGGGGATATATTGCTAACAACGGTGATTTAGCGGGTGAATTTTTCTCACCTTACGTTCCACTTGATCAAGGCTTCTCCTTCTATGAAGCTTACTCACAAATACCAGTTATCGAATTCGAAGGAGAAGAATTCTCTGTCTTTCAAGAATTCACATCACAAACTAAAACTGAAAAAGAGACTCAGGAGTCTGATATGGAACTTAAAACTACTAGTCGTACTCTTAAAGACTTTTCTGATGAGCACAGCCTAAAAATGGCAACACTACGGAAAATAATCTATCTATTAGAGGAAGAAGGAGTGACTTTCGAACGTTCCGACTCTGCCATTTTAGTAGAACCTTTTCAAGAAGAACTCCTTCTTGAAATACTCTCACAATTTGATGAGGGCGGACGCAAATCTTATCCAAAAGCTGTTGAAGCGATTATTAATCATCATGGGCTAGGACAAGGGCAAGGGCAAGCCTGACCACAGGTCAGGCGCAGACCGTAGACCGACGTTCCTAGTCCATGATGAAACTTCAACCCCCGATTTCTAACAGGGGGGTTACATTTGGCAAAAATGCCATATCCACCCCTCTTCATTCCTTATGGGAGTTGAGTTTACAGATTTCAAGAAGTGTGTAACTTTCGTCAAAAAAGTGTGTCACTCTAAAAAAGGAGGTATACTCATGAATGGATAAAATCAGCCCATTCAATCTTAAAAAATTTCGTCAAGAAACTGGGATGAGTCAAAAACAATTTGCAGAAGCTATTGATCTCCCAACTAGAACCTACCGTTCATATGAATCCGGAGAACGAGGTTTAACTATCGAAAAGTTCCGAAATCTTAAAGAGAAATTGGGATTTCATAAAGATTATGAAGAAAATAGACTGCGTGCTAGAATTGACTATGTAAGAATTTCATTCCCATCCCTACTAGATCTAGAAAGCTTTTGTAAAAACTTTCTCTATTGTCATCTCACTGAATTCACAGAACAAGAAACACGGCTCATGAATTACACTCATCTCTGGCAACGAGGAAATATTTGGATCTTTGATTTCTTTGACAAAACCGAAACAAAAGATTTTCAAGCTTGTCTTCAATTATCAGGTCAAGGATGCCGTGAGATGGAAGTTCTTTTAGAACATAAAGGAGTAACCTGGCAGACATTCTTTCAAAATCTTCTTTATGCTTATGAGGATTGCCGCGTTAAACGACTAGATATCGCCCTAGACGAGCTCTACAAGGGGTTCGGTAGAGAGGATGAACAAATACATCTCCCTGAGTTAATAAAACGTCTATACGCAAAAGAAATCATCCTAAAGTCACTTAAAAAATGGAATGTGACTGGTGGAGGTTCTTTTACAAATAATGAAGACATGGAAGCAAATCACGGACTATCTATTTATTTTGGTTCCCGTCAAAGTCAACTCTACTTCAACTTCTATGAAAAACGCTACGAACTTGCTCAACAGGAAAACATCTCCTTGGAAGAATCCTTGGAGATTTTTGGTATCTGGAATCGCTATGAAATTCGCTTTTCCGACCAAAAAGCACAAGGTACAATCGAGGAATATGTCAATGGAGTGGATCTTGGAGAAATTGCCCGTGGTGTCGTTAATAAAGAAATTCAAGTCTATAATGGCACTAATCAATTCGGAGCTTATAAACCAGACGAAAAATGGCAAACTCTTTTTGGAGGTGTTGAGCCTTTAAAACTATCAACAAATCCACAACCATATAGTTTTGAGCGTACCATTCGCTGGCTAACCCATCAGGTGTCTAACTCCTTAGCACTCGTGAATGAAGCGGATAAAATTATGCAGACGGAATACATGAAAATGATTCAAAATAGCGGAGAAATTACAGATAGAGGGAATGCAATGCTAAATCTTATTAAAGCAAATAAACAATACGAAATATAGAAAGGAATTATCCATGGAATATAAAGTAGAACTAAGCTCACTTGAAAGCTTTAAAGCATGGGCTGGTGCCCTAGATACATTAAACACCGTTCGAGAGCGAGGAGGAATGGATATCTTAACCACAATTTGTGAGGACATCTTTTCAGGAGACATTCCAACCGAAGTACAAATTAATGACTGGCTCTGGTTTGACTCTGACTTTATCTACCAAGCATTAGGTTACGAAGACCTATTAGAAAACTAATGTTTAAGAAAATATATAGAGAAGATTTTTTTCTATTACCTGATCAAGAATTTTGGACATTCTATATTCTTTTACGAAAAGGAAAAGATTATTACTATGAATGTGCCGCAAAATCTAGAGAAGAATCTCCTAACTCAAAAGGATTTTATACATACGACCATGCGCTATTCACAATAGATGGTGAGTTAATTAATTTCAACTTAAACATGCGCCCTTCTCTCATAACCTATATTCAAAAAACTATTAAAGTCAATCAAGAAACATTTAGAAAGGAAATAATTATGGCTACAAAAACACAATTTGAAAAGAAAGTCTGTCAACTTTCCTATGAATTTGGGGAATTGCTAAAGAAAAAGGACCACAATCAGGCTTGGACAAAAGCTGGTGAGTTAAATGCTCTCCTCAAAAAAGAAGAAGTTAAAGAACTAAAACAAGATCTAGTAGAGCAGCTACAAAATGAATTGCGAGGATACTACTTCATCAACGGGGAGATTGAAAAAGCCAATAAACGGCTTTATGCAAAAGGTTCAAAATTTATTGAATTAGCTAATATTTAAAAGGAGTGTCTATGAATAAATCAAAGAACTACCTACTAAAAATTAGAGATTATCTCTCAAATTTTGAAAAGAAAGAGAAGAAAGGAAAACCACCAAAATTAAAAATTGTAAATAAAAAGACTGTAAACATAGCTATGATTGGAGGAATTTTTTTCCTCCTTTTTATTGGTCTAATGGGTTCTTTCCGAGCTATTACTCTTTCAAATCAAGTCACTTCTCTACAAGAAAGTATTAAAAACATAGACATCACTTCAAATCAAACTAAAATGGAGCCCGATCAATACAACTATCAACTTCAATACTATCTGAATGACTATGTTTATGCTTATTTTACTCTCTCCCAAGATACCGATAAGCAACAAGAGCAAGTTAAACGATTAGAAAACTTCTACAACTTTGTTCCTGATATCAAATCACAAGGTCAAATTCGAAATCCAAGTGAACTTGTCTCATCTCAATTACTGACTGTAGAGGATAATATTGCCAGATATAAGATTAAATACAAAGAAAAGATCAATAATGAGAATCCCAAAGAATACCAGATAGGTTTCAACATACCTTTTGGAAGAAAAGATGGAAAATTCTTTATATCTGGACTACCTTGGTTCTCTGCTTTAACATCTTATCAAGCTGGACAGTTTAACGAAGAAGAAAAACTAAAATTATCTGCGACAGATCAATTCTCTGACTCAGAACATAAGAAGGTAGAGAAATTTCTTACGATTTTCTTTACAAATTATACCAGCAATCAAGATAATTTAAATTTAATTGCACCAGATATCACTGTTGTGTCTAATACAAAATTTAAAACTATCGACTATATTTATCTTAAAAATGAAGGAGACTCCCTCATTGCTTATGTGCAAGCTACTTTTGCAGTTGGAGGAAGTACTCACTCAGAAAACTTTACTTTTACCCTCTCAGAAAAAGAACAGACGTACTATGTCACAAAATTAGAACACACCATTCCATTAAATTATGCAAACGATAAAGAATAGGAGAAACATATGAATACTGGAAATCTACGAACATTTCTTCAAGGTGATGCCGTTTGGATCTTAGGAGCTATTGCTGTTCTATTAGCCATCAAAGCTTGGCGCAATAGTTCTTGGATCCAACTCCTTTCCGTACTAGGATTTTATGCCGTCATCGTATCCCTTACCAAAGGACAAGATATCTTGAAAGCTTTTGGTTGGTTCCTTAGACTTTTCGGAATTGAAACAGGTCTTTAATCATGAATGAAGAAAAACTATATGACTACAGCAAGGGGCTAAACGCCCCTTATTGGATTCAAGAAATAAAAACAAAGCAAGGTACACGAATTTGGTATTTCGCTACACCAATGCAGTTATCTTTTTTTATTGTCTTCATCTTCATTTTTGTGATGATGTTGCTTTTTGGAGGATTTATTTTGATTCCAATCGCACAATTCACACACTCTATTTCACTACTACTCTATTGGTATATTCCTTATAAATTAGCTAAATTTTATACCGAATACGAACCTCACGGTAAGAAAATGCATGTCTTCATTGGAGACTATATCATTTATCTTTTTGATTTTAAATTAAACAAAAAAGCAATCTACCACGAAGATCGAATAAACCCAATAGATGAAATAGTTTTTGAAAAAACAAATTTATAGAAAAGGAGGATTTATGAGTATTATCTTAACTTACCCATTTAAAACAACCAATAAAAATTTAGCACTCAAAAAAGATCAATCAGTTGTTGCTTACTACCGTATCCCTAACACTCCCATCACCATTACGGATGAATATAAAAAAGAGAAACACAAGATAACAGTTTCTCAAATCATGAAGAAACTAAAGAAAAATAAGCACTTTGAGATTTCACTAATCCCAAAAGATTACCTCTTAGAAGAGAAATTGCGAGACTTTTCTGAAGCTCTAGCGAATGATAGTCGGAAACTTGGAGAGGAACTTCTTCTCTATACCGTTGATAGACTAACTGATGAGATGGAAATCCCCTATCAGTACGATTGGGTTGTGGGAATCAAATTACGTAAACAAAACAATGGAGCAACTCTAAAAGAATTAGCTCTTGAGAGCTTCACTGAATTCTCTGAGAAAATTGCTAATGGATTTGGATATGAATTCAAAACAGATCTGAATTGGTATGACGATTATAAAAGCGATGAGGAAACTGTCTTTCAAGCTTTATCTACCCTTCGTGCTAAGCGTCTTACTGATGAAGAGCTCTTCTATTATCAACGCATGCAATACCTTCGCTATATCCCTCACTATAAGAAAGAAGTTCTTGCTAATCGTTCTCAATTCAATATTACAGACACTCTAATCAAAGTCCTTAAAGGTGGTTTCCTCAAACTCGAAAGTCCTTATGGTTCGTCCTTTGTTACTATCCTTCCAATTGGGAAATATCCTGTGCAATTCAATGGTTTTCATTTAGGAGAGTTTGTCCAACGATTGAACTTTCCTGTAGAACTACGAATAAAGGCAGAATTCATTGATTCTAACAAAATAAAAGGGAAAATGGGGCGCTCTAACACTCGCTTTAGAAACATCATGGAAGAGGCAGAAAACACTGATACTGTTCAACAGGACGAAATTATTATGGGTTCCATCTCCCTAAAGGATCTCATGAGAAAGGTGGGTAATAAGGAAGAGATCATCGAATACGGAGCTTACCTTGTGGTTTCAGCCTCAAGCGTAAATCAACTCCGTCAAAGAAGACAAGTTATTCTAAATTACTTCGATGATATGGGTGTTGAAATTAGCGAAGCTTCACAGGATGCCCCTTACCTCTTTCAAGCACTTCTTTATGGAGAATCTCTTCAGAAAAAAACACGGACATGGACACACATGGTCACATGCAGAGGTTTCTCTGAACTTATGCCCTTTACAAGTACTTCCTCAGGAAATCGTATTGGTTGGTATATCGGCCGTGTCGATAACTGGATTGGACGCTGGGATAACATCGAAAAGGCTATTGATTCTTCAAAGAATATCGTCCTCTATAATGCCACTGTCGGAAATAAAGAAGATATCGCTGGTAAGATCACTAAAAACCCACACATCATCATTACAGGGGCAACAGGACAAGGAAAATCTTTCCTGGCTCAGATTATCTTTTTGAGTGTTGCTCTACAAAATGTCAAAACACTCTATATCGATCCAAAACGTGAACTTAGAAATCATTATCATGAAGTAATTAATTCTCCTCATTTTTCCGAACTATACCCAGAACGAAAAAAACAGATTGAAAACTTCAATTTTGTGACTCTCGACAGTTCTCTCCCTTCTAATCATGGAGTGTTAGATCCAATTATAGTTCTTGAGAAAGAACAATCCGTAGAAGTTTCTAAAAATATGCTCGAGTTTCTTTTACAAGCTGTTGATGATGTCTCAATGGATCAGAAGACAGCAATCACAGAAGCAATCAATGCGATTGTAGAGCGTAGAGCAACAGGTGAAAAAGTAGGATTCAAACACGTTTTAGAATCTCTAAGAAACTCCTCATCTTCTGAAATTGCTTCGGTAGGAAGATATCTAACATCAATAGTAACTAATTCTATTTTAGAATTAGCTTTTTCTGACGGAACAACTCAAGGCCTTGACTATGAGTCACGAGTTACTATTTTAGAAGTCAACAATCTCAAACTCCCTAAAGATGATTCCACAAAAATTTCCGATCATGAGCGTAACTCCATAGCTCTCATGTTTGCGCTTGGTGCTTTCTGTACTCATTTTGGAGAACGCAATGAAAATGAAGATACAATTGAGTTCTTCGATGAAGCTTGGATTCTAATGAAATCCGCAGAAGGTAAAGCTGTAATTAAAAATATGCGCCGTATTGGACGCTCTAAAAATAATACTTTAGCACTGATTACACAATCTGTTCATGATGCAGAAAACGATGATGATACAACTGGTTTCGGTACAATCTTTGCATTCTATGAAAAATCAGAGCGAGAGGATATTCTAAAACATGTAAATCTCGAAGTTACTGAAAACAATCTAGAGTGGATTGATAATATGATTTCTGGTCAATGTCTTTATTATGATGTCTACGGAAATCTTAATATGATTTCAATTCACAATCTATTTGAAGATATCGATATGCTTTTGAAACCAATGAAAGCCACTGTATCTTCAAGTCTCGAAAATAAATACGCTAGTTAGGAGGTGAATCTATGCAAGAGGCTTTTGACAAGCTCAAGGGAGTGGATATCTTCTCTCTTAAATCCTACATGGAACCAACAGGTTATGCATCTTTTAATGGAGCTTGGGTTCTCATCAATGAACTTTTTGTCAATCTCTTCTTTTTCATCCTCAATGCTGTTGTTGGCTTTTTCTCTTTGTTCATCCGAATTCTTGAAAGCATTGATCTTTACAGCGCATATAAAACTTATGTTTTTAACGGCGCAAAAAGTCTATGGAATGGATTTACTGGTTCAACAAAAGGGAATGTTACTGATCAATCATTAGTTGCATTACTTCTTTTGGTACTCGGTTTTTATCTCTTCTACCAGTATTTCTTTTCTAAAGGCTCATTTGCTAAAACTCTTCTTCATGTTTGTTTAGTCATTCTACTAGGATTTAGTTATTTTGGTACAATTGCTAGAACTTCCGGCGGACTTTATCTTCTTGATACCATCAACAATGTCTCGAAAGATGTCAAACAAAAAATTGTAAGTATTAAGGTGGACTATGCAAAAGACAAATCTGTAAAAGTTGGTGAATCTATGGCTGATAGCTATATAGCTGAAACTTCATATAAAGCCTATCTTTTTGTAAATACTGGCCAAGAGAACGGCAAATACAAAAACAGTCAAAATGGAAAAGAAGAAGATTTCGATGATAGCAAGGTCCTTGGAACTAGTGATAGTAAAGGACATTTCACTGCGGTAAAAACAAAAGAACGTTCTCAATATCTGGACGAACTAGGGAATGGTGCTAATGAGGATGGTGAAAAGAATCGTTGGGTTTCTGCAATGCCAGATTTTATCTTTATACGCACATTCTATGTCATCTTTAAGGTATTAGAAGCATTTGTCTTAGCACTACCAATCATTGTTATTCAATTATTAAATATAATCGCACAAATTCTAGTGCTAACAATGATTCTCATATTCCCAATCGTTCTTCTTATTTCTTTTATTCCTCGAATGCAAGATTTAATTTTTGGGGTTCTTAAAGTTATGTTGGGAGGTTTAGCCTTTCCAGTAATCTCTAGTTTATTAATCTTGTTAATTTTCTACATCGAAAAAATTGTAGAAAATATGATTATCACTAGTTTTGATACTATTTTGAAGAATCTGCCATCCTTAGTTCTACTCGGTCTAGTCTTTAAGTTATTAGTTTCGGTAGTTGCTAAAGGTGTCATCTACTTCCTAATATGGAAGTACAAAGCAGAATTAATTCAATTTATCCTTGGCTCTAAAGCTAGAATGATAACATCTGATATTGGTAATAAGGTCGAGAATGGTGTCATAAAAACTAAAGAAATTACATCTCAAATTCCAACTCAAACCTTGAAGACAGCTCAACATCTTGGAAACTTTACACTAGCAGGTGCTGGATTTGCTAGTGGTATGGTGATGAATAGTAAGAGCCACTTCCAAAATATTGGCTCTTATTTTACACAAAGAGATACAAATCCATCTATAGAGAATTCACAGCCTGAATCAACTGAAACTCCAATTACACCAAAACTAACTGAAACAACTAATCCTCAAACAGAGACTGTTCAGAAAATTATTCAAAATCCAGTTGGTACTTCTACTATTCAACAAGAAACTACTCCAACAACCAATGATGAATTTCAAACTCTAAAGGAAGAACGTATTTCACCATTCAAACAACATAGAATTAATACGATTGAACAACAACTAGAGAAATATAAAGATTCTCAGTCAATGTATAAAGCACAAGGTTCAAATGCTTTTACTCGTGCTTATCGTAAAACAATGACACGAGATAATAAATTGAAAGCAAATATCGAACGACGAAATCGATTGACTCAACGACTAAATCAACTGAGAGGAGAATTAAATGAACACTAAAATACGCTCAAGAACTGCATTCCCAAAAATTCTTGAAGAAACACTTTACCAAGCTTATAGAGAAGGAAAACGATCTGTCGATTTCCTTCTTTTATTTCCTGTTTTAGAGGAAGAGCAAGAACAAATTATTGAACAAGTTAAATCTCATTCTGTAGTTTTGGATGCTAAGTGGAGATTCGGAACTGTCTTATTTACGGCTTATATTAAACACTAAAATTAGAAAGGAGATTCTATGAAAAAACTAAAATGGTATCTATTGTCCTTCCTCATTCCATTAATAATTCCAGTCTTTGTAATTATAATCTTCATGGGAGTAATTGGGGGAAGTGCAAATAGCTCTTCCCAAACATCAAAAGATTTCAAATATGCTGAACACTGGTCAGATGGAGACCCATATACACATAATCTTCTTGTTCATCGTTATGGTATCAAGGCTGAACAATTAGACGGCTTTTTAGATACATTAGGAATCTCCTTTGACCGAAACCGTATTAACGGGAAAAAACTTTTAGAATGGGAAGCTAAGTCTAACTTAGATGTTCGTGGAATTGTAGCAATCGCATTAAATGAAAGTTCACTAGGAACGGCTGGTGTGGCCCGAAATCCAGGCGCTAATATGTTTGGCTTTGGTGCATTTGATTCCAATCCAGAAAACGCAAAAAACTTTAATGATGATATAGCAGTTGTTAGTTTAACTAAGCAAACAATTATTGGAAACAAAAACGAAACCTTTAAAATACAGGATGATAAAGCTCTCAAGTATGCGAATGGAACTCTTAATAGCTCTATAGATGGTGGAGTATATTTTACAGACACTAGCGGTTCCGGAAAACGGAGAGCAGAAACCATGCAAAAACTCGATCAGTATATAGATGAACATGGAGGAACTCCAACAGCTCCGAAGGAAACAAATAATACTGGAACTAGAATCAGCTCAAGCGAAATTCCATCAGGATATAGCATCACACAAACTATTGATACGACTAATTATATAGCTAGTAGCTATCCCTGGGGCCAATGTACCTGGTTTGTTTATAACAGGGCAAAACAACTTGGAATTACATTCGATCCCTACATGGGGAACGGTAATCAATGGATGGAAAAATCTGGGTATTCAACCACGAAAACACCTACAGAACACTCTGCACTATCATTCTCATCCAGTCAAGCTGGTGCAGATCCAGTATACGGGCATGTAGCATTTGTAGAGCAAGTTAAATCTGATGGTTCTATACTTATATCCGAATCGAATTTTAAGGGACTCGGAATAATCAGCTATCGCATATTCGATGCAGAAACAGCTAAACAATTTACATATGTTTTGGGTTATTAATATATTTTTTGCTATAATTAAATAAAAAAAAGGTGCTTATCCATGTCATATTTAAAAAATACAATTACAAACTATATTAATAATTCTGAACCTTATGCCTTACAAATTAACGGAGAATGGGGAGTCGGAAAAACTTTTTTCGTTAATGATTTTTTTAAAAATGAATCCAAAATTAAGAGTGTATATTTTTCAGTATCTGGCTACAATAGTTTACAAGAGCTTAAAAAAGAGTTGCTCCTATTGATTGCTATCAAACTAGATGAAAAATCAATTGTCAAATATGGAAATCATGCATTGTCTATCTTTAAAAAATTCAATTTAAGTAATAAATTAGTCCTAAATTCCATTACAGTTTTTTCAGATACTTTATTAGAAACATATAAGAATTCAAAATTGGTAAAAAATAATGGAAAATTAGTAATAATATTAGATGATTTTGAAAGACTTAGCCCCAATATTGATTATCAGGATTTATTAGGATTCATATCAACTGAAATAATTAATAATTTTAAGACTTTAATCATTTCAAATGAAAACCAAATAAAAGACAAAGATAAATTTTTATTAATTAAAGAAAAAATTATTAGTAAAACAATCGAATTTTCCCGAGATGAAAGTATACTGAAAAATATAATTCATAACAATACAAGAAGTAACTTTCTTTCAAAAAACGTGTCTTGGTTATTAGATATAATCTCAACCTATACTGATCTCCAAAAAATTAATCTTCGAACGATTTTCAGTATTATTTATAATTTTGAATTCATTGAAGATAAATTAAACGAAAATCCTTTAGATTTAGATAAAGAATATAGGGAAGAGTATTTGAAGTCTATTCTGCTTAATATTTTTGTAATAGTATTTGAACTCAAGTCTGGACACTTTTTAAACAAGTCACTTTATCAAATGAAAACACATGATTTTGATACTATGTTTTATTTTTTTGGTAAAAATGATCCTGAAAATTATTGGCATTATTTAATAACAAACTATCATAAAAAAAATAAAGAATTTGATAAATACATCATCTATTCTGACACCATCACTTCATATGTGGTGAGTGGACTTTGGTTGGAGGATAATTATAGACAAAAATGGCACAGTATTTTCTATCCCAATTCTACAACTAGTAATTTTAATAAATTGAAGGATTTTTATTCCTACTCTGATGAAGAACTATTAGAAATCCAAACAAATATCCTTTCTGATTGCGATAACGATTCCTTGACTTTAGATCAAATTCTTGATAGTTATATACGTCTGAGTTACTTAAAAACCAAAGGTTTACTACTAATAGAGGAAGGTAAACTAAATAGTCTATTAGAAGTTTTATCAAAAAAAATCAATGGTAGAAAAATATCAGAATATGAATTGAATAATTTACAAGAACAACTTATTCTAAATCAAATGGCTATCGATGAAGATACACAAATAAAAATCAAAAATCTGTTAAAAGCAAAAGAAGAGCAGTTATATACAGAAATGACCTTGAATTTATTCGAAGCTATCATGAGCGATGATTATAAGAAAGAAAAATCTATTTGCGATAAACTCTCTAGTGAAAAGATTAAAATTTTTAAAATTATACTATCTAATAATCTGCTCGAATCTCATATTATTACAAAGAACAATAAATCATACCTTTTATCCTCATTCATAAACAGAAGATACTTAAGAATTGGAAATTCTTATGAATTTCATCAAGATGAGACAACTGACGTGGAAAAACTAATTGCAAAGATCAATGAATTACTCAATAAACTCGAATTAGGAAAAGTAGACTCATACAATATTAATATTCTTTTAGAAAGATTAAAACAACTACTGAAACATTGGAAAAAACAATAATATAAACATTAAGTCAAGGAATACAGTCCTTGACTTTTATTTTAAAGAAAGGAAAAACAATGCAAGTAACACTACCACAAGAGCAAACACAAGAAATTCAACAAATGATTGCAACACTCTTAAAAAATGAAATCCATCACTTTAAAGAGGATATTGGAGCAGATAGTCCTTTCCTGAATAAAAAGCAGACTTGTAATTATCTGGGTGTATCTAATAACACCTTAGATATTTGGATTGCAATGGGGCTACCCTATATTCGAATTGGAAAATCCATTCGCTTTAATAAAGAAAGTATCAATCAATGGATGACAAGATTAGAAATTAGCGCATAAAGGGGAAAACAGTGGCAATAAAGAAAACAAAAAATGGAACATATCATCTAAAAGTATATATTCCAGCAGAAGTTCAAGGAAAACTCGGTTTAGGACAATATTTTGAGAAAAGATATAAAAGTAAACGAGAAGCTAAAGAAGCTGAAATAAAGTTAGCTATTGATATTGAAAATACGAGATTAGGTAGACAACCCATAGATTCAAAACTTAATGGTAATATTTTATTTAAAGATTTTTATAAAGATATTTGGCTGGAACCTTACAAAGCAGGTCAAACCACTACTACTATAAAACCTCCTACTAAAGCTACTATTTTTCAAACAGAGAGTATTTTCAGATTACATATTCTTCCTATATTAGGGAAATACTCGCTAGAGCATTTAATAAATAATAAACAACTAGTTCTGTCACTCCTTACTCCCAAAGCAAATAGTTATGCTAATTTCAAGGTCATTAGGAGCTATGTAAATTCTGTTTTCGATTGGGCTGAGGAGCTTGAGTATATTCCATCAAATAAACTCCGAAAGACAATTAGTAGAATTAAAGCAAATAAAAAAATTCTCCTTAAAGAGAGTAAACGTGAAGAAGATCTTTCTCTCGATAAAGAGGAGTTAAAATTATGGTTACAAGCTTTTGACACTGATTTAGAGAAAGGACTTATTGAGCTAAAAGACTACACTCTCTTTTATACAACATTCTTCTTATCTGACCGAAAATCAGAAAGTTATGCTTTGCAATGGAAGCACATCAACTTTTCAACTGGAGAAATACTCATAGAACAGGCTTTAGACCGTTTTGGAAATGTAAAATCAACTAAAGGTAACAAAAAAACTCTCTTTAAAGCTCCGACTGAATTGATGGAACTTCTAGCGAATTGGAAAGTTAGACAACAAGAAGAACTCAAACTTTTTGGACTACGACAAACACAGAAACAATTTGTGTTTACATATAATGACCGGACTAATAACATAAATTTACCTCTCCATACAGACTATCTAAACTACCGAATGAAATCTGTAAGAAAAAGACATCCTGAACTTGCCCCAGCATCTCCACATAAATTGAGACACACGGGTGCTACTTTAGCGAAACGAGCTGGTGTCTCACTAGAGACTATTTCTGAAGCTCTAACTCATAGCGATAAACAGGTAACAAAAATATATGTAAATACAGCTGATACCGTTAATCAGACAGTCGGTGAAATTGCTTTTAGGAATCTCAAAAAATGATTCAGGGAAATTCTTGATTTTTAAACAAAAAAAGACATCCAAGAAATAATTCTTGAATGTCTGTAAACGTTGATATAATCGTATTGATTAACGTTTTGAGAA
>ERZ772920.386-NODE-386-length-25234-cov-14.761825_pt1 | contig 25234 bp, 19 predicted proteins | sample MGYA00511469_ERZ772920 | MGnify/ENA primary metagenome ERZ772920 (study PRJEB29015, sample SAMEA2738069) | human oral metagenome | biome: human oral; feature: human-associated habitat; material: saliva | place: China | collected 2216 ... | reverse complement strand
CCGCGACCCTCACCTTGGCAAGGTGATGCTCTACCAACTGAGCCACATCCGCGTTGTCTCCAGAACGTTTCCATTCCTTGCAACGGGTAAAACCTTAACAGACCTTCCGGTGAGAATGCAAAACGAAACCGCAGTAATCCAAGTCACACGCCTATTTTTGCCCGGATTATCACCAGTTGTGCGGTGTTCATGCCACCCTTATTCGTATGGAAACTCGACCTGGTACGGCGTACCCGCTGGGCGCCACCTTTGATGGAACCGGCACCAACTTCGCGATCTACTCATCGGTCGCCACCGCAGTCACGCTGTGCCTGCTCGATGACGACCTGAACGAAATGCGCATCCCCATGACGGAGGTGGACGCCTACGTGTGGCATGTCTACGTGCCGCAGGTGCGCGCTGGCCAGCGCTACGGCTACCGCATCGACGGACCATGGGATCCCATGAACGGTCTGCGCTGCGACCCCTCCAAGCTCCTACTCGACCCCTACGCCAAGGCTATTGAGGGCCAGCTGAAGGATTCCCTCTCCCTCCTCTCCTACCGTTCCGATGATCCCCTCGTCCTGAAGGGCGGGGATTCCGCCGCCGCCACGATGCACTCCATCGTCGTCAATCCCTTCTTCGATTGGCAAGGCGACCACAGCCCGGGTCACGACTACTCGGAGTCGATCATCTACGAGGCACACATCAAGGGCATGACGATGCGCCATCCGGACGTGCCAGAAGAGCTGCGCGGCACCTACGCCGGTATGGCACATCCCGCGATCATTGAGCATCTGACAAAGCTGGGCGTCACCACGGTCGAGCTCATGCCGATCCACCAGTTCACGAACGATACGACGCTCCAGGCCAAGGGGCTGTCGAACTACTGGGGCTACAACACAATCGGATACTTCGCTCCGCACAACGCCTACGCGGCCAGCCGCGAACCCGGCGCACAGGTCTCAGAGTTCAAGGCGATGGTCAAAGCACTGCACGCCGCAAACATCGAGGTCATCCTCGATGTTGTCTACAACCACACGGCTGAGGGCAACCACATGGGGCCGACGCTGTCATTCCGCGGCATCGACAACCCGTCGTATTACCGCCTCGTGGATGGGGATCGCCGCCACTACTTCGACACGACGGGAACGGGCAACTCCCTGCTCATGAGTTCCCCTCAGGTCCTCCAGCTCATCATGGACTCCCTGCGCTACTGGGTGACTGAGATGCACGTCGACGGCTTCCGCTTCGATCTGGCCTCCACGCTTGCCCGCCAGTTCGCTGAGGTCGACCGACTCTCCGCATTCTTCGACCTTATCCACCAGGACCCGATCATCTCGCAGGTCAAGCTCATCGCGGAGCCGTGGGACGTGGGCGCGGACGGCTACCAGGTGGGCGGCTTCCCTCCCCTGTGGTCGGAGTGGAATGGCAGATACCGCGATACGGTGCGTGACTTCTGGCGCGGTGAATTCTCCTCGTTGCCCGGCTTCGCGTCCCGTTTGGCGGGTTCCTCGGACCTGTATGGGACGACGGGCCGCAAGCCGATGGCATCCATCAACTTCGTCGTTGCCCACGACGGCTTCACGCTGCGCGACCTCGTGTCCTACAACGAGAAACACAACGAGGCGAACGGTGAGGGCGGCGCGGACGGCGCGAATGATAACCGGTCGTGGAACTGTGGCACCGAGGGCGACACGGACGACAAGGACATCATTGAGTTGCGCTACCGCCAGCAGCGCAACTTCCTGACGACCCTCATGTTCTCCCAGGGCGTACCGATGATCGCCCACGGCGACGAACTAGGTCGCACCCAGCGCGGCAACAACAACGCGTATTGCCAGGACAATGAGCTGTCGTGGATCGACTGGAACCTGGACAAGCACGACCACAAGCTCCTGCAGTTCACGCGCGACCTGATCCATCTGCGCCGCGATCACCCGGTCATGCGCCGTCGCCGCTTCCTCGAAGGGCCTGCCAAGCGTGGCGGCGAGTCTGAGCTGGGTGAGATCGAGTGGTTTACACCCGCTGGCACGCACATGACGGAAGAGGAATGGAACCAGCCGTGGGCGCGCTCGACGATGGTCTTCTACAACGGGGATGCGATTCGTGAACCCGATGCCGACGGACGCCGGATCCTCGACGACGATTTCCTGCTGTTGATCAACGCTGCGCCGGAGGCGGTTGACTTTACACTCCCCGACGCAAAGTATGGGTCCCTGTGGCACACGGTTGTTGACACGGCGGGCGACGATGACCACCGAGACTACCGCTCGGGAGACACCGTCCATGTCAGGCCACATACCGCCTTCATTCTGCGTAATCCGCGCGGCTTGTAAAACTCGGGGACCATCTCGATACGTTGCAGGAAACACGTACCCGCTACTTATCGAGATGGCCCCACGCGGCGCGTCTGTAACAAAAGACAAGATGACACCCGTACGATTTCAATCGTGAATGAGAACGCGGTGCCCGAGGACTTTGTTCGGGCCCTGCTGTCCCTGCGACAGGCCTCCCACCTGCCGCATATCCTCCTTGAGGAGGCGCCACCGCCTCGTCGGCTGGCTCCTTTTACAGCTGCGCTCGCGATGCGCACGATCGATGAGGACAGCGCTGGACAGCCTTTGTCGACTGGTCGCATGGTCGTGTTGCACGACCCTGTGGGCCAGCTCGGCTGGAATGGCACGTTCCGTATCGTGTGTCAGATGCGCACTCAGGTGGATTCCATCATGGCTGTCGATCCGATGCTGTCGGAGGGCGTGTGGGGGTGGATGCTCGATTGCCTTGACGGTGCGGGCGCTGGTTTCCACGACATCACGGGCACGGTCACTCGTGAGATGAGCGAGGCGTTCGGTGGACTGGAGCTGCGAGGCTCGTCCCTGTTTGTCGAGGTCCGAGCCTCGTGGACGCCCAATAGCGAGTATCTTGGGGAGCATCTATTCGGGTGGGCGGACGCCATGCGCAAGACGGCCGGCATCGTTCCTACCCGTCACCTCGAAGGAGTTTGAGTGCTGGTAAACAATGGCGGTGGCCTGCCGCAGGGCGATACGGATAACCCGGAGCTTATCGCTCAGCCACGTGAGGGGATCCCTGCCGTCATTGATACCCGAGAAGGCCTCGAGAAGGCCGCACGCGCGCTGGCACAGGGTTCGACGCCGATTGCGCTGGACGTGGAGCGCGCGCAGGGGTTCCGTTATGGTTCGGACCCGTATCTGGTTCAGATCCGCCGCGAGGACGTTGGCTCGTTCCTGATTGATACCCATGCGCTGCCGGATCTGTCGGTGTTGCAGCCCGGTGTTGAGGATGTGTGGCTGCTGCACGATTGTTTGCAGGATCTGCCGAATCTGCGTCAGGTGGGTCTGCGTCCGTCTGCTCTGTTCGACACGGAGATTGCCGCTCGCCTCGTGGGTTTGGAGCGTTTCGGTCTGGCGGCGGTGGCTGAGCAGGTGTTGGGCTTGGGCCTCGTGAAGGATCATCAGGCATCGGATTGGTCGGTGCGCCCTCTGCCCAAGGAGTGGCTACGCTACGCGGCGCTCGACGTCGAGCTGCTCACGGAGCTGTATTACCGCCTGTCGAAGCGCTTGGATCAGATGGGGCGTTGGGAGTGGGCACAGCAGGAGTTCGCGCACGCACTCAGCGTCGAGCCGCCGACTGCGAAGCCCGATCGGTGGCGTTCCCTTCCCGGGGCCGGCAAGATCCGTTCGCGCCGAGGTCTGGGTGTCCTCAAGGCGCTGTGGGAGACCCGTGAGTCAATCGCGCGTCGTATCGACATGTCCCCGGGGCGTCTGGTGCGTAACGCGGCGCTCGTGCGTGCGGCGTTGAATCCGCCTCCCAACAAGCGTGCCCTCATGTCCATCAACGAGTTCCGCTCCCCCATCGCCCGACAGTACGAGGATGAGTGGATGCGCGCGCTCGCGTCCGTGGCTGCCTTGACCGAGGACGAGCTGCCGCCCAAGCGCAAGCCAGTGCAGCCCGGCTCGATCCCGGAACCGCGCCAGTGGGTTCGCATCGACGAGGCCTCGGCTGCGCGCCTGGGTATCGTTCGTAGTGCGGTCGCCTCGGTGGCGGCCAGCGTGGGGCTGGCACCCGAGGTGGTGCTGGCTCCGCAGGTGCAGCGCTACCTCGCGTGGGCGCCCCTGGATCCTTCGCGTCCATCCGGTGACGAGCTCGAGGAGCGTATGGTGACGCGCGGAGCCAGGGACTGGCAGATCGATCTCACACTCGACCCCGTGTGTGACGCACTCGGCGTCTGAGGGGTCCGCTCGACGCATGGGTATGCGTGCGACGCGTGTGCGCCGAAGCCCCACCATTCATTGGTCCATTCGGGTCGGCTCGCCCGAGTAACGTGCGTCAGCGCGCTGCGACCGTGTTCACGAGGCCGCGAGCCGTCGCCTCAATACCGTCTGCGTCGTAGCCAAAGTCAGCGATCATCCGAGAACGTTCGCCGTGCTCGGGGAATCCCTGGGGGACGCCGAGGCAACGCACGGGTATTCCAGATTCCGCGAGAGCATCACGCAGCACCCAGCCGAAGCCGCCGTGCACGATGCCGTCCTCGACCGTGATCACGGCGTCGTAGTCGGCGGCCATGTCCGCCAGATCGGACGAAATGGGGATGAGCCAACGGGGGTCCACGACGGTGACGCTGATGCCGTCTGCGGCCAGTCGTCCCCCCGCCTCAATGGCGTCGGGCGCGCATGCTCCGGTTCCCACGATCAGTACTTTGGCGGGTGAGGACGGGCAGGCCTTGTCGAGGAGAACATCCACTCCCCCAACGCTGCGCAGCGCAGGCATCGGCTCAGGCAGAGCACCCTTGCGGTAGCGCAGGACGGTGGGCGCGTCATCAACGTCGAGCGCTTCGCGCAGCTGGCCGCGCAGCGTGTCCTCGTCGCGGGGTGCGGCCAGACGTAGCCCCGGGATCAGCGAGCACATCGCGATATCCCAGACGCCGTTGTGGGATGCACCGTCCGCTCCCGTAATTCCCGCTCGATCAAGGACAAGCGTGACGCCCGCCTTGTGCAAAGCAACGTCCATGAGAAGCTGGTCGAAAGCGCGGTTCAGGAATGTCGCGTACAGGGCGACAACCGGGTGCGCGCCCTCGTAGGCCATACCTGCAGCGGAGGCGACCGCCTCAGCCTCCGCGATGCCCACGTCGATCACGCGACCCGGGTAGGCCTCGTGCATGGGACCCAGACCAACCGGCTGCATCATCGCGGCGGTAATCCCCACGATATCCGTGCGCGTCGCGGCCTGGGCACAGATCTCGTCCGCGAAGACGCCGGTCCAGCCAAAGCGTTCAGGGGCAACGGGCAGGCCCGTCTCCGGGTGAATCGGACCAACGGCGTGGAAACGGTCCGCAATGTCCTTCTCGGCGGGCTTATAACCGCGGCCCTTCTCCGTGATGACGTGAACGATAACGGGTTCTTCGAGCATACGAGCACGACGCAAGGCCGTCTCCACGGCGGCGATATCGTGCCCGTTCACAGGACCGATGTATTTGAGGCCCAAGTCCTCGAACATGACCTGCGGCAAGAGGGCATCCTTGAGTCCAGTCTTCAGGCCGTGCAGTGCATCGTAGGCGGCGCGCCCCGGCGTCCCGTGGCTGAGAAGATGTTGCTTACCCCATGCAAGCGCCTTCTCGTAGCCGGCGGAGGTGCGCAGCGCATCCAAGTGGTCAGCGAGGCCACCGATAGTCGGAGCGTAGGAACGGCCATTGTCGTTGACGACAATGACAATGCGTCGGTGCTTCGAGGTCGCGATGTTGTTGAGGGCCTCCCACGCCAAGCCACCCGTGAGCGCGCCATCACCGATGACGCCGACCGTCCACGTGCGTTCCCCATGTCGGTGTTTCTCGCGTGAAATGCCATCCACCCACGCCAATGAGGCCGAGGCATGGGAGGACTCCAACACGTCGTGCTCGGATTCGGAGCGCGACGGGTAGCCCGACAATCCGCCCGGGCAGCGCAGCGCGGAAAAATCCTGACGCCCCGTGAGCAGCTTATGCACGTAGGCCTGGTGCCCCGTGTCGAAGACGATCGTGTCCTGGGGGGAGCGGAACACGCGATGCAGGCCAATCGTCAGCTCGACGACACCAAGGTTCGGGCCGAGGTGGCCACCCGTGCGCGACACGTTGTCGATCAGAAAGGCGCGGATTTGCGCCGCCAACTGATCCAGCTGTTCCCGCTCGAGGCGACGCAGCTCCCGAGGGGTGGTACAGCGCGACAGCAAGTCACGCGTGCTTAGTGCTCCAGACATGGCTTCTAGTGTAGATGCCCAGCGTCTCACCTACAGATCAAATTATTCGCGCATAGGGTCCCGATGCACGCAGGCCCCTAGCGGGCGCATTAAGATAGGAGTATTGGCTCGCCATACCGCTCAAGGAGGCACTATGTCCGTTACCGTCGCACCCCACGGCGTCTGGAAGTCCCCGATCACAGGCAACTCGTTCACTGCTCGATCCGTCACTCTATCCCAAGTTCGCGTGGACGGGCCAGATACCTACTGGGTGGAGGGCCATCCGCTTGAGGGCGGTCGTGGCACACTCCTGCGCCGTCGGAGCACCGGTGAGACGGGAGAGGTCTTGCCGTTGATCGACGGTGTGCGTCTGCCAGACATTGGCACCCGCGTCCATGAGTATGGCGGCAAGGCGTACGCGGTGCACCACGGCGTCATCGTTTTCTCGGATCGCACCGACGGACGCGTGTACGCCTTTGATACGGCGGAGCCACGCCGCGGCATACGACCGCTGACGACCCTGTCTCAAGTTCGTTACGGCGACTTCTGGATTGCCGACGTGCGCGGCCTCGTCTACGCGGTCGCCGAGGACCACTCGGGCGAAGGCGAACCCGTCAACTCCATCGTGGCAATTCCGCTGGACGGTTCGGCGGCGCGCAATAACGACGCCATCATTCCCGTCTTCGGCGGGACGGACTTCGCGCAGGCTCCAACGGTGTCCCCGGATGGCACGAAGCTGGCATGGATCTCGTGGAACCACCCGAACATGCCGTGGACCTACTCGCAGCTGCACGTGGCGTCCCTGACTTTTGAGGGCACCATCGACCAGGAGGTCGTCCTCGTCGATCAGCCGGGCGTGTGCGTCTACGAGCCGCGCTGGACGTTCGACGGCGAACTCATTCACGTGGATGACGCCTCCGGCTGGGCGAACCTGTACCGCACCCAGGGCTTCACGTGGAAGGACGGCGAAGACCCGAACGCGTGGACGTCGCGTCTGCGTACCCGCGCCCTACACCCGGGCAAGCGCGCGTTCTCACACCCACACTGGCATCTCGGCCTGCACTCCTACGACAACTTCGACAACGACTACCTGGTGTGCTCGTGGGCCGAGGACCAGGTGTGGCACATCGGTACCGTGCGCATCGACAACGGTATGACCGAGGAATGGGCGACCGGCTGGTGGCCCATCGGTAACGTCGCCGCCGCTGACGGCCGTGTCGTCTTCCTGGCTGACTCCGCCACGCACACGCCAGCGATTATTGAGGTGTCGCGCGGCAAGACGAAGGTGCTGCGTCCTTCTTCTGAGGCCGAGGTTCCCACCGCCTTGGTCTCCACTGCTGAGATGATCACGTGGAAGACTTCGGACGGCGAGGAGGCACACGGCTTCTACTACGCGCCCGTCAACCCCGACTTTGAGGCTCCCGAGGGCGAGCTGCCCCCGCTCATTGTCAACGTGCACGGCGGCCCGACCAGCTCGGTGCGCCCCGGCCTGCAGATACCTTTCCAGTACTGGACCAGCCGCGGTTTCGCTGTCCTGGACGTGAACTTCCGTGGGTCGACGTCCTTTGGTCGCCCCTACCGTGAGCGTCTCAACGGACATTGGGGCGTCATGGATGTTCAGGATTGCATTGACGGCGCTCAGTACCTCATCGACCTGGGCCGCGTCGATCCCCGACGTATTGCTATCCGTGGACGTTCGTCCGGCGGCTTCACCGTGCTCAACGCGCTCGCCTCCTCCAATGTGTTCACCGCTGGCGCTTCCTTCTCAGGTATCGCGGACCTGGCGAAGTTGGCGGAGACCAGCCACAAGTTCGAGTCGCACTACGACGGTATTCTGCTTGGCACGTTCGACACGTCGGATCCGGTGTGGGTAGAGCGCTCGCCGATCAACCACGTTGCGGAGATCACGGCTCCCCTGCTGCTCCTGCAGGGCACCGCAGATCCGGTGGTGCCTGCTTCGCAAGCACAGGAAATGTACGAGGCTCTGTGCGCTAACGGCAGCGCTGTCGCCCTCAAGCTCTACGAAGGTGAGGGACACCGCTTCCGTTCGGCCAGCAACATTAAGGATGCGTTGCTGTCGGAGCTGGCCTTCTACAGGACCGTCTGGGGTATCGACACCGATAACCCCGTTCACGTGGAGATCGCGAACCTGTGACACTCTCATCGAAGTCCCCGCAGTCTGACCACTCGGCTGCGGGGACACGCGTTCGCGTCGGCCACACAGTCGCCGCCCATCGGTCCCTCCTCGGTGTGGCCGCCGCGCTCGTTGGCGCGGTTGTCGGCGCGGCAGCGGTCCTGTTTAACCTCGCGATTCGCGGGTGGACGTGGGTGTCGACCGGCTTCGACGAGTACACGACCCACGTTGGGCAGTCGCACGGCGTCTGGGGCTGGGCCCCGTGGCTGTTCCTGTTGCTGTCCCCCGCCATAGCGGGCTTCATCTACGGGCCACTTATCCAGCGTTACGCACCGTCCGTGAAGGGCCACGGTATCCCAGAGGTCATGCTCGCGGTACGCCGCAAGGGTGGGCGCATCCCGGGGCGCGTCGCCATCGTGAAGATCCTGGCCTCGGCCCTGACAATCGGTTCGGGCGGGTCCGCGGGACGCGAAGGCCCAATCGTGCAGGTGGGCGCGTCGCTGGGATCCACCATCGCGTCGTGGATGCGTATGCCTGTCTCCCGCGTCGTCCTTCTTGCCTCCTGCGGGTCAGCGGCGGGTATCGCGGCGACCTTTCATGCGCCCTTGGCGGGCGCGGTGTTCGCCCTCGAGGTGATCCTCGTCGAGTTCACGGCCGAGACCTTCGGCTTCGTCGTTCTCTCAGCCGTCACTTCCTCCATCGTGGCGCGCCTCCTGCAGGGTGACGAGATGGTCGTGCGCGTCACCGACAACCTATCCTTCGCGTCCATGTCGGACATGTGGTGGGTGGCCCTCCTCGGTCTCGTTGCGGGACTCTGCGGCCTCGGTTTCTCGAAGATTCTCTATGCCTCCGAGGACGCCATTGACTGGGTATGGGCGCACACGCGCCTGCCCGAGTGGGCGCGCCCGGGCGTCCTTGGCTTGCTTCTGGGCGCTGGCCTTGTGGCTTTCCCGTACATGTACGGCTCTGGCTATCCGCTGGAGGAGGAGGCGATCGCGGGCAACTACTCGATCGGGTTCCTGTTGGCGCTCATGGTGGGGCGTGCACTGTACACGTCCTTCACTATCGGCATGGGCGGATCGGGCGGCGTGTTCGCCCCGACGCTGTTTATCGGCGCGATGGCGGGCGCTGCTTTCGGGGATGCGCTGTCGCCTGTGACAAATTCGCCAGTCGGCGTCTTCGCTGTGGTGGGTATGGGCGCGGCCTTCGCGGGTGCGGCCCGTGCGCCGATGACGGCGGTGCTCATCATCGTGGAGATGACGGGGCAGTTCTCGTTGATTCTCCCCATGATGTTGGCGGTTGTCATTGCCACGGGTACCTCGCGTTTCCTCACCCGCGCAACGATTTACACGGAGAAGCTGCGCCGCCGCGGCGACGTTCTTGACGACCCGGTTGAGGGCACGCTGCTGGGTACGCGTGAGGCCTCGCAGTGGATGATCGCAGCCCCGGAGGTCCTGGCCTGCACCCGTTCCGTTGCCTCCGCGCTGTCGGCGCTGCGCCGCACGAAGGAGACCGTTCTCCCGGTCGTCGATAATGAGGGGCGTTTCGCGGGCCTCGTGTCCTCGCTGCGCCTGGCCGAACTCACGCAGGAGGGCGGTTCGCTCGACGCTCCCGTCTCGGATCTGCCCCTCATTGACGAGGCCGTGGCGGCCTCTGCTCCTCCGTCTGAGGTTCTCGGGGCGCTGAGGTCCACCGGCTTGCAGGCCTTGCCCGTTCTGGACGAGGATCGCCGCGTGGTCGGTTGGGTGTCCGAGCGCGACCTAGTGGATCGCATGTACCGCGATCAGCGCCGCGCTATTGCTGCCCGCACGCAGACCTCGTGGGGGTCGCGCATGCAGGAGCGCAGAAGGAGCCACTAGCGGCTGAGGACCGATACCATTTCCACGTGGTGGGTGTGTGGGAAGAGGTCCCAGGCCTGCAGTGATTCGAGCTGGTACCCGACCTCGGTGAGGGTCCGCAGGTCGCGCGCACCCGCCGCCGGATCACACGAGACGAGCACGACGCGCGGGGTACCCGTGGCCGCGATGGCCTGGCAGACCTCGGCACCAGCACCGGCGCGCGGCGGATCAGCCACGACTACATCGGGCACGACTCCAAGCTGACCCGACAGGTCGACGACTCCCTCACGATCCACGTTCCCGGCGAAGGCATCCACCCAGTCGAACGCGGCGAGGTTCTCTCCGGCGTCACGCACGGCACCTTCCTCGCCCTCGAGCGTCGCAACGCGGCCGGTCTCGCCGACGGCGCGCGCGAGCGGCACGGAAAACAGGCCCGCGCCCGAGTACAGTTCCATGACCGCGCGGCCGACCCCGGCCTCGTCGACGCCGAACGCCGCAGCCAGCACGGCGTCCGCGAGCACCTCGGCACCGCGCACGTGCGTCTGCCAGAAGCCGGAGGGACGCACGTAGTAGGACTCCTCCACGCCACCGACGGGCACGTTCCAACGCAACACACCGGCGTCAATACGCACGCCGTCGGCTGCGTAAGTGTCCTCGCCGATCAGGACAACGGGATCGCCGCCGGAAGGGGCCACCGCGCGCACGCGGTCCCCCGGTTTCCACAAGCGTCGCCACGGCGTCCCTTCGTCGAACAGGCCCAGTTCACGGATCGCCGGCACAGCCAGCGGCATGTCCTCGAGTGTGATTACGCGACGACCGCGGAACTCATGCATGCCGGCGCGGCCCGCCTCGTCGATGACGACGTCGATGCGCGAACGGCGACCGGTCAGCGGATCGCTCATGTCCTCGTCCCCGGGTGCGGGCACAACGTGCACTCCCCCGACGGCATCCACGGCCTCGGCCAGGGCCTCGCCACCCACGCGGCGTACCTGCCCGGCGATCACGCGGGACTTCCAGTCGCGCTGAGCGGCCGGAGTCAGGTGCGCGAGTTCACCACCGCCAACACCCCCCGGACCTGCCTGAGGCCAGACGGACTCCACGCGATCATCGGAGGCGGAGAGGACCTCGACGGCGTCCGCCCACGCGAGCTTCTTCTGGACGGCGGTCACGCGCGCACGAACGATCTCGCCGGGTGCCGCGTGGCGTACGAAGACGACGCGTCCGTTCTCGTCACGGGCGACGCACGCGCCGCCGTGCGCGGGTTCACCGACGGTCAGCTGGAGGATCTCACCGATCCCCTCGCGGGGCTGCGTGTGTGCGGGGCGACGACGCTGAGAAGAGCGGCGACGTGACGGACGGGGACTCATGAGGTCTCCTCAGCGGTGCTATGCGCATTAGCGGGCTGTTCATCAGCATGAACATTCGACTCAGACGAGGTCGGGGTTCCCACGCGCAAGAACGGATCGTTGACGCGCTGGCGCCCCTCCACGACGTCATCCTCGCCGAGCTGCCAGGGCACGATCGTAATAACCACGCCGGGAACGTCCAGGAGAGCGGCTCGTAGACGCAGACCGGACTGGTTGTGAACCAGGTTCTCCCACCAGTGGGTGACGAGGAACTGGGGCATGTAGACGACAAGCATCTCGGTGGGCATCGCGCGACGGCGACTGCGCACGTACTGCAGGATCACCGAAGCGATGTCGCGGTAGGGCGCGGACAGGAGAGTCAGCGGCACGGGCACGCCCGACGCACGCCACTGGCGCAGCATCCTGTTTTCTTCCTCGTCATCGGCGACGACCGAGACGAGTTCAATGGACGTCGGTGAGGAAGCCCTGGCGGCTGCGATAGCGCGCATCGCGGGGCGAGACAGGGAGGAGACGAGGACGAGGGCGCGCACGCGGGTCGGAAGAGCACGGCGCGCGTGCCAGTCATCAACCCGCAGCTGCTCACGGACAGTCTCATAGTGGCGATGAATCGAGATCTGACCACAGAAAGCAACGGCGATCATCAGCAGGGTGATCCAAGCACCGTGCGTGAACTTGGTAGCCAGAACGATCAGGAGGACCGCGCCCGTCATCATGAAGCCGACGATGTTGACGGCGCGCGAGCGCAGCACACTCATGCGTTCCTGACCCGACTGGCGCGTACGCAGCTGCCTATTCCAGTGCTTAATCATGCCCAGCTGCGAGAGCGTGAAGGAGATGAAGACACCGACGACGTAGAGCTGGATGAGGCGTGTGGTCTGTGCCTGGAAGCCGACGATCAGCGCGATCGCCGCGACGGTGAGCACGACGATGCCATTGGAGTAGGACAGGCGGTCGCCGCGACGCACCATCTGGTGAGGCAGGAAGGAGTCGCGTGACAGGACCGAGGCCAGGGTTGGGAAGCCGTTAAACGCAGTGTTTCCAGCGAGCACCAGAATGAAGCCGGTGACGACTGTGATCAGAATGAACAGCACGGATCCGTGCCCGAACACCGCGGAAGCGATCTGCGAGATCGCGGGGTCAACGGGGGTCTTCTCAGGGACAGGGGCACCGTCGAGGGTCAGCTGCGCGGCCGGGTCTTCGACAATCTTGACGCCCGTGGCGCGAGCAAGCACGAGGATCGAGATCATCATGGAGGCTGCGATCATGCCCAGCATCGCCAAGGTTGTCGCGGCGTTGCGCGATTTCGGGCGGCGGAACATGGGCACGCCGTTCGAGATAGCTTCGACGCCGGTCAGGGCCGCGCAGCCCGAGGAGAAGGCACGCATGAGCAAGAAGGCACCCGCCAGTCCGGCCAAGCCATCGGCATGTCCGGGGGCCGCCACGAGATCGTAGGCAGCCGTGGGGGCAGTACCGAGATGGCCCGTCGCCATCTTCGCGAAACCAACGACAACCATGAGACCGATAGAAAACATGTACACGTACGTGGGCACAGCAAAGGCGCTGCCCGCTTCACGGGTACCGCGCAGGTTGAGCGTCGCCAAAATGATGACGAGAGCAACCGCGATGGGGACCTCATGACCGAGCAACGATGGCACGGCTGTGGTGATGTAACTGGCACCCGAGGAAATCGAGACGGCGACCGTCAGGATGTAGTCGACCAGCAGAGCCGAGGCCACAAGGAGTCCCCAGGAACGCCCGAGGTTCGTGGTCACAACCTCATAATCGCCGCCACCCGACGGATACGCGTGGACAGTCTGCCGGTAGGAAGCAACCACGACTGCCAGGACGAGGGCAACCACAACGCCCACCCACACGGACTGGACGGCTGCCATGCTTCCGGCGAGCGCCAGCGTTAAGAGAACTTCATCGGGTGCATAAGCAACCGACGACAGCGCGTCCGAAGCAAAAATCGGGAGGGCAATGCGTTTGGGGAGAAGCTGGTGACCCATCGCGTCCGATCGCATCGGGCGCCCGATGAGCACGCGCTTCGCGTAAGCCAACAAGTTCATCACGAATGTTAAGCGTAGTCCACCTGACCCGCGTCTGGGAAAGACACATGATCACGCGTGGCCATCTGGCGTGCACCGGAGTAGTTTGGTTCTCGTGCACTTTGTGATCATGGGTTGCGGGCGCGTCGGTGCCCGCCTGGCATCAACGCTCGACGCAGTGGGTCATTCCGTGGCCATTATTGACCAGGATTCCAAGGCTTTCGCGCGCCTGTCCCCCGACTTTTCTGGCCGGAGAGTCACGGGCGTAGGCATGGACCGCGACTGCCTGCGTCAAGCGAACATCAAGGACGCGTACGCCTTTGCGGCGGTCTCTTCGGGTGATAACTCGAACATTATCGCCGCGCGCGTCGCACGTGAGGTTTTCCACGTTGAGCACGTGGTGGCCCGCATCTACGATCCCACGCGCGCCTATCTCTACGAGCGCCTGGGCATCCCCACGGTGGCCTCCGTGCAGCGCACCGCCGAATCCGTCCTTCGCCGCATGCTTCCCCCGGATGCCTCACTCATCTGGTCCCACCCAACCGGCGCGGTCGGCCTCGTCAACGTGACCCCCTCCCCCCACTGGTATGGCCTGAGCTTCGCAGTCGTCGAGGAACTCACAGGATGCCGGGTCATCTTCACGTCGCGCCTGGGTTCGATCCGCACGGCCGAACCCAGCTTCGTTGTGCAAGAGCACGATCAACTGTATTTCGCGATCAACGGGACGGACACGACGCAGCTGCGTAACCAGCTGGCGAGTCCGCCCAAGACGGAGGAATGAGCATGAAAATCGTCATCGCGGGAGCGGGTTCGGTGGGCCGCAGCGTCGCCCTAGAGCTGCTGGCGCACGGCCACGACATCACACTCATCGACAACATGCCGGAGAAGCTGCGCATCGCGACCGTCGCGGACGCGGACTGGGTGCTTGCGGACGCTTGCTCGCCTGATGCTCTGCGTGACGCCGGCGTGGAGGAGGCGGACGTCGTTGTCGCAGCGACCGGCGACGACAAAGCGAATCTGGTGATTTCGCTGCTATCCAAGACGGAGTTCGCCGTCCCACGTGTCGTCGCACGCCTGAACAATCCGAATAACGAGTGGCTTTTCGATCAGGCATGGGGTGTCGACGTATCGGTGTCGACGCCGCGCATCATGACCGCACTGGTCGAGGAGGCTGTCTCCATCGGCATCCCAGTGCGTCTCTTTTCGTTCAATACCGCTGCTGTGTCCATGCACGCACTGATCCTTCCCGAGGATTCGCCCGTGGTCGGTAGGCGCGTGCACTCCCTGGAGTTGCCTCCGCGCTCCGTCCTGGCTGCTCTCCTGCGCGATGGGCGTCCGCTCACTCCCAGCGCCGATGACGTATTCGAGGCCTCGGACGAGCTGTTGCTGTTGGTGTCGGATTCGGACGCGTCGGCTCTGGATCAGCTACGCGAGGCCGTAGCGTCCCCGTCCTCGGAAGAGGAGACGGAGGACGAGGAGTAGTCGCGCAGACCCCACCAGGTGGCCCAGGCACCGAGCGCGAAGAGCGGCAGACCCAGGGCGAGCTTGGCGATGCCGAGTGCCGCGACCGCGCCCGCGGCCCACAGGGGGGCTTGGACGGCGACGCGCAGGCCAAACAAGCCCGCCCACATCCACGTGAGCAGGGCACAACGGCGGCGGAGGGGGCGCAGGGAAGGTTCACGCTGCCAGCCCGTGGGGAGGCCGGTAAGCATTGCGTAGAAGAAGCCGACCAGGGACCGCCGCGCGAGGACCGACAGGGCGAAGGCCGCGGCCATGGCGAGGTTCGTGACGATCCCCCACGCAAAATAGTTTTCGCCACGCCCGGTCGCGGCGGCCAGAATAACGCCAACGGCGACGCCGAAAAACCCCGAGACGGCCTGTTGAATGCTCTGACGCTGGATCAGTCGAATGGTGCAGGCGACGACTGCGACGACGGAGGCCGCGACGAGGGTTGGCACGAGGGCGTGGGTTGCGACGTAGACGATGACGAAGATCAGCCCGGGAGCGCTGGTCTCAATGACGCCGCGTGTGCCGCCTAGGGTCTGCGACCACGAGAATTCCTCGGAGGCAGCCTGGCTCATCCAGCGCGGCGCGGGCATCAGCCCTCCCCCGCGATGACGCGGTACAGGGGATTGATGATGACCGTGCGCTCGCCAACACGACCGACGGTGCCCTCAACTTCGAGGCGCTGACCGACGCTCAGGCCCGGGATGGATGAGCGGCCCGGCCAGCGCAATTCGAGAGTGTCGGTTCCGTCGTAGAGCGTGGCGACGAGAACGCGCTGGGCACCCTCCTCCGGCGGGTAGGTCATACTCAGGAGGGTGCCGAACACCAGCGCGTGGCTGCGGTCGGCCACGTCGCGGATGGGTGTGACGCCGCGGGCGGCGCGCGCAGAATCTTCGTCGAGGGCGGCGTCCAAGGAACGCGCGTCCTTATCGAGGCCGAGGGCCGCACCGACCCGAGAAATCCACGATGCCATGTCAGCTCTCCTGGGCACCTGCGGGCAGGTGAACGGGCAGCAGCTCCAGGCGCGTGCGTGGCTGCTCGTCGCGACGAATGACGATGCGGTCGATGACCTTTTCGATCTCGAGTCCGGACTCAGCGTTGGCGGCGGCGGGGCCGATGATGTCGATGCGCGCGAACCAGCGGTCGCCTTCGCGACCCAGGATGCGCATGCGCGAGGTCGCGGAGCGGCCATCAGGCATCTTCATCGGCATATCAACGAGCAGCTCGGCACCGTAGCGCGTGCGGATGTCGGCAACCTTGGCACCCTGCTTCTCGAAGCCCGCACGGATTTCATCGCGCAGCTCATCCCAGACTCCGCCGGATCGCGGCGCGGCGGCGACGCTCATCTGGATGCCCGAGTTACCGAGTACTACGAGAATCTGCAGGACGGTGGTGCCGTCGTCGGCGACCTGGGTGCGCAGCTGCATACCCGGACGAGACGGGAGTAAAATGGCACCCATGTCGACGTAGCCTTCGGAGGTATCCACGTCCTTGTAGTTGCGAGGACCGGGCTGACTCCAGATTTCGGCGTCTTCGTCACTGAGGCGAGGCAGCGCCTCAACCTCGTCGAAGTCGTCGTTGTATGTCTTTTTCTTGCGTCCGAACATCCCTCTACCTTACATCGCGCACTCGGTGCACACAGGATTGCCGTTGGCATCCACGTGATCGAGCTGCGACGCATGGTGGACGAGGAAGCACTCCGAGCAGGTGAACTCGTCATCCTGGCGCGGAACGACGTGAACGGTCAGCTCTTCCTTGGACAGGTCGGCACCGGGAAGCTCAAAGTTTTCGGCAGCCTCGTTCTCGTCTTCTTCGATCTCGGCTGAACCGGCATCGTTGCGACGGGACTTCAGCTCCTCAATCGAGTCCTCTGAGACCTCGTCTTCGTTCTTACGCGGTGCATCGTAATCGGTTGCCATGGTTCTCCCCTTCCACCCTCGTACAGTTTTATACGAGTGTCTATGCGCAGGGAGGATAACACTTGTGGAACGAATGTGCCATCGTATGTGTGACACGCGCGCTGTTACGCGACATTGTGCGCATAATTTGAGACGATTCCACCGTGACGTATGAGGAGGAAGCGATGATTGAGCTCGAATTGCTCGGGACCAGCTCCGACGGCGAGTCCCTGGTGCTCACCGACGCCCAGGGTGAACGCTATTCGATCTTGATCTCGGACGAACTCCGCGGCGCTATCCGCCGTGACCGTCCCAAGGTGAATATCACGCCCTCGCGTCCTACTCTTGCTCCCCGCGACATTCAGGCTCTCTTGCGCGCAGGCGCGACCCCGGAGGAGATCGCATCCACACACGGCATGGACGTGAAGGCTGTTGAGCGTTTTGAGGCTCCCGTTCAGGCGGAGAAAGATTACGCGCTGTTTCGGGCCCAAGCGGTGCGCATCGGTGAGGGCGGCCCCACGATGGGCGACCTCGTGTTGGACCGCCTGGCGGCGCGTGGCGTCGAGCCGTCTTCCCTCGATTGGTCCGCGACGCGCGAGGCCGGGGAACCTTGGCAGATCATCGTCACCTTTGTACAGGGAGCGGCCGAGCACGCGGCCCACTGGCATCTGTCGAATTCAGGCACGCTCGAGGCCATCGACCAGGAGGCCCAGTGGCTGACCGAACAGGTCGCTGTCTCCCCCTCCTCGTCGATTTTCTCTCCCATTCCCCGCCCCGCGCCGGCTCCGGATCCCGACGAAGAGGATCTACGCACCCGCGAGGCCCTGATCGATCAACTGAACGCTGCACGCGGCAAACGCCAGAAGGTCGACGTAGATCTGGGCGACGAGGAGGATGAAGAAGCAGAATACTTGGCCGCTATCGCGGGTGAGGATGCGGAGGACTCCGCCGAGCCTGAGCCGTCGAGCGGCCCGATCTCCGCACGTATCTACTCGTTGGCTTCCGCGCGCACCAAGATTGAGCAGGACGCGGGTACGCCAGCTTCCGGTGTCGTCCCCCTGCCCACGCGTCGTCAGGTCACCGGTGCCATCCCCGTCGGTATCCGCTCGACGCGTGACGGTGCCCAGACCTCGTCCCACGCGCTGCCGTGGCTCTCTGACTCCGCTTCTCCTTCCGAAGGGACCGAGGCCTCGGCGGATTCAGAGGAGCAACGCACCCCCGCACTGCCCCTGAAGGCCGTGACCGCTGGCGGCGAGTCCTCCGGCGCGAACAATGCGCCCACGACGATGGGGGCTGTGTCTGTTCTGACGGGTGGCGCATCGACCGCAACCGGATCGATACCTGCGCAGGGTCTATCAGGGAGCCGCCTGACACGTAGCGTGTCCTCTAAGAAGGGGCGGCGCTCGGTGCCCAGTTGGGACGAAATCGTCTTTGGCTCGAAGCCGTAAACAGGTCGGCCCCCTGACAACAGGGGGCCGACACCGCTAGGAGAGCGTAACGACGGGGATACGCATCTCAGTCGGCGTCACCGAGCCATGAATGCCCGGCATCGCGATGGCCGCCGCGCTCTGTGTCCGCGAATCGACCACTCCCCCGCGCCCGCGCGCAAGAACAAGCAGGTCGCCGATAACCGATGCACCGCTGCCCTCGCCGATGAGCGCGGGCATCTGGGCGCGCGACAGTACCCAGGCGCTCTCCCCCAGCGTCTCACGCCAGCGTTCCTCGACCTCGTCGACGCGTCCTTCCTCGGCGTGCACATGGGCCGCTCGTGTCTCGCCCGCGACGATTCGCACACCCTCATGCAGGGCGGGCGTGGAGGCCACGTCGATAATGCGGTCGGGTTCCACGTTGATCATGCCGTGATCGGCCGTCAGAACGGCGCGTACGCCGCTCGGCAGGCCCCGCATGAGCATCGCTAAGCCCGCATCAAATTGCTCGACCTGTCCGATCCACGCGTCGGAGGCCACGCCGTGAGCGTGACCCGAATGGTCGATTTCGGACCAGTACAGGTAGACGACGGGCGTCCCCGCGCGCAGCTCGCGCAGGGCCGCACTCACGCGCTGCTCAAGGGTGTCGGCGGGCACGTGGCGCGCACCGCGCAGTGCCGCGCCCGTCAGGCCGGACCGGGCGAAGCGCGCGGGCGACACGACCGCTGAGGACACGCCCTCCTCAGCGAGACGCTCAAAATAGGTGGGGACCGGCTGCCACTGCGTGGGCGCGGGACCGCCCTCCATAGCAAGCAGGTTCATGACGCCACCCCCGTAGGCGACGGAGAAGCCCACCATGTTGGTCGCTCCCGGGCGCGCACCCGTGCCAAACGCGGTGATCGCAGCCGACGTCGTTGATGGCACAATCGTGTGGATCGAGCGGATGTCGGCCCGCATGCGACGAAGCGTCGGCGTGTGTCCCAAGTGCTCTTGCATGAGTTCATAGCCAAAGCCGTCGACGAGGATGAGGAGCACCTGGCTAGCCCCGGCCTCGATCCCGAGCGCGCTGGCGGCCTCGGACGACGCGCCGGGCAGAGCCGGGTCGATGGCGGCGAGCGCGCCGGGGATGATGTCCGTGATCGACGGATCGGTGGCACCCGGAAGGTCAGCGCCGGGCATGTCCAGTATCATGACACGTTCACTCACTGCGGGTCCCCATCAGCCCAGCCAGGCAATCAACGAACTCGACGGCCTCGTCCAAGGCATCCTGCCCGTCGGCAGCCGCCGAAACGCGGAAGGTCATGTCATCCGGATACGAAGTACCCGTGTAGCCGTGGTCGGCCATGCAATTCGGGTCGTCGCAGCGGGCGGGTTCGACGTCAATTCGGCGCGCCCCCTTCAAGTCCAGCGCGATGGTCATCTCGGACAGACCGACGGCGTTCTCGGGGTCAGTGAAAACCTCCATCGTGGAATATCCGGCGATGTCAGCCACCCGGTGCACGGCCGTCGCAATGGTCGCGGATCCGCCGTCCATCTCGTCGACATGCAACTGGACGATGGCCCGCTCGGTCAAAGAAGCGACGGTGAGGTGACGGAACACGGAACCCCGGTCGAAACCCGTTTCCACCTGACACAGCGTCGCGAGCGGTTCTCCTGCTCCCAGCGCTCGGCGTAGCGCACGCTCCACTGCGCGCGGGTAAAAGCCGCTTCGTTCTATGCGGGTCCAAGTATTCATCCCACAATTGTGCCCCGAACCTGCGTCCCAGTCGAAATGAGAGCGTTCCCGCGTCATAATTGCGCCTATGGCAAAAAAGGACCAGGTCGTCGACATTTCCGAAAAAGACGAAAACATCTCCGAGATCGACGTGTCAGATGAAATGCGTGGGTCCTTCTTGGAGTACGCGGTCTCCGTCATCTACGCCCGAGCGCTGCCCGACGCGCGCGACGGCCTCAAGCCCGTGCAGCGCCGCATCATGTTCCAGATGGATCAGATGGGGCTGCGTCCCGACAAGGGGCACGTGAAGTCTCAGCGCGTCGTCGGCGAGGTCATGGGCAAGCTGCACCCGCACGGTGATTCCGCGATTTACGAGGCCTTGGTCCGTCTGGCTCAGCCGTTCAATTTGCGGGTTCCCCTGGTGGATGGACACGGTAACTTCGGGTCGCTGGATGACGGTCCGGCCGCAGCGCGTTACACCGAGGCACGCATGGCACCCGCCGCGCTGGACCTGGTGACGGGCCTGGACGAGGACACGGTCGATTTCGTCCCCAACTACGATAACCAGTTCATGCAGCCTGACGTCCTGCCGGCAGCGTTCCCGCAGCTCCTGGTCAACGGCGCCTCGGGCATCGCCGTGGGTATGGCGACGAATATCGCCCCGCACAATCTTTCCGAGACGATCGCTGGTGCCATTCATCTGTTGGATAACCCGTCGGCGTCCGTCACCGACCTCATGCGCTACATTCCCGGCCCCGACCTGCCTGAGGGTGGCGTCATCGTCGGACTCGAAGGCATCAAAGAAGCCTACGAGACTGGCCGCGGCACATTCAAGACGCGCGCGAGGGTCCAGATCGAGCGTGTGACGGCCCGCAAGATGGGCATCGTCGTCACCCAGCTGCCCTACATGGTGGGACCCGAGAAGGTCATCGAAAAGATCAAGGAAAACGCGAACGCAGGCCGTCTCAAGGGCATTTCGTCGGTCCAGAACTTCACTGACCGCATCCACGGCCTGCGCCTGGTCATCGAGGTGAAGAACGGCTTCGTTCCCGAGGCCGTGCTCCAGCAGCTCTACCAGCGCACGCCGCTGGAGGATTCCTTCTCGATCAACGCGGTGGCGCTCGTGGATGGCCAGCCGCGCGCGCTGGGCCTGAAAGAGATGCTGCAGGTCTTCCTGGATCATCGCCTGGACGTCACCACGCGCCGCAGTCGCTTCCGCCTGACAAAGTGCGAGGATCGCCTGCACCTGGTCGAGGGTCTGCTCATCGCGATCCTAGACATCGATGACGTCATCGCGATCATTCGGTCCTCCGATGACGCGGAGAGCGCGCGCGAGCGCCTCATGACGGCCTTTGACCTGTCCGAGGCCCAGGCGAACTACATTCTGGAACTGCGCCTGCGTCGCCTCACGAAGTTCTCCCGCATCGAGCTGGAGACTGAGCGCGACGAGCTGTTAGCGGCAATCGCTTCCCTGCGCGAGATCCTGGAGAATCCGAAGCTGTTGCGCAAGCTTGTGAAGAAGGAGCTGCGCGAGGTCTCGAAGCGTCTGGGCACGCCGCGTCGCACGCTGCTCATGGCCTCGACGGGCACGCCAGTGGGGGCTACGGTTGCTGCGGAGGATGCCGCCCTGGCAGCCTTGCCGTCGGTGTCGCGTTCGGGTGAGGGCCTGGAACTGCAGATCCCGGACGACCCGTGCGTGATCGTATTGTCCTCCTCGGGCGCGCTTGCTCGCATCGAGGGTGGGGATCCGCTCGAGCCGGGTTCGCGCGCAGCCTCCGACGGCTGGCGGGTGCAGCTGGCTTCGACGGTGCGCTCACAGGTGGCCGTGGTGACCCAGGATGGCATCGCGCACCGCATCGAGGTCGTGGACCTGCCGGCGCTCCCCCGCTTCGAGACGGGTCTGTCGTTGGCCGGGGCTATGCCGTCCTCGATGCTCCTGCACACGGATGTGCCAGCCGTGGGTCTCCTAAACCCTGAGAGCGAAGCCATCGTCGCGATGGGCACGGCCCACGGCACGGTCAAGCGGCTGCGCCCGGACGTGCTCCAGCGCGACGAGTGGGAGGTCATCACCCTGGAGAACGGTGATCACCTCGTGGGCTTCGATCAGTGCACGGACGACGCGGACCTGGTGTTTATCTCCTCGGATGCGCAGCTGCTGCGCACGCCCGCGGCGAAGGTTCGCCCGCAGGGTCGCACGGCCGGCGGTATGGCGGGCATGAAGCTCAACCCCAGTGCCGTGGCCCTGGGCTTCTGGGTGGTCGAGGCCCCCATCGATGCTGTCGTCGTGACGGTGGCCGCGGCGCTGGGCGCGCTACCGGGCACGGGCCAGACAACGGTGAAGGTCACGCCTTTCGAGTGTTACCCGCCGAAGGGCCGCGGCGGACAGGGCGTGCGCTGTCAGCGTTTCCTGCGCGGCGAGGATCGCCTCGACATCGCGTGGGTCGGCACGAGGCCTGGGCGGGCTGCCGCCTCCGACGGCACCCCCGTGGAGCTGCCTGCCGAGGACGAGCGCCGCGACGGCTCGGGCGTGCCGATCACCTTCGCGATTGCGTCGATTGGCTGACCGCTCCCCTGTTGTTCAAGCGGTGGGGTGGCCGGGAAAAATCCCGGCCACCCCACCGCTTTGTCAGCCGTCATGCTGATATGGGTGTGGGCCCGGCCAATCGGCCGGGCCCACACCCATCAGTCGAGGATTGCTCCCCTGTCAGCCTCGCAGCGTCTTGTCTGCTGCCAGGATCTCGTTGCTTCCTCGCGTATGCTTCAAATACGGTCAAATTCAAGCAAACGATGCGCAGACCACGCAGGACAAAAGGGCGTTACCGTCGCTTGCGCTTTTTCTTTGCTTTTGAAACGTCCTTCTTAGTACGCCGCAAATTCTTTGCGGATACCGATGCTGAGCCAGCCACTTTGAGCGAAGTGCGTGAATCAACAAAGCTAAACAGGAGTTCAAAGAACAGTCCGAATGTGAACGAGCCGAATATCGCGGCCCAAAAGAGTGCAGAACTCTCATTAGACTGATACATCTGATCTTCGTACTGTATATAGACAGGATCGATCACACCATGTAATTGGGTATCACTTGCGTCTGAGACTACGGGAACATCCGCATAGTTTTTAAACTGCAAACCTCTATCAAAATAGAATCGATCATCTTTCACAGAATCCGCAAATACTGACATAGTTCGATAGCGCATCGACATTGACGGACAGATTTGTGAAGTAACAAGTACGCTATCTAGGCCTTCACCCTTGGAAGCTACACTATCTGAGTCACCGTAATGATCTTGCTGCCATACACACTCGTTCACCAAGTCACGAAGGGGCACATTACTCTTAGATACAGCCTCATTGATGATTTGATGACGCTCATTCGCATCAACAGACGTCTTGAACACATAGCTAACGTGTGGCGTGAGCGCCTCAATACGCTCAGCATTAACAGAGAAGAAACCGCCACCATACGGACAGTTTTGGACCGTCGTATCAGTGAAGGTCATTGAGGGACCAGAGGGTTCGACCGCATTTACAATTTGCGGCGAAAGCGAATAGAGAGAACCCCCACGCCCCAGATACGCAGTCCCTTCAAGCACCGCATCTACTTCATCCTCAGATTCAATTCGCATCAGATTCGTACATTTACCGGAGAACAGCTCATTTAGAGCATCTGATTCGGTATAAACGAACAAACCAAGCTGGTTAAGTTCATCTTCCCCCACCACCCCTGGAATATTCCCATAGATGGATGCACCTATCTGAAGCGAGCCATAAAACTCTCGACCAACACGATTACAAGGCCGCCCCGTCTCAGACTCTTCCTCCACACAACTATCATCCAAACTGGTGCGCACACGAATCTCTCGCAGGCGTATTGGATCATTGACGATGAACGTGATCGAGTCGTTGTACTGAGATGGCGACCGCAGGAGATCAACTCGTTGAGAGGACCAGAAAGGGTAGACACACCAAACACCGAGCACAAGGGTAATCACCATGACAATCCATCGGAAAGCTAAACTGATTCTTGACATACCCTAACATTAACTTGATATTAGCCACTAGACAACTTTACAGATAGTTACCATCTCTTAGTGTTCCTTAGCTGCAATGCCAGCGTCAATCACTTGACATAGCAACACGCAACTGACGATACACGTTAGGCAGCAGCATTTCATTCAGTGGCCTGAAAGCCGCTTATACACGAGTCACTCACCATGCCGGCTCGGGCGTGCCGATCACCTTCGCGATTGCGTCGATTGGCTGACGCTCTCCTGTCGTTACGACGGTGGGCTGGCCGGGAAAAATCCCGGCCACCCCACCGCTTTGTCAGCCGTCATGCTGATATGGGTGTGGGCCCGGCCAATCGGCCGGGCCCACACCCATCAGTCGAGGATTGCTCCCCTGTCAGCCTCGCAGCGTCTTGTCTGCTGCCAGGATCTCGTTGACCTCCTCGCGCGTGGGTGAGTAGGCACCCTGGTAGAGGATCGTGATACCCGAGGTGATGATGCCGCGGTGAATGGCGGGCAGGATCTGGTCCCACGACGCCTCGCGTAGGCGCTGCTTCGCCTCAGCCGAACCCAGGAGATCCGCGTCGACCAGGCCGGAGATCAGGCCTGCCATAAGCGAGTCGCCCGCGCCCACCGTGTCCACGAGCTCGACGTCGAGAGGATCGACGACCAGCATATCGCGCTCGGCGGCGCTCAAAATGTAGACGCCCCATGGGCCGCGCGTGCACAGGATCAGGGAGGGCCCGGACTGCAACCACTCGCGCAGGACATCCTCGACGGGACGGCCCGGGTACAGCCACTCCAGGTCCTCATCCGACGCCTTGACGACGTCAGCGAGGGCCACGATCGCCTCAACGTGCGGGCGGGCTTCATCCGGCGTCCCCAGCAGAGCGGGACGGATGTTCGGATCGTAGGAGACGGTGCCACGGATAGCCTGGCGCTTAACGGCAGCCAGGACCTTGCCGGCACCGGGTTTGACAACAACCACGTAGGAGCCGGTATGCACGTGTCCAACGCTGTCGGGATCCTCGATGGCGGGCACATCCCACGAGAGATCAAACTCGTAGGTGGCGTGGCCCTTCTCGTCG
>ERZ772920.384-NODE-384-length-25290-cov-4.628175_pt1 | contig 25290 bp, 43 predicted proteins | sample MGYA00511469_ERZ772920 | MGnify/ENA primary metagenome ERZ772920 (study PRJEB29015, sample SAMEA2738069) | human oral metagenome | biome: human oral; feature: human-associated habitat; material: saliva | place: China | collected 2216 ... | reverse complement strand
GGGGAATGCTCCAACAGGACGGGGACGGACGCTTTGTGCGACAGCTGGGCCAAATCGACGACTGTCTGATAACCGCCGTAGCCGAAGGGCTTGCCCGAATTGGCAACGCCTTTAAAAGTACGCACCTTGTCGGCACCGGTCGCCAGGGCAACCGGCAGCGCGGCGGACAATTTGATTTTGAGGGGGGTGTTGTTCGTATCCATTGCTCCATTTTGCCTTGCCAAATGCAAAAAGACGGACGGCAGGATTTCACTTCCCAATCCAAATGCAAAAGCCGCCTAAAACCCGAATATCAGGTTTCAGACGGCCTTGCGCAGTTCATCTATTTAAAATTCGATTCAGGGGCGTTTTAGAAGCCTCTAGGATTGATTTTAAAATACTGGATATATCTTTGCTTGCCCCAAGCATTTAAACGCGCTAAAACGCGAAATTTGAGCGGTTATGAAAAAAGCCGTCTGAATCGGTTTCAGACGGCCTTTGGATTATATAGACTTGAATCTTGGATCGGCTTCCAGGGCGGCTTTTAAATCGGACTTGTACGGCTTAATCCACTCGGACTTTTCCGCAGCCTCAAGTATCCATCCGTACACATTGGCAAATGCCTTCGTGGACAAATCCGCAATCGAAAATACGCAGCCCGAAAACTCGCCCTGCATTTGGTCGGCTGCTTCCTTGTCGATTTCGGCAAGGCGAGGGTACAGATAGTCCAACAATTCGGACGGGGCGGTTTTCCCGCCTAAAAATACTTTTACTTCGCGGCTGACATACAGTTCAGACGGCATGACTTACTCCGATATTTTTACCAATAAGCGGACTTTATCCCGCTGTTCTTTCGGCAATGATAACACATACTGCAACAATTTATGCCGGTTTGCCGCATTCAGATGGCGTAAATCAAGCGGGACAATATCGGCTTTATCAAAATGCTCCTGAATCTTATCGACCTTAGTATTCCACGCCCCGGCGGTGGGCGCAAAATAACGGTTCATCAATTCCGCACGTTCGGGATTTTCGGTAAACATAAAATCCAGTTTTACCCATTGCTCACGGGGCAGGTCTGAAACAATCAGATAATCGGCTTGTCCTTTGCCTTTTTCTACCGCCAAATCGAACACTTCCAGCCTGTCGCCCGTTTCAGCCTGCCACGCTGCCGCAGCTCTCGCTTCGTGGTCTTTGGTATTGTTGGCAGACTGCTCTTTTGTCAGCCTGCGCACTTCTTTTCCCGACACCTTATCCGACAAAGCCAACACCACCACTTTGTCAGACGGCACGCTGTACCGCTTGTCCAGCCACGCCTCGCGCTCGGCAATCATGGCGGCCAGTGCCTCTTCGCCGTTTTTCTCGCCAAACAGCGCGTCCATCGCGCCCAATCGGTCGCCGTGGTTGTGCGCAAAGCTCGGCGTGATGTCGTCGGGAATCAATACCGTTTTGCCTGTGCGCGGATTGGTAAACTCGACCATATCCACATCAGGCTCGCCGCTGATGCCCTCGCGCTCCGCCTGCCGACGGGTCAGGGCGGACACCGAACATTTGCAGCCGTATCCGTTGGGCGGAAAGATGACTTTCCAAATGTCGTGATCGACCGGCAGGACTAAGCCGTAGTAGCGTTTATGGCTGTCGCGCGGATGCCCGGCGGCGGAATGGTTGTAGCGCAAATACGGCAAGGCTTTTTTGTTTTCCTGAATCCGCTGCCACTGCCCCGCCGCAAAGGCGGTTTGCATATTGGTGTTGAAAATGGTTTTCAGACGACGTGTACTGCCGAGCTGTACCAATTTCGGCTCGCCGTCCAGCGGGTCGGTCATTACTTGCTCGCCCCACCAGCCTTTCGCCATCAAATATGGTTTTAAACGCTTTTTAAAATCGGCAAACGCCGTGCCGTTTTTCTGCGCGGATTCGATGGCATCTTTGACTTCGGCGAGCATATCCGCGTCCATCATCTTGGCGACGGTAAACGCAAGGCTGTGCTGATACAGCCAAACGTCGTAATGACTGAATCCGGGCAGGATTTTCTTGGATTTGAAATGCTCGAAAGCGGCTTTATCGACCAGCCCTGCGAAGTTGTATTCAATCCCGTCCATCGTCCGCTCCGTCAGCCCAAGCCGAAAGGCCGTCTGAAACCAAACGCTGAATTAAGAGATTGTCGCCCTGGCTCAAATCAAGTTTGGACAGCCCCGCCTCAAATTCGGCGTAGTCTTTGCAGCTTTCCAGTAAACCCAACACCGCTTCCATCTTCGGACGGGCGATTGCCTGCTCCGCCGTATCGGGCGCATTGCGGGCAAGGCCGTCAGACAGTCGCAGGCTGAATTTGGCGGGCGCAGGGTTTTCAGACGACGTTTTCGGGTCGCGCAGCTCGAAATGCTCCGGCTCGAAGCCCAAGATGTCGCGGTAGTAGGTTTCGGTCAGTAAGAGTTGCCCCGTATCCATATACATCTTGTCGCGTTCGGCGCGGGTTTTATCGACCTTGATTTCGTCTTCGAACTCAAACCATACGCCTTGGGGCGCGTTAATCGGCTTGCCGTAGGCGTTGTTGACCATCACAAGCGCGTCGATAAAGTGCTGCGCTGCGCGGGACAAAAGGGCAAGATACGCGCCGATACGCTCGTCGCGGTTGTTTTCTTCGGTTTCCTGACTGGCGCGGCTGGCTGTTTCCAAGTCGCTGGTTTTGACCTTGCCCAGCAGTGTTTTTTGGATACGCGCATTGGCGAGATTTTCCAGACGGCGGAATGCCTGACCGTCCGCGCTGTTTTGCAGCATCATCACATCGTCCTCGCGGTCGATACTCAATGCGCCGCCGGAGACAAAGCGGTAAAAACGGCTCATGAAGCTATTGTGGTCTTCCTCGCTGTTGGCTTGGATTTTGGCAATCAGATAAGGCTGGGCGTAGCGCGTAATAAATTGCGCCGCATAGACAAAGCCTTTTTTACGCAACGCAACCGGCGCATACAGCCGCGCCGCCGCCATTTCGCCCGCTGGATTGGTTGAAGTCGCACGATGGGCGATAAAGAGATACAGCACATCCGTATTGCAAGTCTCTTCGCCTGCGATTCCGCGATACACCAGCGAGCCGTCGCGGTAGGGGATATATTTCGCCAATTCGCCGCTTTTGTTGCTGATGTGTTTAATCGTCAAAAAGCCGTCGGGTTCGGGCTGATAAACGTACCGACCGACACCATAGCCGCCCAAACGCGCCGTTAAGACGATTTCGGCAAGCGCGGGAAGATGGCGTTTCAGCGTTTTCCACAGGCGGTCTTTATCCTCGTCGCTCAAGTTTTCGCCATAAATTCGCCAAGATTTATTGAGCATGGCCGCATGCAAATCCTCCAAACAGGCGGCCACCTCATCATCGCTTACCACCGCATCCAATGCCTGTTGTCTGTCCACACCAAGGCGCGAAAGCAGCGCGTCCGCGCCTTCCATGTTGGAAAACAGGCTTTCCAAAGCGTCTTCAGTTGCGCTCGTCAATGTCTTGATGGCGGTTTTTCGTGTAGCACTTTTAATCAATCCGAACATATTTTCTTACTCCAAAGGTCGTCTGAAACCGTTTTCAGACGACCTTAAAATCAATACTCTTCGCCGCGAGCCGCCAAAAAACCTTCAATTTCAGCGACAATAAAATGTAGATTTAATAGCCGCCCAGCCTTATAGCAGGAGACAACCTCTTGCAGATGTGCAATCGCTTTATCCAAACCACGCTCAAGGTACTCAACATCCTCTGTCAGCTCTTTTTCACGAGCGGTTATACGCTCTCTCACATCACACATTTTTAAATCTCCAACATCGGCGCAGGCAAATCAATCGCCCGCGCTCTGTTTGACACATTGCCCGTCGTTGCCGCCATCCACAGCATATGCAACGCATCGGGGCCGTCGTCGTGGTCGGCTTTCGGGAAATGGCGCAACTGGCTGATCAGCGTCTTTTGGTCGGGGTTGAGCAGAATCAGCCCGTTTGCCATGTGCGGCTGCAAGGTCTCAATCCTCAACATCTTGTCCGAAGACGGCTTAATACCGCGCACAGGGATATGCACACCCGACCTCGCCCCGCGCTTAATCAGCTCATCTTTGAGAAATTCTTGAAACTGCACCGTCTCCACCACCCACAATACCGGCTTGACCCGCGCCTCTTTTTGGATGCGGATCACGTCCTCGATAATCAAATCAGGCAGGCGTTTTTTGACTTGGGCGACGGTTACAAACAGCCGTCCCGTCGATTTTTGATAACCGCCGACCAAAATCGCTGACGGGTCGCGCCCCGCACCCGCTTTGCCCAATGACGGGTCGAGCGCGCCGTAGTACACCAAATCGTCCGGCAATTCCGACCAGTATTTGATGTTTTCCGCAAACGGCGCATCTTCGCCGCTGACCGGGTCGTTTTGATATTCGCTGTCAAACGTCGCATGGCCGTCGCGGGCGCGGATTTTCATCAGCGCGAGTACGCCGCGAGCCGCCCAAGAAGTGACCGCGCCACGCTCCATCTCATCTTTGTTGGCGAGATAAAACGCCTGCGCCACCTCTTCGCCGTCGTTGCGGTAAAGCTCCTCCCACCTGTCCCACAAGTCCATGCGGTCAGGCCATTCGAGCATGGCTTTAAACTTGGTCGCGTGCCAAAATGGGTTGTTCAACGTGCGGTTCAACACGCTGTCGTAGTGCAGGATGGTACCGATATAAATCACGTCAAACTTCTGCCCCGCGCCACCCAAAGCGAGGACGGCTTTTTTCAGCCATGTTTCGAGTTTGTCGCGTTGCTCGGGGTTGCGCACCTGTTCGTCGTTCTCAATATCGTCAAGGACGGCGAGGTCGGGGCGGTATGGGCCGTGGCGCAGACCGCGCAACTTTTTGCCACTGCCTGCCACTTGGATTTTGACTTCGTTTGCCGTTACCGCAGTCCCCGCCTGCCAAACGCGACCCTGTCCGCAAGCATCCGGAAAGTCGGTTTTAAGGCGCGGGTTGAACTCAAGTTCCGCCTTGATTGCCTCCAGCATGGGATAGGCTTGGTCGATACTGTCCATCACGATGACCGCGTAATGCTTGCGCCCCGTCACCACGCACCAAAGCGTAAACAGTTGCGTAACCAGCGTCGATTTCGCCTCGCCGCGTGGGGCGGCGGTTGCCTCATTGATGCCTTCAGACGACCTCAAGATTTCGGGCAGTCGGGAAAATAAAAACTTGTGCAGCAGCGACTTTTCGGGCGAGCGGACATAGTGCGGAAAATATGTGTTTACGAAATACTCGTAACCGTTGACCGGGTCTAATACCTTCGCCCGACGCTCGGCAATGGCGGCAGTCGACGCGTCGAAGCCGTCCACCTCTGCCTCAATGATTTGGCGGAGTTGGGCGGCGTATTCGGCAAGCGACTTTAAAAACTCTTTGGACTTCATGTTTTATTCGTAATAGTGGACAACCGGCTTCTTCAGCGGCTTTTGATTAACCATGAAACAAAAGGGCAACGGCTCTCCCGTTTTCATTTCGTTCATGGACGACATAAAGTAAAAAAACTGGTCGGCGAGCCAAAACAACGGCTCCAGCTTATAGCGCGGCGCAACTGCCGGCACTTCGCTGTCCCAATTCGCAATCCAAATCGGGCAAAATAAAAACCAGCCTTTATGCGTGTATTCAACTTTTTGCATATCGCTTACCTGTATTTCTTTTCAATTTCCACGCCCAGCGGCTCGACCAACTCGACATAAGCCTGCAAGTGTTGCGGGTATCGCTCTTTGACTACTTCGCCAAACAACTCCAACACCTCAATCGCCGTCGCCAGTTTTGACGTTTCCGGCATTACTTTGGCGTTCGCGGCTACGGTCTTGGTGAACGCGTCGGACAGGCTCGCCAACAGTTTGGCGCGCTCGGACGGCATCAGCTCCTCGACCGACGTGTCTTGCAACATCGTCATCGTTGACTGGTACTGCACCAAAAAACCCGCCAACAGCGAACGGCTCAAGTCTTCGATGCCGCCGCCCGCCAGCGTGTAGGCGGCGCGCACTTTGTCCCAATCGTCACCGGTCTCTTTGGCGGCACGTTTCCAGCTACGGGCGGTAGCCGTCGGGATTTCGCACATCATCGCCGCGATTTCGAGCGTCTGCCCGTCGCTGACGTACAGCCTGCGCAGCTTTTCGCGGGTTTCTTTCGGGTGTGCCATATCAGCCCCCGAACTTGGCTCGCAGCAGCTCCCAGCCGGTCGTCACAATCACGCCGCCGAGACCGCCGTAAACCGCAGCAGATTTCTTGCAGTCTTTCTTAATTTGCTGCAATTCCTCGTCCATGCGCGCCTGATTGGCGAGCATGTCATCCTGTTTGGCTTCGATACGCGCCAAGGCTTCTAAAATCGGGTCGCTCATTTGTCCGCTTTCCTGTCTAATTTTTCATTCATTTTTTCAAGTTTGTCTTCGATGCGCTCCAAAGACGCCGCGATATTTTTGCGGTCGGCTTGGGCGTCCTGTTTGGTGTGATAGGAGAGTTTGACCGCGTGCAGCTCCTCCTTCAGGTCGTCAATCCGCTTATCCGCCTCTTTCAGACGACCTGCAATGCCGTTGACCCAAAACCAAAACGCGGCAGTCGCAATCGGCCACAGGGTTTTAAAACCAAATTCAAAGTCCATTTAAAACCCCTTTAAACCGGCACATCGCCAAATACGATACGGATGGAGTAGCCGTCAGGATGGCGACTTGCCACTTCAAATTTGCCACCCCCTGAAAAAATCAGGTAATAATGCGACACCGCAGAATAGACAGCCGCCTCCGCGTTGCCGTCAAATTCCACACAAAAGGTCGTCTGAAAATCCTTATCCATACGCACGGCGTACTCAATCCCTGCCTTATCCAACAACGAGGACACATGTTCGACAAACGGCTTTTGCTCTCTTGCGCGGCTCAAACCCAACTCTAAATCCGCATGGCGGCAGGCAATCACACGCTGCACCAACTCTTGATAGGTCGTCATTTCGCAACCTCCGACGGACTGTCAATTTTGAGTTGACTGTTGACCCAATCGCGCCAAGCCTGATTTTGGTTTTCCAGCTCCGAAACATAGCCGCCAAACTCAGCGGCGTGTTCGAGCAGCGTTGCCGTCTTGCCGTCTTTCGGAGGATGCGGGCGCACCGGTGCGACCATCAACGCAGCGGGCGGTGTCGGCATGACCGCCTTTTCAACAACCTTAATTTCCGTAGCCGAGGGCGCGGGCGTAGAGGCGCAGGCCGTGAGAGCCAAGGCCGTCAATACAACCGCCGCCTGCCTTTTGGCGGTCTTGAGTAAGCGCATTTTCGATTTCCTTTTTGTTTTGCGTTTTCAGGCGGCTTACTTCCGCCTGCTTTCGTGCCAAAGCCACACCGACGGCGTGCGCCTTGGCTTCAGATTTTTTTGCTTCTTCACGGGCTTGCTCCAGCTCGCGGGCGTAGTTTTGAGCCGACAGACGCAAGGCCTGATCCTTTTCGCGCTCCATCTTGTCGATGACGGCTTGCTGTTTGGCAAACGCCGACTTGTAGCCTTGATGGTGCGACACCGCCAATCCCGTGCCGACAAGCGCGATGATGGCAATCGGTTGCCAGTTATTCGCCAACAGCTTCACGAGTTTCAGATTCATTCTCGACCTCCTGTCGCTTCACGCTGACAAACGAGCGCGCTACAGCATAGCCGCCCACGATGCCCAAATACACCGCCCAAATTTCTGCCGACGGGTCGGGCAACATGACGAACTTAACCGTCCCTGCCGCGCAGGCGATATTTGCCCACAGCTTCGAGTGCGACACATTGCCTGTCGCCGGGTTTTTAAAAATATCCAAAATACGCATATTTATTTCACACTCCCGTTTTGCAGATGCCGTTTCAGCATTTCCCGATAATTGGCAAGTTCGCTCTCCGCAAATTCAAATGCGGCCAAATCTGCCTGTTCGCTTGCCTCGCGGCTTTTGCTCGACCATTGCTCAATCATCTTTTCGTAAAACTCAACCTGTCCCATGATTAACGACGATTCTTGCGTTTACGCGCCACACGTTTGGCGGCTGCCACACCTGATTTACCCAAGCGCAGGCTCGGATGTTGTTTCAAATTGCCCACGCGGGCAGGTTTAATCTCAAATTCAGGCACCTGCGGTTTCAATGCCGCCAATGCCAAAGCAATTAAAGCCTTTTTCATGCCTCGCTCCTGCTCATTGCCGCACCGCCCAATGGCAGGTTGTAACGCTCCGGAGTGGGTTCAAAAGGCGCGCCGCCGACAGACGGCCATACATACGCAGCCACGCGGGACGTCGGGAATGCCGCGATGCTGACGCGATTGCCTTGATTACCGCCCAAAACCAACAGATTACCCGCCTTGTCCTTACCGACAACAAACCCAACATGACCGCCGCCTTGGCGCGTAAACACGACCAAACAGCCGTAAGCAGGCTTGGTAAGGCGTTTGCCGCAAAAAGCATATTCTTTGGCACGCATCCAATCCTTCGGGATGTCTCGGTTGCCGGCTCGCAGACAATGGGCTGCGAATACGCCGCACCACGGCGTTTCATCGTCTTTCCACCAAGCCTTCAAGCCGTGAAGCCAATTCAAAATGGTCGGATTGTGGTTTTTACCGGGGATTTCTGTCAGACCGATATACTTTCGCGCTTCTGCCACCCAAGGGAGTTCTTTTTGCCGGGCCATAAATACCTCAAATAGATAGTTTTAAAACCCCATTAAACCTTTTCAGACGACCCCCAAGCCCCGTCAGGCTTGCATTCAGCGGAATGTAGGTAAAAAAAAATCCCTGCACGAAGCAGGGAAAAAAGGTCTACTCAAACACACAAGGAAAACAAAACCATCATGCCGCAAACAAATCAGCCTGCGCCCTTGCCGCCGCCTCGCGGTCGGCCTCTTTCAGAATGTATCGGATATTTCGCGTCGACAGCTTATGCGCCAACACCAGCTCGCGCACAATAAACAAATCGCTCAAGCCCTCCGCGCTCATCGCATCATATTGGCGGCGGATGAACCGGTTGCGAAGTTCGCGCATCGCATCCCAGCAGCGCGGAATCGCCAAGAAAGGCTGCCCGACATAAGCACGCTCCAACCGCCCCGCAGCCTCCTCGCCGATGTCCTCGACCAGTTGCGCGTGTAAGATACGGCTCTGGCGCGTATTGCGGCGGCGGTTGGAAATCGGGTAATTTGTCCCGCCCCAAACCTTAACCATGTGAAACGTCGCCTCCAGCCCGATAACCGTAATCATCGCCACCACGCTGTGCGGCAACAGATGTTTCACATCCTCAAAATCCTGCTCCGTCATCTCCCAGTTCAAACTCATCCCGTTTTCTCCTTTTTCTTGCGGTTCGCGCTAATCTGCAAAGCCGCCACCAACTTGTGCATATTGCCGTCGGACAACCATTCCACTCGGTCAACCTTAAACATCTTTTTCGCAGTACCGTGCGCATAATTCCAAGTCCAGCCGTTATCCAGCAGCAGGGCTTCGATTTTGCGCATCATCTTGTCGGCAGACTCGCGGCGGTTCGGTCGTTGTCCTGCCGTTTTCTTCGGCGCAAACCCATGTTGGCGCAAATCCTCGACCACGCGCTCCAGCTCAGGGATACTGCACTCAGTACACGACCGCTTGCCCGTCACACGCTCCAAGACCGCGCGATACGTCGCATCATCCAAACCAAGCTCCTTTTGAGCGATTTTAATTTTCGCAATCAACGCACGGCGCATCTTGAACTCCTAAAACACAATATATTGATTAATTAGCGCATATTATACATATAAAATACTATATGTTGTAGTAAGCTGCTGTTTTTTTTTGCGAAACGGACAGGCATAAAAAAACCGTCTGAAACAGGTTTTAAACCCCATTTCAGACGGCCTTTAATCAAGCTTTAAACGTCAAAAAAAAGATAAAATCAACGCAAGAAAAAACCAAACTACCCCGAAGCAGTAATAAATAAAGGCTTTTTTTCGGTCGCGTATAGCCTCTTTTTCTCCTTCTTTCACTTTTTCCCACACGAGAAGAGCGGTTTCCAATTTTCGGTTGGCGTTTTCGACTTGAGCGTGGATGTAGAAGGAATCGCGTGCGGCAGTTCTTAAAAATTTCAGCTCCTCAGTATTTAAATTTTCGTTTTCCATCACGCCAACTCCTGCTCAGTCGGCTCAATCACAAAATCCTCAAGCCCCGACACAATCTTAATCCCCGGCACTTGGCCGTCTGAAAAACGCTCTTTTTGATTCAGGATGGCGTCTTTGTCGATTTCCTTTTTCGTGCGGACAAACTCGGCAAAGGCGGATTTCTCCGAGAGCCACGCCAAGACGGCGGCCACGCCCGTTACCTTGACGGATGGCGGACGGATGCGCCATTTAATCAGGCCGGTGGTAAAGTCCACCGTTTTGGTTTTGCCGTTTTCGGTCAGCTCGTCCTTATGCGCCTCGCAGTATGCGGCCACACGTTCGGTCAGGCTCATGATTTCGGCACACATCGGCGCGGCTTTGGCGGCATATTCTTCTTCGATGACCGCTTTTTTGTCTCCGGCTTCGGTTTCCAAGCGTTTGACTTCGCGCTGCAAGTCGCCGATTTTACGGATAAACGCAGTGACTTCCGCTTTATCTTGTGCCGCTTCGATAGCGGGTTGTTTGATTCGGGTTTTAGCCATTTGCTTCTTCCTCCAGTTTGTTGAGTAGTTGATATACTTCGCTTGCTTCAAATCCTTTAGTTTCAGCAAAACTGATAAAGGCATCCCACTCTAGCTCTAAATATTCGTCCAATAGACGGTACTCGTGCGGTTCAATCATGATGTTTTCCTTTAATCTTGATCTGATAAGTCTCGTAAAATTTCACTTAAAAAATTCTCGTGGAGTGCTGTTTGCCTTTTTCTCAGATATCCTGCTGCAGCATGTCCGGCAAAGATTGCAGGAGTTTTTTCACTATCATCTCCCAATCCTTTGATTTCAAAATCAAATAAGCTTTTGGTACTATCTTTAATAGTAATAATGACTTTAGCCATTTTCTTTTTCCTTTCTTAATTTACTTTTTGGTCTGCATCTCTCAACTGTCTTGCCAGTTGCAATGCTTTTAAATTCGCGACGGCTGCCTTCATAAATCCTTCCGTATCTCGGGCGGCATCACTACATGCGCTGTCTAAAAATTCCGTTGTCAACGCAGCCATCAGGTCGGGAGCTTGACACTCACCGTTTATCTTGATTTCGGGCAACTCGACGCGACACTCCCCATTTTCAGAAACAATTTTAAAAACATACTCTTTCATTTCACTTACCTTTCTTGTTTAAAACTTCTCTCACTTTCGCCATTTTCAGACGACCTTTTTCTTTGTCCGGCGCGGGCTTCGCCAGCATTGCCCTTGGTACTAACCGTGGCGGCAGGTTTCGGAGCAGTTCGGCGGGTTGCGGCCATGTTTCCGCCGCCTGCAACACCTTAAACCCCGTCTGAATCCGTATCGGGTCATACTCCGGCGAGACGATTTCGTTTGTCTCCATCAGTTTCCGATACCAAATTTCCGCGACTACCGGCAGGTCTTGCGCTGCGGGGCGGTTGGGTAGATTGAGCGCGGCGAGCAATGAAAAACCTGACGCGATTTCCCGTTTTGCCCAATCATTCCCTGCCCATTCGCCCAAGGCTGCCACACCTTGCCGCAGTTTTGACGGCGCGCCGCCTTCGCCCACTCTCCCTGTTGGAGAGGACTGGGGAGAGGGCAACCCCGAACCCTGCCACTGGCTGACAATCTCCAGCAAATAACCATGCGACTTTAAGGGCAGTTTCAGACGACCTTGGTCGCGGGCGTTGACCGTTTCGTTAAAGCCGTGCAGCCAAGCCTCGGCGGGAGCGGGGGAGGACACCCCGTCGCGTACCGCCGTATGCGCCTTAATCATCGGCATCAACTCGTTCAAAAGTTTCGCCGTACGCGCCCAAGAAAGCTGCGATTTAGCGGGGCGGAACAAGCCGACATACCGTATCGCCGCCTTGCCCATATTTACATCTAATTCCAGCAACATTTTCAGCACTTCGGCTGCTTCGGCATCACCGACCAAACTATCTAAGCTGTTGGACGTGCCACAGTTGGGACAACGGCAAATCATGTTTCAATCTCCCAAACATCGCAGCGACGGATAATTTTTAAAGTTTTGACTTTTCGCCGAATCCATTGACCACAATATTCGCAACAACGACTGTTTTTATTAATTTCTCGCCATTTGTGCGTAAATTCATTAATGGCGCAGCTTCCGATACGCTGGTAATCACTCCATTTGACTTCTTTAATGACTTCCGCACCCAGTTTAGACGCATAAATCTCTACCTTTTCGCCAGGTAAAAAACTGATTTTCGCACCGATAAACCATCCGTCAGTGTCATGCCACCCGATGCGCCAAATACCCGTGTTAAATTTGGCGATAACCGGCATACCTCTATGTGGTATTATTTTTTTGTACTTTTTCAAAAACCGATAAATAAAACTGCTATATTTAGGGTCTTTTTTCGGGTTGAATTTTTCGATGTTCATTGTTTATCCTTCCAAACATCGCCACCGGCCTGTACATTTCCATTGCCTTTTACGATCTGAACATTACCTGCCAAGTGATTTTCAAGTTCAGCTTGTTTATCGATCCATGTTTTAAATTCTGACCAAGTTTCAAACTTGATTTGCTTTTCACGCATCAACCTTCCTAATCTAACGCCCAGATAAAACAAAAACATTAAACCGCTAATAAATGTCCAAAACACTGATGCTGACCAATGGCTGATATACACACAAAAACTCAACATCAACCCAGTGAAAACATCCTTAATGATGCTTTCCAAAACACTTTCACTTGCGTTGTACGCAACAAAGTTTTTACTTCTGATTTCAATCATTTAATCACCCCAAGAATCGCCAAAAACGCCACAAGGACAACAATCAACCCAAAAAACATACCAAAGGCATCAAAAACAATATCTTTAGTCCGCTGCTTAAGCCCGTTATCAATCAAGCTCATCAGTGCCATAACCACCATTGCCAAACCAATCAGCCCGCAGATCAAGAGATAAATCATCATTCCGGTAGTCATCACAAATCCTCCAAAACCTTTCTTAATGCGTAATACAGTTGATAGGCATGTTCTTCTGTAAAAAATACGGAGTCGTTACCACATTCAACTTCGTAAATCGTAGGTTCATTCTCAAATCTTTGCGGAATCACCTGCAACTTTGTCCCCCATTGGGTTAAATCGATATTTGCCATCACATCTCCTCCCATACTGTTATCGCCAGAGCCAGTGTTGCCGCCTCTGCCGTTTTCCAAATACCATCCGGCGCGCGGGCGGCAACCACGAAACCCTCGCCGTCCTTCTTCATGACCATCAGCTCGCCACGGTCTTCGAGCCATTCGATTAAATCTTTTTCGTTCATTTCCGCTCTCCAATTTGTTTAAAGCCTTCCGCGCCGTTCATCGCGTGGTGCAGTTGCACTTTTTTCCCTGCCGCCTGCCCCTTGGTTATTGCTTCAAGCATCGCGACACTCCCGTCCAGTTCGGGCGCCTTAGCGTCTCTAAATACCGCGTTGCTCATATGTGGATATTTTTTCCTTCTATAGTCAGCTATGACCGCCTTTTCATCGTCTGACATCTCAAATTCTTTGACAACACTCCATGCACCCATCATCCATCCGTTACAAAACTGGTCGGCGAGATAGGTTCGGTTTGAGGGTTTTCTTGCTTGACAAGTTTTCAGAAATTCGCGGCGGGCGGCGGAAATCTGTCGATAGACCACATCAAAAGCATAGGAAGCGATCTCGGCGCGGTTACCAAGACCGTAAAAAAACATTGCATTTCCCAGTTGATAACATTTGCACCCGAACACCTCGGAAATCATGTTTGCGAAAGACCACTGCCATTCGGCCAGCTTAACTGCCATCTTCCGACCGCTGCCACGCTCGGAGACTTCCGACAAGACAACATCCACAGCGTCAACTTCATACTTTTTCATCAATACTTGCGCCTGTTTCATCGCCTGTGCAGCTTCGTGCTCATTTGCCGATTTGCTCAAAGCCAAACACTTTTTGATTTTTTCCAAAACTGCCTGCTTATCCATTTTTCATTTCCTTTTCTTCTTTCAGACGACCTTTGCCGTCCTTATCTTCAAACTGCGCCTGATATTCGGCGACTTCCTGTTCGCGGTTTCGCTTCACCATAAACTTCGTGGCGCGCCGGCGGTGTTGTCCCCATGCCTGCCAGTCCGTATTGCGTCGTCGGTAGCTCATTTCCCACTCCCTTCCGGCTCGCGCCATCCCTTAGTAATCGCCCGTTCGCCGTACTTGGCGCGGATTTCCTCGACTGCCCGTTTCAACGCCAATTTCTTGACTCGGTTCAGTCCCCGTTTTGGACGTCTGAACTTATTCATAAACCACTCCTTCCATCTTCTGCTCCACACTCATTGCCTCGTAGGCACGTTCAGTTTTCAAAACTTCCAAATCCGCCTGTCTTTCCATCGCCTCAACCTTCGTCAGCTCTTTCGTAACCAGTTCGGGTTCTTTCACGCAGGAATGCAACGCCATCCCCGCCACAAAACACCACACCCCGACCGTCAAACCAACCGGCACCCAACGCCAAAAAGAGCGCGCCACAAACATCTTCCAATCAACTTTCTTTAAAACTTGCATTTTGCGTTTTCCTTTTAAAACAATAACTTATTAAAATCATAGGGTAAAAAATATATAGCCGTATCAAGGCATTACGTTTTCAGACGACCTTTTTACGCTTCTCGCATGGTTTAATTTCACACTTTTGACATGCCCGCCAGTGCTGCATTTTGATAGGGTTATGCGTCGGAGCAGGGGCGAGTGAAATTTCAATACATTCGGCTCGTTCCATCCGCCGACCTTCAAACGGACACATCACCTTACGGAACACATCCGCCACTTTCGCCGCCACTTTGTCAGGCTTGCCGTTGTATTTACCGTTCAAAATCAGACTGATGCTTGTCGCGCTGTATCGGAGTTTTGCCGCCGTCTTCATCAGTCCGTCTTTCGCGACCTCTTCCTTCAAAACCGCGTACCAATCTTCTTTCATATAATCTTTTTCATTCATAATCAGGGACCTCCCTTAATACAATTTCGTTTATATTCGGGTCGTACACCTCTCTGACAGCCAGCAGCTGCGGTGCTTTCGATCCTGTATTCTTCAAAAGGACAAACGATTTTTTCCGCGCGTTGCCCGTGTTTTTCAGATACCCCGCCTTTTCAAGGTGTTGCGCATAAACCCTGACCATGCTGCGGCTGACAGGGTGCGTCATATTGACGTGAGCCGTCAGGCCGTCTAAGTCAAAGGTTTTCAAAATCCGCATTGTCCGCCACAAGGCTTCCGTTACCGGGCATTTCAACGGCTGACCGTCATCAGACAAGCGGGGCGCATCCATACCCGTATCCCGCTCCAGCCGGTATCTGCACGGGCTGCCAATGCCTGCTTTCTTCTGTACCGATACAAACCCGCCCTTATTAAGAGACTTTAAGTACCCGTACACCGTATTTCCGCTCAGTTGGCAGGCTTCGGCGATTTCAGAGAGCGTCAGGAAGCTGTCCTTATTGCCCCGCAGACAGTTCCAAATCTCTTGTCGACGGTTGCGAGGCTTCGTCAATGTCGTCACGCTCATAATTTGACCCCACGTTTAGGTGCTTCGCCCTTGTACAGGTCGGCTTTCGCACAAATCTCGCGCGTTACCGTATCCAAGCCTTGCTGGTTGGCAAGCTCCAACAGATTGACCAGATTGACCGTTACGCGGCGTACCGAGCCGTGCGCCAAATCCACCAAATAAGCCAACGCATCTTTTTCAAACGTCAAATCAGGTGCGTAAACCTTCGCCAACTCTTCCGCGTCTGCCAAATCGACAGGTTGCGCAGGTACCCAAGCCAACACGCGGCCGTGAAAACGCTCGAATTTCTTCAGCTTGGTCGGCAACATCTCCTCGCCCACCAACATCAGCGGGGCTTGGCTGCCCTCGTAGATGTCGCGCACCAGCTCGACCAATCCCTTATGCGTAACCAAATAGTCCGCCTCATCCAAAATCAACGGACGTTGGCTGGCGGCCAACTGTTCGCAGATCACATCCAAACAACCCGCCGCCGTCCGGGCAGGCGGCAAGCCCATCTCGAAGCAGATTTTTTCCAACAGCGTCTTTTTGCTCCATGCGCTGCGCAGCTGGACATAGTAAGCGCGTGTCTCATTCGCCACCGCCACCGTCGCCGTCGTCTTCCCGAAGCCGGAAGGACCGTACAACACACCCAAACCCGGCAAACCGTCCTGACGGTTGACCAAACGCTCCATCGCAACAGACACCAAAGACAGATTGTTGATATTTGCAATTTTCATTTTTAAAATCCTTTTAAAATAGTGAATAAACCTTGTTTAAAACCCCGAAAGGTCGTCTGAAATCAAGCCATCATCGCCCGTTTGGACAACGCCTTATACTCATTGCTTTGCGGATACCGCTCCAGCCATCTTTGCGCCTGCGGCGGCAAATCCGTCTGACCGCAAAGACGCTGATATAGCGCAAACCGCTCCGATGCTTCGGACGGTACCGACCAGCCCGCAGCAGCTTCCGTTTCAGACGGCTTTTCAACCGCCTTCACTGCCGCCACTTCTACAACCACATCGTCCTCACGGCTTCGGCGTTCTGCCAATGCGGCAGCCTTAGCCTTGATTTGACTCATATCCAACACCATTCCTCCGATATTGACCGAGTCCTGATGTTCGATGGTCGGTACGCGGCGTTCTTTCAGGATGTTTTGCTGTTGCAGCTCGTTGCGTTTCAGACGCTCGTCGTTGCGTTTGTCTTCCGCGCGCTCCAAGACGCTGACAGGCATATAATCCGTCGAATTGCCATGCCATTCCGCCTTGCAGATAAGCCGTCCCAAATCGTCGTAAATCCAAACCCAAAGCGCGTCCTGCACGTCGTAGCCGACCCTTACCGTTTCGCCGTTGAACTCCATCAGTTCGGCGGAATAATAAGTATTGCTGAACAGCGATACCTCCCCGCGCCGTACCGTGCGCATCACCTGCGGTCGGAACAAATACCCTTCCTCCTCCGGCGATACCCTCGGCGGCTCGCCAAACTCCGCCACTTTCAAAGCCCAAAACTCGTTAGGCGACATATGCCGGCGTTTGCCTTCACGGTCGGTAAACTTAGGCAGCGAACGGTGCGGTCGGTCGTTGTATTCGTCCACCACCCGTTCGATATAGCCCTTAAACTCATCCCAGGTCGGAATCGGCGAATTCAAAATCTTCCCGTGCAGGCGGACTTCCTTGCGCGACAGCTTAAACAGCTTCTGCCGCGCCTCATCGTCCATATTTTTCCCCACAAAAGACGGCAGGTTCGCCGCCGCCCGCGTGAAAATATTATGGCTGCGTTCCGACGCGCCCTTCGCTTGCGAGTTATACGCCCGCGAATGCGTCATCGTCATGCCCAGCCTGCCCATCAGACCCGTTGCCTCATCCGTCATCATCAAGTTTTCAAAGCCACGACCCCAGTCCACATACCAAAGCGCACCGATGGCCGCGCGGCTCGCGTGGCTTAAAGCCTCAAGCACGGTAAACCGGCTTTCCGCCAGCCCCACGCTCCAGCCCATACACCGTCTTGTGCCAACGTCCAAAACCGTCGTAATTTCAGGCCTGAACGGCAGCCCCGACAACGGATTCAATACCTCCGCATCAAATGTATGACCGTCGGCGGTGTAGATGGCGGCAGGTTTCAAGTGCAGGAAATCGCGCCGTTTGTGCGGCAGGATATTTTTCAAATCCCGCGCGCCGCGTCGTCCGCGTTCACGCTCCACATTGCCAAGCTTGCCCAACCACCGGCGCACCTGATGGATACTCGGCACATCCGCCTCTTTTCCCAAAGGAGAGTGCAGCCCCTCCAGCCTGTTCACAAACAAGCGGTAAGCTTCGGAAACAGAAGGCTTCATCGGCAGCCGGTAGCATTCCAAAAACACAGGCAGCCAAGACGGGACGTTCATATCCTCGGTTCTGGATTTCGGCGCGAGGCTGTTAGATTCCCGCGCCGCAAACCACCGCTTGATTGTCCGTATGCTCGGCAGCTTTCCACCGCCGCCGCGCCCGTCGGCAGCCAAAGAAAACAGCTTCGCAATATGTTCGAAGCCCTGCATCTTCGCCTGCGTCAAAACAGTCGTCATCGCCGCCTCCTTCGATACGCCCGATTCCGCCATTACCCGCTCGACCGCAGACAAAACCCCGCGTCGTGCCGATTCGCACAGCCGTTGTTGCTCCGTCGAGCCGTCCGCAACGCCGATGGTAAGCTGCCCCCCTCTCACATCGGGAGAGGGCAGCCCCGCCGCCTCGCTGCTTTTTTCTTCAGAAGACGACAGAGGGGCGGGCAAATCTGACAAACCGCCCAAAACCTCGTTCAACTTCTTCGCCTGAATCAGTTTCAACACCTCCGGGGGCGGTGCATATTCGCGGCGTTTGCCGTTTTTCCCACCCTGACAAGAGGCTTCAATAAAAGACCACTTCTCTCGTTCGACCTTATATAAGATTGCTCTGTTCGTCTTAGGAAATTTTTCCAAGTTCATTTCCAATAACTCGGAAATCGAATAATGCGTTTTCATGCTGCCGCCTCTTTATATAAATAAGCATAGCGGGGGCGGATGCGCCGCCCGTCTTTCGTCCACCGTTCAGGCCACAGCTCATACAAGGGCTTGCCCAATACTTTCGCAATCGCCATCTCGCCGGCAGTCGACGGCTTTCTCAAAGCCTGACGCACTGTGCTTTCGCCTATACCTGCCATCGCAGCCACATCGGCAAGCGACAGTCCCTTCATTTTGATTTCCGCCCGTATCATTTCAGGATGCATACCACTCATCGTTTTCCTTTCTTTATTATCTAGACAGGTCGTCCGCCGTTTCAGACGACCTGTTTAACCTTATTAAATTCGACGAATAAAGTTCCAAGTATCAGCATTCAAACCTATAGCACAGGCATCGTAATAACCGCCTTTCACTTCGGTTTTCTCTCCACCCAACCATTCGATGACGAATTTTTTAGTCTTCCCGCGACCATATTCCAATATCCGCCCCACTGTACTTTCTTGATTCATATCCCAATCGTTCATCTGCATAATATTTGCAATGTGCTTCATTTTGATTCCTTTCTGTATAAAGTATCTAAGCAAAACCGCTTAATCGGTCGTCCGAACCGTTTCAGACGACCTGTTAAACAGTCTCCTTCCTGACGGGTCGAATACCCGTCATTTTTTTGGCTATTTCCAAATTGTTAAAGAACACTGCAAAATCGGTTATACTGTTTTAAAGTTGCCGTTTCGCTGTTTTTAAAATTATATAACTTGGAAATTATTTCGCAACTAAAATTTCCATGCTTTTCTATGTTGTTTTGACAAGTGATTGTTTTAAATATGAAAATAATTTCTAAGATTTTTTCCATGTTTTTGATTGGAGCATGGAAATGAAAGAGCCAAAATTCAGCATCTCTGAAATTCAGAATTTGATTACCCAGTTGAATCTAATAAGCCTGCCGAATACAACACGCGCCATTCAATACAGGGCAGAAAGAGAACATTGGGAATATGAAGAAGCACCTTCACAAGGTGGGAAGAAAGGTGTTAAAAGAATCTACCCTCTTCCTCCTTATGTTATTGATGAATTGGAACAAAAAGGCTTGCTCCATTTGATAGATGGCGCGGAAACAGACACACCGCTTGAAGTCCGCAACACTCAACCCGATGTAGCGCATATCGAAAATATGGATTACGCAGACTGGGCGGCACGTCAGGATACGCGCGACATCGTACCCGTCCGCTATTACAAAGAAGTCTTCGCAAGCGCAGGCAGCGGCGCAATACCGTGGGATACCAACCCCGAAGCCATGTGGTTCCGAACCGCCTTCTTCAAACACCTGCAGCTCTCCCCCGCAGACTGCTTCTGTACCCGTATCGACGGGGACAGCATGTTTCCAACCCTAATCGACCAAGGCACCGTCCTATGGCAAACCGCCACGCGCTACACCCGGGAAGGAATCTACCTCTTCCGGCAACAAGACGAACTCCGAGTCAAACGCCTGCAACGCCTGACCGCCGATACGCTCAACATCATCAGCGACAACCCAAATAAATCCATCTACCCGACAACCCAACTAACCCTGTCCGCCACCACCCCTGCCGACTTCCAAATCCTCGGCAAATACCTCTGGAGCTGCGGCATATCAAAATAAACAGATTCCCGATAATTCCCATGACAAAAAAAGCGCGAAACCGACAAAAAACCGTCAGATTTCGCGCTTTTTTCGCAATTCTAAAATTTCCCCCACTTTTTTAAATTTCCTTAGTCTTTCAATAATTTCCGCCTTTTTTTCTCGTTATATATCTATGACAAAACTAACACCACCCCACACCTTGTCCTGATTTAAATTTAATCCACTATATAAAAATTTGAATACGCAACGCCGTACCGTCATTCCTAATCAGCGTGAGTCTGATCCTGAGTTTTTCAAAAAATTATGAAGATTGCCGTAATCTCAAACCTCCAAATACCCGTCCGCGCGGGAATGACGATGTCGATATTTCTTGCTATCGCCCGCTCTATCTGCCCAATCCGCTTTATCCTCAAGATAACTTGTTTCTTGAATGTGCCGATAAACTTCTGCCGCTCATCTCTACCAAGTCATAAGCGGATATATTGTTACCTATCGAATCAGTCATGCGCCAAACAGGTCGTCTGAAACGGTTTCAGACGACCTGTTTGGTTATGGACGCGGTGTTCTGCCTGCGCCGACAGTGTAAACCTTCCCGATGCTGTCGGGGTCTTGCAGGACGGCGGCGACGGCGGCGGCGAGTCCGTTTCGGCTCATGTAGTTTTTAGGGATGCCGTCGGGGTGGTCGGTCAGGATGTGGCGGTTGTCTTCGCTGTTGTCCAATCCGCAGGGGCGGAGGATGGTCCAGTTCAAACTGCTTTGTTTGAGGTAGATTTCGGCTTCGGTTTTGGCGCGGACGGCTTCGCCGAGGGCTTGTTTGAAGGGTTCGCTCATCATGTCCCATTGTTCGCCGCAGCCCATGCTGGTAATCAGGATGAAACGGGCTTGCGGGTTGGCGGCTTGAGCGGCGGCGATGATGTTGATGTTGCCCAATGCGTCGCTGCGTATGCCTTGTTCGTTTTTGCCGCCGACGAAGCTGATGACGCTGTCGGGGCGGTATTGTGCGAACACTTTGTCGAGCGCGTCGGCATCGAGCGCGTCGGCTACGGTCGTCTGAATGCGGTGTTCGCTGAAGAACGAATCTTCAGACGGCTTTCTTAATACGGCAACGGTGTCGGCGGGGTGGGTGAGCGTGCGGATAAATGCGCGGCCGGACGGGCCGTTGGCGCCGAAGATGATCTGCATGGGGTCTCCTTTGTGTGTCGGGTGGTTCGGGATTTCAATAATTTGTCCACTTTGTTGTGGACGAGTGGTTGGGGGGTAAGGCTTGTTGATTTTTCAGACGACCTTTTTGTGTTTGAAGCCGTGTGGTCGTGGGCAAAGCCCACGCTACTTCTTTTCGGTTTTCTTTCGCGACAGAGTGGAGGTCGTCTGAAAACGGGTAAAGCAAGTTTTATAACAACTGCCGTAACGTGGGTTTTGCCCTCTCCCTAACCCTCTCCCACGGGGAGAGGGGATTGAGGATACTGAGATTCAACCATTTTTGGATTCTCTGCCACTTGGAGTCTCCCTGCCAATTTATCCCCTCTCCCCGTGGGAGAGGGTTAGGGAGAGGGTGGTAAGCACAAGCTTACTTTAGTGGCAAACACCAATCTTGCAGGCAGCCTGTCGAATTTCATCGGCTATTTACGATGCCGAAAGATGATTTTGTTTGTGCAGGAATGCGGCAATTTCTATCGGTTTCAGGCGGAGGTCGTCTGAAACCTGTTTAAGCCGCCTCAAACAGTTTTCTCATGGCTTCGATTTGGTGTTGCTTGAGTTCGCCTGCTTGGTCGCGGCCGACGAAGATTTTGAACATGGCGCCGCCGTTGCGGTTGATGAAGTTGAGCGAGCAGGTATCTTTGCCCATAAACGGACGTTCCAAAAGGTAGATGGCGGCGCAGTTTTCGTAATAGATATGACCGTGTACGCCGCCGTCGGTTTCGGGGTGGTCGAAATTGTAGAAGCCGCGGCCGACTTTGCCGCCGGGCAGTTTACCGGTTACTTCGACGATGGTGTCGGGGGTGTGGGCGATGAAGGTGACGGCTTCGTCCCAAGCGGCGACGGCTTGGAGGATTTCGACGATGCGGCTGCCTTCGGTTTGGCGGATGCAGTTTTCGGGCAGGCAGCGGATGACGTCTTCAAAGCTGCATTGGTTTTGCGCGGCGAGCATTTCGAGCACTTGGCCGGGATTTTTTTCCAATGATTGGCGCAACATGATTTGTTGTTCGGATGAAAGTTTTTGCATGGTTTGATCCTTTTCTTGAGTCGGAAGGGTGAGCATGAGTTTGCGGATGAGGGTGGGCGACCAGTAGCGGCCGCTGGTGTTCAGGCGGATGATGCCGTCTGAACCTTGTTCTTCAAAGAGTTGCATTGCCTGCCATTGGGCAATCAGTTTCTGCGCGGCGGCGTTGCCGTCAAACAGCGAGGGATTCAGACGGCCTGTTTCCATGTCGTGCTGCACTTGTCCGAGCAGGGTTTTGTTCGGGCTGTGGCCGCTCATGAAGGCGATGTTTTTTTCGCCTTTCGGAGTGGCGAGGTAGCTGTCCAAATCGCCCTGCACCTGATAGCTGAAGCCGCCGAAGTTGCCGCCTGCGCCGGAGCCGAACGCCCAGCAGGGAATGTTGGATTTGACCAGCGTATTGTAGCGGTTGCGTTCGCCGCGGCCTGGATAGGCGAAATGGCTGTTGCTGACTTGGTTCCAGCCTTTTTGCGCCAGCGTTTCGACGGCGTAGGCGTATTGGTCGGCCTGAACGTCGAAACCGGGCGGGGCGGGAAATGCGCCTTTTTCTATCATGCGGTTGATGGGCAGCATGGGATAGAGGTTGAAGGCGTAGGTGTCGAGCCCGGACAAAGGCAGGGCGGTGGCGCGTTCGAGGTCGTTTTGCCAAACGGCGTCGGTTTGGTTGGGCAGGCCGAACATCAAATCGACAACGATGACGGCGTTGATTTCACACAGTTTTTCCAGATAGGCAAAAGCTTCGTCGCCGCCGTGTTTGCGGCCGAGGCGGCGGCGGATGGCGGTGTCGAAGGTCTGTACGCCGATGGAAATGCGGTTGGCGCCCGCTTCGATGCAGGCTTGGGCTTTTTCGATGTCGAAATGGCTCATACGGCCTTCGATGGTGAACTCGCAGTCGTCGGCAATCGGCAGGTATTGGTAACAGGCGCGGATGAGTCTGGCGAGGTCCGGGGTTTGCAGCGCAGTGGGCGTGCCGCCGCCGAAATAGACGGCGCGGATTTTACCGTTGCCTTGGCGGATTTCGGCTTCCGCCGCCATTTCTTCGATGATTTTGTCGGTGTAAACGCTGCTGTAACTCTCTTTCCACGCGTTGCGGTAGAAGCCGCAGAACACGCAGTGGTTGGCGCAGAAGGGGATGTGCAGATAGGCGAGCGCGTCGGAATCGGCGGCATGGGGGAGCTTCTGCCGCCAGATGTTCTGCCATTGCGGACGGGGAATCGGTATGCCGCCCCATATCGGCATCAACGCCTGCCGTTCGGGAAAAGCTTTGGGCGCGGATTGGCGCGGTGTCCAAACGATCTGCTGTTCCATAGTTGATTAAAAATGATTATTAATCAGATTTGGAAATTAAATCACTAGTGATAGGTAGTGTCAAGGGACGATAGTGAGGAGAAACAGAAAATGAAAGGTATCGGCAAAGGGCTGGATTTAAGCTTAGTATCGGGTTGGATAGTTTGAGGTCGTCTGAAAAATCAAAGGCTTGGTTTGCTGTTTGGCTTGGGTGTCAGGCATTTAACCCATGACCTGTTTTCAGACGACCTCTTTGGGAACATTAAAACTTAAGTTGCACGCGGGCGGCGAAATTGCGTCCGGTCTCGGTGTACAAGTCCATCACGCTTGAGCGGCTCATGCCGGCGACGTCTGCGTGTTGCCAGTATTTTTTGTTGCCAATGTAGTATAGTGGATTAAATTTAAACCAGTACGGCGTTTCCTCGCCTTGCCGTACTATTTGTAATGTCTGCGGCTTCGTCGCCTTGTCCTGATTTAAATTTAATCCACTATAAATGTTCGCGCCGATTTCGACGTTTTTAGACGGCTTGTACCACGCGCCGACATCCCATACGTCGTAGCCGGGCGCTTGGAAAACGCTGTCGCTGCTGACGCGGCTGTGTTTTTTCGACCAGCGCAGCTTGGTGCCGACACCCCATTTTTCCTGAGTGTAATCCAAACCCAAAACGCCGTTGAGCGGATAAGCGGAATCCAACGGTTTGCCGTCCTGCTGCTCACCGCGCATCCAAGCGATGCTGCCGGAGACTTGCCAGCCCGGCAGGAATTTGTAGGCGGCGGAGGCTTCTGCGCCGTAGGTTTTGACCCTATCCAGATTTTGATATTGGTACTGGATAATCAGGCGGCCGCCTATGGAGGCAGTGCCGACTTCGGTGCGGTCGATGAAGTTTCGGTAACGGTTGTAGAACGCGGTAACTTGCGCGCGGGCGCGTTCGTTTTTGAACTTCATGCCCAATTCGAAGCTGTTGGAGCGTTCGGATTTGAGATTCGCATTCGGGATGACGGCATAGCCGTAGGTCGTGTTGGCAAACGCCATGGTCGCGCTGTCAAACGGCGGTGTGCGGAAGCCTTGTGAATAAGTGGCGAAACCGGTGAACTGCTCGCCCATCGGAACGCTCAGTCGCAGGCTGGGCGTGAGCGCGGAATCGTTGAAGCGGGTTGCCGTGCCGTCGGGGTTGGCGTTGAGATAGGCTTGGTCGGTTTCGGTATTCAGTTTGTCTTTTAGGACAGCCCGTATCCAAGACCTTTACCACACAAACAAAAGGTCGTCTGAAAACCCGTATTTCAGGTTTTCAGACGACCGACCTTTTTACTGCTCAAACGGCTGACCGCTCAATCAGTCATGACCGATATCGACGGTTTTCTCTTTGTAGCGCGTATCGGGGACGAGGACGATTTTTTCGTCCACTTTGCCGATGGCTTTCACGTCTTTGCCCGGGTAGTCCAACTGATGCAGGAAGTAGCGGATACAGTTGAGGCGGGCGCGTTTTTTGTCGTCGGAACGGATGATGACCCAAGGGGCGTCGCCAGTGTGGGTGTGGAAGAACATGGCGTTTTTGGCTTCGGTGTAGTCGTCCCAACGGTCGAGCGACTGGATATCCACTGGAGACAGTTTCCAGTGTTTCAGCGGGTCGT
>ERZ772920.383-NODE-383-length-25290-cov-19.533941_pt1 | contig 25290 bp, 17 predicted proteins | sample MGYA00511469_ERZ772920 | MGnify/ENA primary metagenome ERZ772920 (study PRJEB29015, sample SAMEA2738069) | human oral metagenome | biome: human oral; feature: human-associated habitat; material: saliva | place: China | collected 2216 ... | reverse complement strand
AGAATGGTCAGGCCCACCTCGTGAGCGTTAATCTCCGCCAGACCGCGGGCGCGAATCAGTTCCTCGACCTCCTGGGCCAGCTTGGCGAGGTCGTCCTCCCCCACGGGGCGGCCCTGGCAGGCCTTGCGCACGCCGGCGGCAATCTTGGAGCGGTCGAAGGGCTCGGTCACGCCCGAACGCTTAATCACCGAAATGGTGGTGGTTTCGACCGTGGTAAAGCGGCGAGCGCAGGAGGTGCACTGGCGGCGGCGGCGAATGGCGGCGCCGTCATCGGTGGTGCGGGAGTCGACAACGCGCGAATCGGTGTGCTTGCAATAGGGGCAGTACATGCGTTTCTCCTTGGCTGGGCGCTCGGTGTGGCGCCCGTATATGCAGCGCTCAAGAATATTTATACCCATTCTAACGCGATAGACGGCGGTTGAGCCGAATAGTGACATTGAATATACGCAAATATACGCTCAGGGTGGACTCCAACGTTTAAGAACGTTCGGAATTCACCCTGAGCGTTGTCCTCCCCTCGCGGAGGTCTTCTTCTTTTAGCGACGAATACAGCTCGGACCGAAAATCGTCTTGATCTCGCCAAAGAGGCTCGGGTTCGGCTCCACGCGCACGCTCGAATCCAGCAGCACCAGCTGTTCCTTATCGCGGGTACGGATGAGCATGCGCACGTCCGCAGTACCCTTGTGGTCGCGCAGGGTCTCCTTCAGCTCGCGCAGCTTCGCCTCGGTCACCAGGTACTCGGGCACCGCAATCGTGATGGGTGCGGCGCGGCCGTCATCGCTGATTTCCAGGATCTGCAGTTCCTGGGCGCTCATGTTCACGCTGCCGTCGTCGCGGCGCTGCACGCGGCCACGAATCGAGCAGATGAGGTCGTCCGCCAGGGCGGCGCCCATCGTCTCGTAGGCGCGGGAGAAGAACATGACCGTAATGGTTGCGCCCGAGGGGTCTTCCAGCTCCACGGAGGCGTACTGGTTACCGCTGGACTTGGCGATACGGCGCGAAACGCCGGTGAGCATGCCGGCAATCGTGACGGTTTCGCCGTCGCGCACGTGCGAGTCCTCGCTGATGATGTCGTGCACCGAGTGCGAGGCGGCATCCGAGAGGGCGCGCTCCAGGCCGCGCAGCGGGTGGTCCGAAACGTACAGGCCCAGCATATCGCGCTCGAAGTTCAGCTTCTCGCGGCGATCCCATTCGGGCACGTCCGGGATGGTCACGGTCAGCTCGTCGCCCAGGGCGTCGTCCATGCCGAGGGAGCCGAAGAGGTCGAACTGGCCCGCCGCCTCCTTGCGCTTGACGGCCACGGCCGCATCCACCGCTGCCTCATGAATGAGGGACAGCGAGCGGCGGGTGTGGCCCAGGTCGTCGAAGGCACCCGCCTTGATGAGCGATTCGATGGTGCGCTTGTTGCACACCTGTAGCGGCACCTTCTTCAGGAAGTCGTTGAAGGACTCGTAGCGGCCCTTCTCCTCGCGGGCGGCGACCATGCCCTCGACCACGTTCGCGCCCACGTTGCGGATCGCACCCATGCCGAAGCGGATATCCTCACCCACGGGGGTGAAGGTCAGGGCGGATTCGTTGACGTCCGGGGCGAGCACGGTGATGCCCATGGCGCGGCACTCGTTCAGGTACAGCGCGAGCTTGTCCTTGTTATCGCCCACGCTGGTCAGCAGCGCGGCCATGTACTCCTGCGGGTAGTGCGCCTTCAGGTAGGCCGTCCAGTAGGACACCAGGCCGTACGCGGCGGTGTGCGCCTTGTTGAACGCGTAGTCCGAGAAGGGCAGCAGAATATCCCAGAGGGCCTTCACGGCCCCCTCGGAGTAGCCGTTAGAAATCATGCCGTCGTGGAAGGTGGCGTACTGCTTATCCAGCTCCGCCTTCTTCTTCTTACCCATCGCACGGCGCAGCAGGTCTGCCTCACCGAGCGTGTAGTTCGCGACCTTCTGGGCAATCGCCATCACCTGCTCCTGATACACGATCAGACCGTAGGTGGTATCGAGGATGTCCTTGAGCGGCTCGGCCAGCTCGGGGTGAATCGGCTCGATCTCTTGCTTGCCGTTCTTGCGCAGCGCGTAGTTGGTGTGCGAGTTCGCACCCATCGGGCCGGGTCGGTAGAGCGCGAGCACTGCCGAAATGTGCTCGAACTCCTCAGGCTCCATGAGCTTGAGCAGCGCGCGCATGGGGCCACCGTCGAGCTGGAACACGCCGAGGGTGTCACCTCGGGCCAGCAGACGGTAGGATTCGGGGTCGTCCAGCGAGAGGGACTCCAGTTCCAGGTCGATGCCTCGGTTATTCTTAATGTTCTCGATGGCGTCGGAAATAATCGTCAGGTTACGCAGACCCAGGAAGTCCATCTTGATCAGGCCCAGGCCCTCGCAGGTGGGGTAATCGAACTGGGTGATGACCTGGCCGTCAGCCTCGCGGCGCATCACGGGAATCACGTCCACCAGATTCTTGCTGGACATAATCACGCCCGCGGCGTGCACGCCCCACTGACGCTTCAGGCCCTCCAAGCCCTTCGCGGTCTCGAACACCTGGCCGTAAATCTTATCGACCGGGTCCTCAATGAGGGCGCGTAGGTCGGCGGCCTCGGCGTAGCGCTTATCCTCTTCGTTGTACACGTTGGCCAGGGCGATGTTCTTACCCATGACGTCCGGCGGCATGGCCTTGGTCAGGCGCTCGCCCACCGAGTACGGCTGGTCCATCACGCGGGAGGCGTCCTTGAGCGCCTGCTTCGCCTTAATGGTGCCGAAGGTGACGATCTGCGCGACCTTGTCCTCGCCGTACTTATCGGTCACGTAGTCGATGACCTCGCCGCGGCGACGATCGTCGAAGTCCACATCGAAGTCGGGCATGGAGACGCGGTCGGGGTTGAGGAATCGCTCGAAGATCAGGTCGTGGTCGAGCGGGTTCAGCTCGGTGATGCGCATCGCGTACGCCACCATCGAGCCCGCACCCGAACCACGGCCAGGGCCCACGCGAATACCGTTGCGCTTGGCCCAGTTGATGAAGTCCGCCACGACCAGGAAGTAGCCGGGGAAGCCCATGGAGGTAATGACCCCCACCTCGTACTCGGCCTGCTTGCGCACCCTATCGGGAATACCCTGCGGGAATCGGTAGTGCAGGCCCTTTTCGACCTCCTTCACGAACCAGGATTCCTCGTTTTCGCCCTCGGGCACGGGGAAGTTCGGCATGTAGTTCGCCTTGGTGTTGAACTCCACGTTGCAGCGTTCAGCGATTTCGAGGGTGTTCTCGCACGCACCGGGAATGTCACCAAACAGGGCGTACATTTCTTCTGCCGAGCGCAGGTAGAAGTTATCTGCGTCGAACTTGAAGCGCTTGGGGTCGGTGAGGGTCGAGCCGGACTGCACGCACAGCAGCGCCGCGTGGGCGGTGTGGTCTTCCTGCCGGGTGTAGTGCAGGTCGTTGGTGGCCACGTAGGGCAGGTTCAGTTGCTTGGCCAGGCGGTGCAGGTCCTCCTGCACGTTGCGTTCGATGTCGAGGCCGTGGTCCATGACCTCGCAGTAGAAGTTCTCCTTGCCGAAGATGTCGCGGAAGTCGCTGGCGGCCTGCAGCGCCTCGTCGAACTGGCCCAGGCGCAGGCGGGTCTGAATCTCGCCGGAGGGGCAGCCGGTGGTTGCAATCAGTCCCTTCGAGTAGGTCTGCAGCACCTCGCGGTCCATGCGCGGCTTGTACAGCTGGCCCTCGAGCGATGCGATGGAGGAGGCACGGAAGAGGTTGTGCATGCCCTCGGTGGTCTCGGCCCACATGGTCATGTGGGTGTACGCGCCACCGCCGGACACGTCATCGCGGGAGCCGTCGCCCCAGCGCACGCGGGAGCGGTCGGTGCGGTGCGTGCCGGGGGTCAGGTACGCCTCCACGCCGATGATGGGCTTAATGTCGTGGGCCTTGGCCTGGCGCCAGAAGTCGAAGGCACCGAAGAGGAAGCCGTGGTCGCTGGTGGCCATGGAGCTCATGCCCAGCTCCTTGGCGTAGCTGAAGAGGTCGCCCAGGCGCGCGGCACCGTCCAGCATGGAGTACTCGGTGTGCACGTGCAGGTGCGCAAAGTCTTTGGTTGCCACGGATATCTCCTGAAGGTGTGGGGTTTGTTCCGACCGATTCGTTTTGACGGTCGGCGGGGCGGTGCGGCCCCGGGGTGAGCCGTGCGGTACCGGGGCCCGGACGGCTCTCTTAACTGAGCTGGGGTGCGCGGTGCCTACCCGAGCTGCACGCGGCCCTCGCGCAGGGCGTCAAGCGCGTAGGCCAAATCCAGCGGGTACTCGCTGGTGAAGCTCATGCGCTCACCGGTGGTGGGGTGGTCGAAGCCGAGGCGGTGGGCGTGCAACCACTGGCGGGTCAGGCCCAGCTCTGCGCTGAAGCGCGGGTCGGCGCCGTAGGTCAGGTCGCCGCAGCAGGGGTGACGCATCGCCGAGAAGTGCACGCGAATCTGGTGGGTTCGTCCGGTCTCCAGGTGCACCTCCACGAGGGAGGCCGGGCCGAAGGCCTCAATGACGTCGTAGTGGGTGATGGAGTTACGGCCGCCCTCAACCACCGCGAACTTCCATTCGTTGCCGGGGTGACGGCCAATCGGCGCGTCAATCGTGCCGCGCAGCGGATCGGGCAGGCCCTGCACCAGCGTGTGATAAATCTTGTCGACCGTACGTTCCTTGAAGGCTCGCTTGAGCTCGGTGTAGGCGCGCTCGCTGCGGGCCACGACCATCAGGCCGCTCGTGCCCACGTCCAGGCGGTGCACGATGCCCTGGCGTTCGGCCGCGCCGGAGGTGGCCACAGAGATGCCCTCCCCCATCAGCGCGGAAATCACGGTGGGGCCGTGCCAGCCGGGTGAGGGGTGCGCCGCCACGCCGGCGGGCTTATCCACCACGACGATATCGTCGTCCAGGTACACGATGCCGAAGCCGTCCACCTTCTCGGGTCGAATATCGGCCAGGTCGCGCGGCGCGGGGGCGTCCACGACGACCAAATCTCCGGCGGAGAGCTTGTAGGATTTGCCGACCTTCACGGCACGCCCACCGTTGGTGATGCTCACGTGCCCGTCGCGAATCCACCCGGAGGTGCGGGTGCGGGGCGCGTCGAGGGCTCCGGCGAGCGCAGCGTCCAGGCGCATGCCGGCCAGGGCGTCCTCAACGGTGAATTCGGCGCGGATGCGCTCCGCGGTGGTTTCCTCGCTCATGATTCTCTCCTCGCGCTGCGGTCTGTGCTGTGAGTTGCGGTCTGTTCTGTACGTCGTGACGTATCGTTAGGCGTCGGTGTTCTCGCCGTCGGCTTCCGCGCTCTTTAGGGTCTTAGCCTTCTTCGAAGCGCTCTCCTGCGGAGCCTTCGTGCCGTTGAGGTTCAGGCCTATGAAGTTTAGGAGCACGACGAGCGCCATGCACACGCAGATCGCCGAGTCCGCAACGTTGAAGATGGCGAAGTTCGGTACCGAGATGAAGTCGACCACGTGCCCGGAACCGAAGCCGGGCTCGCGGAAGAGGCGGTCAAAGAGGTTGCCGCAGATGCCACCGAGCAGCCCGCCCAACGCGAGGGTCCAGGCCAGTGAGCGCGTGCGGCGCAGCAGGTAGAGCACCACAATCGCGGCGGCCACCATGACGAGGGTAAAAATCCAGGTCACGTTCTCGCCCATGCTGAACGCGGCCCCCGAATTGCGAATCGAGTACCACCACAGCAGCCCGTCGATCACGGTGATGCGCTCCCCCAGCTGCATCTGGGTAACGACCAGGTACTTGGTGCCCTGGTCGACGGCGAACACGGCGGCGGCGAGCACCAGGGCGCTCAGCCAGGCGGTGCGCCCGCTCAGGATGCGCGATGCGCGGCCGGTGCTCTCGGTAGCGGTTTCCGCGGTGCGTACGGGGACCGAGGATTCAGCGTGATTCGGGGTGGTGGGCAAGGCTCTCCTCGGGTCGTGTGAATAGTGGCGACGGTAGCGGGGCGGTCCCCGCGACGACGTGCTACGGTGCCCCTCTAGCTTAGCAAATGAGGGGAAATTCTCGTGCCCCGCCCGTCGCCTCACGAACGGGATCTACGGGGTGGCCGGGTCCTTCCAGAGAGCGCAAAATACCGCCCGGTTCCTTATCCGCGGCTTAGGCTGAACCCGGCAAAACGGGCCGATAAGAATCCGGACGGTAGCGCGCCTCGGCGGGGTCGCGCGGTGCTTTAGGCGGAAGCCTCGATGGACTTGAGGTTCTTCAGCTCCTCCACCTGGTTGTTCAGGTGGTCCAGCAGCTTGGTGCGGTAACGGCTCTCGAAGCCGCGCAGTGCCTCCACGGCAATCTCCAGCTCTTCCTTCTCGTCGGTCAGGCGGGCCAGGACCTCTTCGCGCTGCTGGCGAGCCTCGCTCACGAGGGCGTCGGCCTTCTTCTCTGCCTCGTCCAGCAGCTCGGCCTTGGCCTTTTCGCCCTGGGCCACGTAGTCGTCGTGCACCTTCTGGGCCATGGCCAGCAGGGCTGCGGCGTCCTGGGCGCCGGCGGCAGAGGGAGCCTCCTGGGAGACGGCGGCGGCCGGGGATGCGGGAGCCGAGGCGGAGAGCTGCTCCACCTGGCGCTCCAGGGCGTCGCGCTCGGAGTACAGGGCGCGTAGCTCAACGACGAGCTCGTCCAGGAAGTCGTCGACCTCGTTGCGGTCGTAACCGGACTCCTCGGTCACGATCTTAAAGCTCTTCGTAATCAGGTCTTCGGGGGTGATGGCCATGTGGCTTCTCCTCTTGTACGGGTTGGGTTCGAAGTTGAGTGCGCCGATGGGGCAACCCGGCGGGAGCGTTCGGCCCCCGCATCGGGCGCGGTGTGCCGCATCGCGCAGACAGTCGTTGGCACCCATTTTACTATCATTGGACCTCGGCTCCGGGGTTTCTGTCGTACAGACAACAAAATATGCGCATGGCGCAACGGCCCCGGCCCCCGCTCCCCCGGAGCGTTTGCGCACGTCCGTGGCCCATTAAGCGCGTGTATCCCGTTAAACGCGCGCGCCCCGCGGAATGTTGAGTAACATTCCGCGGGGCGACTCCAGGCTCCGATCGTTAGGAGAATCGGGCGGTCAGGCTCATCATGGGGCCCAACAGCATAGAGACGACCACAATCAGGATCAGGAAACCGGTATCCAGCGCGACGTTGCCCACGCGCACCGGGGGAATCACGCGGCGCAGCTTCTCCATGGGCCAGTCCGTCACGGCGTAAACGGCGCTTGCGCACAGCAGGGCGACCCCCTTGGGACGCCAACCGGGTGCGAACATACGTACCCAGTCGAAGAGCATGCGCAGCAGCATGAAGACGTAGAACAGGTACAGCGCAATCGTCACGAGAGCGAAAAGATAACCCATTAATCAGTCCTTAGCCCTGGTCGAAGGGGAATTCGCCCTCGGAGTTGAAGTCTGCGGTGTTCTCGGAGTTGGCGACGCCCAGCACCTCGAGGTTGGAGGGGGTCAGTAGGAAGACCTTCGAGGTCACGCGCTCGATGCGGCCCTCCAGCGCGAAGGCCAGACCGGAGGCGAAGTCCACCAGGCGCTTGGCGTCGGCGTCCGGCATTTCCTCGACGTTCATAATCACGGGGATGTTCTCGCGGAACGCCTCACCGATAATCTTTGCGTCATTGTAGGAGCGGGGGTGGATGGTGGTGATACGACGCAATTCGTCCTCTTCTTCCTCGTAACCGTAGGTGTATCCGTTGGTCTCTTCGGGCTCGTAGCCCTGGTCGTAGTAGCCGTCGTTCGAGTAGGTGTCGGCGTACTGCTCGGTGTATTCGGTGTTCGGCACCGGGGCGTCCTCCCAATGGTCTGCGGGTTCGCTCGCGGGCTCGTACCGGGGCTCATCGCCTCGGCGATCCTCGCGGGGTTCCTCCGCCTCGTCTGTGGTTTCGGGTGTGTACGGGTGTGCGACTGCGGGCGCACCGTGCTTGGATGCGGTGTGCTCCCCCAGCGAGCGGTCTCGCGCGGCGCGGTCGTCGGCTCGAGGCTCTTCGGCGCGGGCCTCTACACGGTGGGCCTCCGCGCGGTGGTGCTCCCCGCCGCGACCCGACTGCTCGTGGGAGCGGGGCTCCTCGGGCGCGGTATCCGCGGTGTTGGAGTCCTGGGCGTCAGAGTCCTTGGCGTTGTAGGGCTCCAGGCCGAGGAAACCCGCCAGGCGGCTTTGCTTCGGCATGTTTCTCTCGCTTCGCTAGGGTACAGGGACAGGCTACTGAACGCGGGCGGCCGCCTGTTGCGGCGGTGCCTCTCGAGGAGCACCGCGGGCGGGCCCCTCGTTCAGAAGGTTCGGTCGCACGTCAAAACGTCGTGCACCGGCATGTATATATTACCAGCGTACGGGCTCTTCCAGCCGGTAGAACAGCGTCCGGATTCTCACAGCGCGGCATATTCGCCCGCCGCTTTAGCGTGCGGGGCGTCGGCCCATGATGTCGCTGCCCACGCGCACGCAGGTGGAGCCCCAGCGAACAGCCGCCTCCAGGTCACCGCTCATGCCCGCCGAGATTTCGGTCGCGTGCGGCAGGTGCTCGCGCAGCCGGGCCGCCAGTCCGTAAAGCTTCTCGAAAGCGGCGTCCGGGTCCGCGTCCAAGGGTACCACCGCCATTACGCCGGCGCACCGCAGGTTCGCGTGGTTCTCGATGCGTTCGGCCAGCTCCAGAAGCTCCGAGGCGCTCATACCGCCTCGCGCTCCCTCGGCGGCATGGCCGGCCGTCGCCTCCTCGGCCAGGGAGACCTGCACCAGGCAGTCCAGGCCGCCGTTTTCCAGGGCCGCGGGGGCCGGTGCCTCCCCCGCCTCGTAGCGGGCCAGCTGGTTCGCGTAGGCCTTCGCCAGCGCATCGGCTAGGGAGGGGCGGTCCACCGAGTGAACGCTGGAGGCGTACTTCACCACGGACTTCGCCTTATTCGTCTGCAGCTGACCGATAAACGCCCAGTGCGGGGGCTGTACCGTGCGCTGTTCGCAGTAGGCAGCCAGCTCGCGGGCCTTCGCGCTGGCCTCCTGGTCGCGGTTCTCGCCGAAGAGGGTCACGCCGCCATCCAGCAGGGCCGCCGCGTCGGAGGCAGGGAAGAACTTGGTCACCGTCACCAGGCGCACGGGCGCGCTCTGCTCGGTGCGCACCCCGCTGCGGTCCTGCTCCGCCACTCGAATTCGCTCGAGCACCCGACGGTAGTTCTGCAGCAGCTGCTCGGCGCGTTCGGGAGTGTACTTCAAATCCTGCGCTTCGACGTTCACGTCAGGTCCCTTCAGTTCAGACATTTTGTTCTCCTTCAGCGGCTCTATTCGGCGGGTTCCGCCAGCTTCTCAACCCACACCAGGCCCGCGATGCGCCCGGGCTTCTCGCCGCGGTTCGTAAACCCGCGGTGCGAGTACACGCTCGACTCCTCGTAGGTGCAGCGGGAGCACTCCGTGGATACCTCCACTCCGGCGGCCTCCAGCACCGCGCGAGCGCCGGCCGGCAGGTCCAGACCCGGGGTGTTCGAGCCCGTCACCGAGTGAACCTGCGGAATCAACTCGGTCGATTCGGCTCGCATCGCCTCGGGCACCTCGTAGCAGGCACCGCAGATGCCCGGACCCAGCCACGCGGTGATGCGCGCAGCGCCCAGCTCCCGCATGCGCGCCACGGTGGCCTGCAACACCCCGTCCAGCAGGCCGCGGCGGCCCGCGTGAGCCACCGCCAAAACGGGCACGGTCTTCTCACCCTCGACGGAACCGACCAGCACCACGGGGATGCAATCGGCCACCATAATCGCCAGCGGGCGACCCTCGACGCTAACCGCGGCATCGGCCACGGGGGCCAGCTTCGCGATGGCGCGGGCGCGCTCGACGGTGCGTTCTGCGGGGGCGCCTGGCGCGTAGGAGGCCGGGTCGTAGTCCTCGGGGCGGGCCACCTCAACGCCGTGCACCTGGTTCAGGTAGAAGAACGGCCCCGCACCCAACGCCTCCTCGAGCGCCGCACGGTGGTTGAGGGTGCGCACCATGGAGGCGTCCATGCCGCCGCCCAGCTCGTCGTCCACGTGCAGGCCCAGGTTCCCCGCCTCGCGGGAGGTAAACCCCACCCGCACGCGCCAGGGACCTAGGATGCGGGTGTCGGCGGTGGCCAGCAGCGGCGTTTCGGGGGCGTTGCTCATCTTTATGCCTTTCTCGGGTGACTGTACGAGGTGCTCGGGGCGAAAGCGGGTAGCGCGAAGGGGAGCTGAGAACAGTTGGACTATTCTCAGCTCCCCTCCATCAAAACCCTACGGGGCAGCGTGCTGACGCACGCGGCGCGACTACTTCAGGAAGTCGGGGACGTCCAGGGTGTCGCGGCGAGCCGGTGCTTCCTCAACGACCGGGGGCAGATCAACGTCGAAGCCAGCGGCGCCGGTGGAAGCCGGAGCGGCGGCGGGAGCGTTGAAGCCGTAGCCGTTAGAAGCCGGAGCGGCAGCGTTCGAGCCGCCGAAGGAACCCTGTGCACGCTGGGGCTGAGCGGAAGCCGAAGCGTTCGAGTTGGTCTCGGGGTTCACGGCGTCAAAGCCAGCGGCAATCACAGTCACGCGAGCCTCGTCACCCAGGGCGTCATCAATGACGGCACCGAAGATGATGTTGGCGTCGGGGTGAGCCACTTCCTGAACCAGGCGTGCAGCCTCGTTGATCTCGAACAGACCCAGGTCGGAACCACCCTGAATCGACAGCAGCACGCCGTGCGCACCGTCGATGGATGCTTCCAGCAGCGGGGAGGCGATAGCCAGCTCGGCTGCCTTCACGGCACGGTCCTCACCCGAGGCCGAGCCGATACCCATCAGAGCCGAACCGGCACCCTGCATCACGGACTTAACGTCAGCGAAGTCAAGGTTAATCAGGCCCGGGGTGGTGATCAGGTCGGTAATGCCCTGAACACCGGAGAGCAGCACCTGGTCTGCCGACTTGAAGGCGTCCAGCATCGACACGTTGCGGTCCGAAATCGACAGCAGTCGGTCGTTCGGAATCACGATCAGGGTGTCGACCTCGTCGCGCAGAGCGGCAATACCGGTCTCAGCCTGGTTGGAGCGGCGACGACCCTCGAAGGTGAAGGGGCGGGTCACAACACCGATGGTCAGAGCGCCCAGGGAGCGGGCGATGCGTGCCACGACGGGTGCGCCACCGGTACCGGTGCCACCACCCTCACCAGCGGTCACGAAGACCATATCTGCGCCCTTGAGGACTTCCTCAATTTCCTGCGAGTGATCCTCGGCTGCCTGACGGCCAACCTCGGGGTTTGCGCCCGCGCCAAGACCGCGGGTCAGCTCACGACCAACGTCCAGCTTAACGTCTGCATCGGACATCAGCAGAGCCTGAGCGTCAGTGTTGATAGCAATGAACTCAACGCCGCGCAGACCAACCTCAATCATGCGGTTGACTGCGTTGACGCCACCGCCGCCGATACCAACGACCTTGATGACTGCCAAGTAGTTCTGGGGAGTTCCAGCGTCCATGTAATCCTCGATTGTTCCGTGTTCCAGCTTCGGAAGACCCCCAGCTCAATCTAAGCCTAAAGGTTTCCTCTAAAGAATGACTTTATCTGTTAGGATACCAAACAGTTTTTGGTGGTTCCTAGCTACACAGCGCAATTACCCCCTCTTTTTGCGGAATTCACACAAAAAGGGGAGGGAAAGCGCCCATTGGTAGTTCCCCTAACGGGTCACCGGTACGCGCGGGGCCGACACGTCATAGACGGTCACCTTCTGCGCCTGGGCACCTGAAGAGGCTTCTTCCTGAGCCCGTTGAGCTACCGCCTGGCGGAGCGACAGAAGCACCTTAGCCTTCAGCTCGCTCTCCTGGGCGGTACCCCACTGCACCGTCGTATTATCCCGCAGCGTGAGGGTAATACTCGAGGTTGAGGTCGCGCTCGCTTCCTTCACCTGAGCCAGAAGCTCAGCCGGCATCGCTGACAAGGCCGTCGAAATCGTGCGGAACTCATCCGAATGCTGCGGGTCATCACCATTCAATCGTACCAGGGGAACCGAGGTGCTCGGCTCGGAGGAAGACTCCATCAGGCTCACCCCGTCGGTGTCCACGGTATGGTAGGTCTCCCCCTCCTTGACGATTGCAATGGCGGTGCGCTCCTTCAGGGTCACCACCAGCTCGTGCGGCGGGCGGCTCTCCACCTGAACGCTGCGAAGCACATTGTCCTGACCAATCAGCTCGCGCACGCGCTTCTCGTCGATGCGGGTCAGCGGAACCCCGCGCAGGGGCTCCAGCTTCTGCTCCACCTGGGTGGTTTCCAGCAGGGAGGCACCGCGCACCGTGATGGTCTGAGTGGCCAGCAGGGGCGAGAAGAAGACCAGCACCACGTACAGCACCGCCACGAGGGCCAGCGCAATCGCCGTGTACAGCAGCTTGCGGGCCCGAGTGAGCGGGGTGCGCTCCTTGCGCGGACGCTCCTCGGCACGCAGGCCGTCCAGACCGGGATCTTTCAGGATGCGCTCGTGCTGCGCCTCCCGGCGCTCACGCTCGCGTTCCTTCTCGATCTCGGCGGCGCGCTGTCGTTCTCGCTCCACGCGCCAGCGGCCGAAGCGGCTTGCGGGGCGGGCCTGCTCGGCGGGCTCTGCGGGCTCGGTCTCAGCGGAATCGTCCCCCGCCGACGGGGAGTCGGCGAAAGTCTTCCGCTCGGAAGAAGCATCACCGTCGCCGGTCTTGTCGGCCCGGTCGGCGCCCTTTTCGGTCTTCTCTCCGTGCTTATCGCTGGGCTTCTCCCCCGCCGCGTCCTTCGCATTTTCAGTCCGCGCGCTTTCAACCTGCGCCGACCGGCCGGATGCCTTCTCGGTCTCCTTGGGAGAATCTTCGAAGGCCTCCACGTCGAAGAGCTCCTGCGAACCGGAGGTAGCCGCGGGCACGCGACGAATCGCGCCGTCCACAAGGGCCACGCTCTCGGCACGAGCCGGGCTGGTGGGGCGAATCGTAGCCCCCGAGGGGCGACGACCCACGGTGGAGGCAGTGCCCGAGTGAGAACCAGAGGTCTGAGACTCAGACCCGTGAGATTTCTTCTGCTCGGGGACACCGGTCGCGGGGGTCTGCGCGTCAGCGGTGGGCTGCGCCTCCGCCGCGTGCTGAGCCGCAGGCTGTTCCTGCGCAAGCTCCCGGGCGCGCCGACGAGCACGCGAGCGCGGGGCCTTCGGCGCGCGCGAATGCCCCTCCGATGGGGGCATGGGACTCATCGGCACAGCCTAAGCCTCCGACTTCTTGGTCAGGTCGCCGTCGTGACGAATCTGCAGGGCCTCCAGCAGGCGCGGGCCCAGAGCCGTCACGTCGCCGGCGCCAACGGTCATTACAATGTCGCCACTCTGAGCGTACGAGGCGATGTCCTCGATAGCGCTCTCCGCGGTCGCGTAGCGCACCTCGGAGAAACCGGCGCCCGTAATCAGCTCGCTGGTCACGCCCTCAATGGGCTGCTCGCGAGCCGGGTAGATATCCAGCACGTAGGCGCGATCGGCCATCGACAGGGACTCCGCGAACTCCTTCGCGAACTCGCGGGTGCGCGAGAACAGGTGCGGCTGGAAAATCACGTACAGGTTGTGACCGTCGGCCACGGTGCGGCCGGTCTGCAGGGCACGGAACACCTCGGTCGGGTGGTGTGCGTAGTCGTCGAAGACCTTCACGCCCGCGACCTCGCCGCGCAGCGTAAAGCGACGGTCAGCACCCACAAACTCACCCAGGGCGGCGGCGATTTCGGGGCCCTGAGCACCGGTCAGCAGCGCGGTGATGAAGGCGGCCGCGGCGTTCAGCTGATTGTGGATGCCGGGAACCTTCAGCGCCAGCTCCTGCTTGCCCTCGAAGCGCTCACCGCGACATTCGAAGGACCACTCCACCGTCGACGAAGAGGAGGAACCCGCGCTCGTAATCTCACGGATGCGCAGGTCGGCATCCTCGGACTCGCCGTAGGTTACGACCGGCACGCCGGCCGCGCGGGAACGGGCGGCCAGGGAGGCGGCACCGGCGTCATCGGCGCAGGTCACCAGCACGCCGCCGGGGGCCAGCGAACCCACGAAGCGGTTGAACGCCTCAAAGACGCGCTCGTCGGTCTCGTAGAAGTCCAGGTGGTCGGGCTCAACGTTCGTCACCACGGCAATCGCCGGGCGGTAACGCACAAAGGAGCCGTCCGATTCGTCGGCCTCGGCCACAAAAATCGAGTCGGGGCCCTGCGCGCCCAGGTGCGCGTTCGTGCCGCGACCGGCGATCACGGTGCCCACGGCGAAGGAGGGGTTGCGGCCCAGCTGATCGAACATCACGGAAATCATGGAGCTGGTCGTGCTCTTGCCGTGGGTACCGGCCACCGCCACCACCTGCGAAAGCCCCATCACGGCGGCCAGCGCCTCGGAGCGGTGCAGAACCGGAAGGCCCTGCGCGCGGGCAGCGGCCAGCTCGGGGTTATCCTCGCGAATCGCGGTGGAAATCACCACGGTATCGACGTCAACGATGTTCTCAGCAGACTGGGGCACGCTCACGTGGGCGCCGGCGGCACGCAGCGATTCAACGGCCGAAGATTCCGCGCGGTCCGAACCGCTCACGGTCACGCCGGCCTGCAGCATCAGCGCGGCGATAGCGCTCATACCCGCGCCACCGATGCCGATGAAGTGCACGCGACCCAGCGCGTCCATCGCGTGGCGCTCGGGGAACGGCGGGTTCAGGGGTGCCGGCAACACCATCTCAAGATTCATCAGTTCAGTCATTAGTTCTCAGCTGCCTTCAATACTGCTTCGGCCATAACGCGAGCCGCGTCACGGATACCAAGTTTATAGGCTGCAGCGCCCATGCGCTCCAGTTCTTCGGGGTTTGCCATCAGCTCCGGAATCTCACGGGCAAACCACTCACCGGTGACTTCTGCGTCCTTCACCAGCAGGGCCGCGGAGGCCTCCACCAGGGAACGAGCATTCAGGGCCTGCTCACCATTACCAATGGGGAGCGGCACAAAAATAGCGGGCACACCCACCGCGGCAACCTCACTCACCGTGGCCGCACCGGCGCGCACCAGCAGCAAATCGGCGGCGGCGTACACGTCCTGCATGCCGTTGCTGAACTCAATCTGACGGTAGTTCGGGGCGCTCAGGGGTTCGCCGTTCTCGTCCAGAACGGTCTTACCCTTACCGGTGATGTGCAGAATCTGGAAGTCCCACTCTGCGAAGCGATCACGGCAGGCCGACACGGCGTTGTTCAGGCTCAGCGCGCCCAGCGAACCACCTGTCACGATAACGGTGGGCTTTTCCGGGTCCAGGCCCAGGTTGCGGCGGGCTTTCGAACGGTGCGCGTCGCGGTTCAGGTAGGCAATCTCATCCTTCATGGGCATGCCCACCAGGGTCGCGTGCGGGAAGGGCGTATTGGGGAAGGCCACACCCGTAAACTTCGCGAAGCGACCGCCCAGACGGTTAGCCAGGCCGGGCTTCGCGTTCGCCTCGTGAATGACCACGGGAATCTTCGAGAAGAAGGCAGACAGGTACGCCGGCGGGCACACATAACCGCCCACGCCCACCACGACGTCGGCCTCGGCGTCCTTAAGGATGCGGCGGGTCTTCGACAGGCCGCCCAGGAACTTCGCGGGGAAGGCAAGCGCCGCGCGATTAATGCTACGGGGGAAGGCCGCGCGGGGAATGAACTCGATATCGAAGCCGGCCGCCGGAACCAGGTCGGCTTCCATCTTGTCGGCGGTGCCCAGCATCAGAATCTTGGCGTTCGGTTCAAGGTCGCGAACGGCGCGGGCAATCGCAAGCATCGGATTAATGTGACCGGCGGTGCCACCACCGGCGAAGACTATAGAGGGTGCCTTCTTCGTCATAGGTCTCTCTCCCAATACATCGGTACAGCATCATTTTACGCTATCGCCCCGCAGCACAGAGCGCGGCGGAACGCCCCCGACCGCGAGCTGTAGCTCAGGTCGGGGGCGCTTTGAAGGAACGCGGGGTCGAGAGGTAAAGCCGTTCTCGTCCGCTGTCCACCTCTGAAAACTTCTCTACCGCTCTCCCCCACCGGGCTGACGGCGCGGCGACTGACCGTGCTGACGCTGCTGACGCTGAGCTCGGCGGGCGCGGTCCTCGGGATGCAGAGGCTGCAGGCCGGCGGGCAGACCACCGCGCTGATTCTGCGGACGACGACGCTCCCTGTACCCGGGACGCCGGCCTCGAGTCTGCTGTTCCTTCGAGCCCTGCTCGGCCGGACGCTGAACCGGGCGAGCAGGTCGGGGCTGCTCGGCCTTGCGCGGTGCAGCCTTGCCGGGGGCTCGGCGCTCTCGGGCCTTCTGCTCTCGGGCCTTCTGCTCTCGGGTTTCCCTCGTGCGGGCCGCCTTCTCGCGGTCCGTCTTCTGCCGCTCGGCCTCCTCCAGGGCCTTCTGCCGCTCGGCCTCCTCACGGGCACGGCGAGCCAGCTTCTGCCGCTCAGCCTTCTCACGGGCCGCTTCCTCACGAGCCGCACGGGCCTCTTCGCGGGCGCGCTCTGCCTCACGCTGCTGTTCGATGCGCTTCAACTCGCGACGCTGCTCCGGATCAAAGCCCAACCAGCGCCGGACAAAACCGCTCAGGCTGCCCAGCTTCGACAGCGGATGCTGCTCCTGCATCAGGTGGCCACCGGCCTCGGCACGCTCCGCGGCCTCCTGCTCCACCACGGCCTGCAGGGGCAGGCGGCGCTTCCAATCGGCGTTTGCGCGGCGAATCTCGCGAGCGCTCTGGTTCTCAACGCTCGACGGGGCTGTCGCGCCTCGCAGGGGCGTCTGCCGGGCAAAGGCCAATAGTAGGCCCGCCGCGCACAGCGAAGACAGCAACGAGGAACCACCGTAGGAGACAAAGGGCAGCGGCACGCCAATCACCGGCAGAATACGGGACACCATACCCATATTGATGATGGCCTGCGAGGTCAGCCACACCATAATGCCGCCCGTCGCCAGGCGCACCAGAGGATCGGCGGTGCGCAGCATGATACGCACCGCACAGTACACCAGACCCACGTACAGCAGCAGAACCGCCATCGTGCCCAGAAGGCCCAGTTCCTCGCCAATAATCGCGAAAATGTAGTCGTTGTGGGCCTCTGCCAGGTAGTTGTACTTCTGGCGCGACTGGCCCAGGCCAACACCCAGGAAGCCACCGGTCGCCAACGCCACCTCACCCGAGTTCGCCTGATCACAGTTAGCGTTCGTGCACGAACCCCAGATGCCGAAGATACGGGCCACTCGGTTCGGGCTACTCAAAACGCCCAACAGGGCCAGCACGGCAACCGCGCCGCCAATCTGCAGCATTGACCGACGTGAGGCACCGGCCATCCACATCATGCCCAGGAAAATGAAGCCGTACACCAGGGCCGTACCCATATCGCCGCCGACCATAATCAGCAGAATCAGGGCGCCCACGCCGTAGATGGAGGGGAACAGGGTACGCCAGAGGCTCCGCGAAATATCGCCCTGGCGGTTATACACCCACGCCAGCCACATCACGATTGCAAGCTTCGAGAACTCCGAAGGCTGCATCTGCACGGGGCCCAGCTTAATCCAGTTACGGTTACCGTTCACCTCGACGCCGATAACCACCACCGCCAACTGCAGCACCAGGGCCACCGCAAGCATCGCGTTCACCACGACCTGCTTGTGATACCACCCCACCGGAATATTCGTAATGACGGCCATCGCCACCACACCGAGCACCAGGAAGAGAATCTGCGAGGACACCTGAGAGAACGGTGACTGGCCCTGCGAAATCATGGTGACGCTCGAAGCCGAGAGCACCATGATGCAGCCGAAAATCGCCAAACCCAGGGTCGTCACCAGTAGCATGACCGGCACATCCCACAGGTCAGCCTTCAGACCGCGACGGTACAGGCGCTTGCCAAACGAACGGGCCGGTGCCGTCATCTCCTTCAGGGCAGTCCACGGGGACGAGGCGTGCCCGGTCTGTTCGGAACGGCCAGCCCGCGAAGACGCAGAACGCTTCGAGGATGCGCTGGTACTCACATGCCCTCCTAAGGCTTGGAACGCCGCAACCCACAGCGATGAATCGCGGCGGCGATAACAATTGGGAAAAGAGGCGGGGGTGGAACCCAAAACGTCCCACCCCCGAGAGCGCGGCTTAGGCGGCACGGGCCGCGAACGCCGCTACGCGCTAGGGTACCGGCCGGGGCCGAATAGGCTACGACTGGGCCAGCTGATCGGCCACGGCGTTCGCAAACGCCTCGCCGCGCACAGCATAGTTCTTGAACTGGTCCATCGATGCCGCGGCCGGTGCCATCAGCACCGTGTCACCCGGCTGAGCGATCTCGGCGGCCTTCGCCACCGCGGCGTTCATGACGGCGATGCCGTCCGAGGGGTCGGCCACCGAGGCGGTCAGGTTATAGGTCGGAACCTGCGGGGCGTGGTTGGCCAGAGCTGCATTGAGACCCGCGGTGTCCGTGCCGATGATGAGCACGGCCTTCAGACGCTTGGCGTGAGCGGTAATCAGCTCGTCGTACTCCACACCCTTCGACAGGCCACCGGCGATCCACACCAGCGAGGGGTAACCGCTCATCGAGGCGTTGGCCGCGTGCGGGTTCGTGGCCTTCGAGTCGTTCACCCACATGATGTCGTTGGCGTACCCCACCAGCTGGTTGCGGTGTGCGCCGGTCTTGAAGGAACGCAGACCCGCACCCACGGCCTTCGGATCGACGTCGGCGGCACGGCACAGGGCGGCCGCGGCCAGGGCGTTCTCGACCGTGTACTGGGCCGGCATCTTACCCGGCGCGGGGGCCAAATCCTGCACGACGCCCAGTTCGAGCGCCTCGTTGTAACGGTTCTTCAGGAAGGCCCGGTCCACGATGATATTCTCGGCCAGACCGAGCATCGACACGGCAGGCATCTGGGTGGCGCTGAAGCCAATCGCGCGAGCGCCCTCCACCACGTCGGCCTCCTCCACCATGCGCAGGGTGTCGGCGTGGTCGGTGTTGAAGATGCAGGCCACCTGGGTGTTCTCGTACACGCGGGCCTTATCGGCCTTGTAACGTTCGAAGGAACCGTGCCAATCCACGTGATCCTCGGCAATGTTCAGCACGACCGAGGCGTAGGGCGACAGGGAGAAGGTCCAGTGCAGCTGGAAGCTCGACAGCTCCACCGCGAAAAACTCGTAGGGCTCATCGTCGGCAATCGCGTACACAATCGGCATGCCCACGTTGCCCACCTGAATGGATTTCTTGCCCGCGGCTTTCAGAATCGAATCCGTCATGCCCACGGTCGTGGTCTTGCCGTTCGTACCGGTCAGGCACAGCCACTTGGGGCTGGGGCGGCCGGCACGGTCGTTGAGGCGCCAAGCCAGCTCCACGTCACCCCATACCTGGATACCGCGCTCGTAGGCATCCAGCATCACGGGGTGGTCGGGGCGAATACCCGGAGAGGTCACCACCAGCTCGGGGTCCTCGCCCTCGACCTGCGGCAGGGCGAGCATGTGCTCGGGGCCGAACAGGCCGCTCACCGGTCCGTACGCGTTACGGTAAACCTCGATGCGCTCACGCTTCTCGGGGGTGTCCACCCCGTCGATAACCGTGATGCGCGCACCCAACTGCGCGAGCACATCCGCGGCGGCGTCACCGCTGGTACCCATCCCCACGACCACGACGTGCAGACCGGCCCAGGGGGCGTCCCAGCTGGTCAGCTGCGCGAGGCGCTCGTTCTCGTACACCGGGTTGACGGCAATCGCCTGGGCGTTTGCCTCGCGGCGGGCGCGCAGTGCGTCCTGTTCCATAGTTGACATTAGTGAATCACTCCAGAAGTCTGAGAGAACCAGTCGCCGAAGAAGAGAGCCAGGGCCACCAGCACGCACAGGGCGTTGACAACCCAGAGGCGGAACACGGAGTTCACCTCGCCGCTGCTGACGGTGCCGGGCTCCAGGCCCTTCTTATCGATTGAGTACTTGCCGTTCAGACCGGTCTTCTCCATGTGGTGGTGGAAGGGTGTCATGCGGAAGTAACGGTGCGCGTGCAGGGGCTTCTCCCCCGCCGCAACCGAGCGCTTGCGGCTGACCTTGAAGACAAACTTCTGAACGATTACGGAGAAGACCTCCAGCACCGGAATCAGCGCCATGACCAGCAGCAGGAGCTCGGTGCGGGTGAAGAGGGCGAAGGCAACCATCGCGCCGCCCAGGGCCAGGGAGCCGGAGTCGCCCATGAAGATCTGCGCCTTCGAGACGTTCCACCAGAGGAAGCCGGCCAGGGAACCGATCAAGGAAGCGGCAATCAGCGCCAGTGAACCCGGGTCGCGCACGTCGTAGCAGGCGGTGCCGGCGCCCGCGGTGCAGGCGTGCACGTACTGCCAGATGCTGATGGTCAGGTAGCCCGAGAAGATCGTCATCATCACGCCACCGGCCAGACCGTCCAGGCCGTCGGTGAAGTTCACGGCGTTCGTGCCCGACAGGGAGATGAGGGTAATCCATACGGCCACCAGGATGGACCCAAACACCGCACCGGCGGCAAAGAGGTCAATCGGCAGGTCGCGCACAAAGGAAATCGCGGTGGATGCGGGGCGCGCGCCAGACTCGTTGGGGAACTGGAAAGCCAGGAAGGCGAAGGGAACGGTCACCGCGAGCAGGCCGATGGTCTTCTGACGCTCGGTCAGACCCTCGTTGCCCTTGTGCCGGAACTTCATGATGTCATCCGCAGCACCCACGCCAAGCATGCCCAGGGTAAAGGCGATGGTCAGCCACGCGGTGGCGCTCGGCAGCGGCGAGGTACCGAAGAAAACGGCGCTAATGCCCATGGTCAGCAGGTACGCAAGAATCGCCGCCGGGATAAAAATCAGGCCTGCCATGGTGGGGGTGCCCGCCTTGTACTGGTGGGCGGCTGGGCCCTCATCGCGAATCAGCTGACCGAGCTTGAGGGACTTCATCTTCTTGATGAACACCGGAAGCGCGGTCAGGGAGATAAGGAACCCGAGGATTCCTGCAATCAACACGGTAATCATGAAGCGTTACCCTTCGTTGGTGGTCTGTGCGGAGGTGCGGGACTCGGTACCGTCCAGGTGGGCGGCCAGGTGCTCGCTCAGGTCGGTAGCCTCAACAAAGTCGCCGGCGGAAAGCCAGGTCGGGGCCTCGTCCTCGGCGGAGCCGAAGCTCTCCTCGGCGAAGGCGAATTCGTCGCCCAGCAGGCCCAGCTTCGCGCCGTTCGAGGACTTGAAGAGTACGATATCGCCGGGACGCAGCTCGGCGCGCAGAATCTGGGCGGCCTCCTGCGGGGTCTGAACCCAGGTCGCCTCATTGCCCCAGGAGCCTTCCAGGTGCGCGGCGTTATAGACGGGCTTAGCGATGTCACCGACCGCGATGAGCTTCGAAATGTTCATGCGCACCACAAGGCGGCCGAGGTGATCGTGCTCCTGAACGGACACATCGCCCAGCTCCAGCATGGCGCCCAGCACGGCCCAGGTGCGGTGTGGCTGACCGGTCGCCGGGTCCACGGTGCGGCCCAACTGTGCGAGAGTGCGCAGCGCCGCCGCCATGGACTCGGGGTTAGCGTTGTAGGCATCGTTAATGACGGTCACGCCGTCGGCACGGTCGGTGCGGGCCATGCGCCACTTGGAGGCAGCCGCCGCGCCGTTGAGCGCGCGGGCAATCTTCTCGCCCGCAATACCGCTGTTGTAGGCGACAGCCGCAGCGGCCAGCAGGTTGTGCACGTGATGCTCACCGATCAGGCGGGAGGAAATCTCGTGCTCACTTCCGTCGGGCAGGCGCAGCGTAAACTCGGGGCAACCGGCATCGGTGGTGCGCAGGTTCAGCGCCGCCACGTAGCGCTCGTAGGGCTGGCCGTTTTCGTCGGTCTTCTCCCCCACGCCGAAGTAGGTGACGGGGGCGACCGAGCGGGAGGCCATGCGCAGCACGCGCGGGTCATCCGCGTTCAGGGAGAGGGAGCCGCCGGGCTGAACGCCCTCGGCCAGCTCGCCCTTGGTGCGCTCGATATTGTCCACGCCGCCGAACTCGCCGGCGTGGGCGGTACCGACCTTCAGGATTGCGCCGTGGTCGGGACGCGCAATATTCGCCAGGTATTCGATGTTGCCCACGTGGTCGGCACCCATCTCAATGACCAGGTAGCGGGTGGATTCGTCCGCACGGAAAACCGTCAGCGGCACACCCACCTCGCTGTTGTAGGAACCCACCGGAGCGACCGTGGGGCCCTCGGGGGTGAAGATGGCGGCCAGCAGATCCTTCGTGGTGGTCTTACCGGCCGAACCGGTAATGCCGACGACCGTCAGCTCGCCCTGCGCGCGCATCTGCTCAATCGCGTAGCGGGCCAGGTCGCCCATGGCCAGCACCACGTCGGGAACGCGGATGCTCGGGTAGGGAACGCCCTGCTCGTCGACGACTTCGCGCTCGACCAGGGCAAGGGTTGCGCCCCTCTCGAACGCCGTGGGAACGAACTTGTGACCGTCCGTGACGGCGCCGGGCTTTGCCACGAACAGGGTGCCGGTCTCCACCTCGCGAGAGTCGGTGGTGGCGAAGGTCGCGTGCACCTGCTCCTCACGGCCGTCCAGGCCGATTGCGGTGCCGCCGGTCGCCTCCAGAATCTGGGCGGCGCTGAGCTTAATCATTCTCTACCTACCTTCAGCGGTCTCGGTCGTCTCGGTGGCCTGCGCGGCCCCTGCGGTGTCAATCATGCGACGGTAATCGGGGAGCACCTCGAAGCCGTGGGCGTGCAACGCGCGAGCGGTCTCCACACGGTCGTCCAGGGCGATGTCCACGCCGTCGACGTCCTGCTCTGTCTCGTGGCCGCGGCCGGCAATGAGAATCGCATCGTGCTCGGTGGCCAGGGCAATCGCCGTATCGATGGCCGCCGATCGCGGGGAAATGTTCAGGATCTGCTGGGCGCGACGGTTCTGCGCCTTCTGCGCGCCTTCCTCGACGGCGGCACGAATCGGAGCGGGCTCTTCACCGTGCGGATCGTCATCGGTAACGATGACGATATCGGCGTTCTGAGCGGCAATCGCGCCCATGATGGGGCGCTTGAGGTGGTCTCGTTCGCCGGTCGCGCCGAACACAATCATGACCTTGCCGTCACCGGGGCGGTCCATAGCCTCCAGCGCGCGGGTCAGGCCGTCAGGGTTATGCGCGAAGTCCACGATGGCGTGCGGCGCCAGCGAAATCAGCTGCATGCGGCCGGGCACCACGGGGGTGAGCGCCGGACCGGCGGCCAGGGCCGGCAGCAACAGCTCGCGCTCGGCGGCATCGGTATCGAGGTACGCCATGAGGGCGGCCAGGGCCGCGTTCGAAACGTTGAAATCTGCGGGCAGGCCCGTGTAGCACTCAATGCTTTCGCTGGCGCCGTTCTCCAGGTAGAAGCGGTGGCCCAGACCCTCGCGCTGCACGCGGACCACGGCCCAATCGCGCTCGCCAAACTCGGCGGGGACCTCGGCGAGGCCGGCACCGCGGGCGGTCACCAGGCGGTGCACGTGCTCGGCCCCCATCCGCTCGGCGGCGGAGGCGTGCATCTTCTCGCCCCAGCTATCATCCGCGGTAATTACGGCCAGCTCGGCGCGCTCGGGAGTGAACAGCTGAGCCTTCGACTCAAAGTAGTGTTCCATCGTGCCGTGCAGGTCCAGGTGATCCTGGGTCAGGTTCGTAAAACCGGCCACGGCGTACTTCACGCCGTCGACACGGTGGTAATCAATCGCGTGGGAAGAAACCTCCATCGCGGCGCACCGTAGGCCGTGCTCACCCATGATGGTCAGCAACGAATGCACGTGGGGCGACTCGGGGGTGGTCATCTTCGAGGGCACGGACACGCCGTCAATCAGAATCTGAATCGTGCCAATCAGGCCGGTCTTTACACCCAGGCCGGTGCGGAAAATGGACTCCAGCATGTAGGTGGAGGTGGTCTTGCCGTTCGTACCGGTCACCGCGTAACGGTGAGTAGCGGGGAAAGAAGCCGAACCGTAAATCTGTGCGGCCAGAGGGCCCACGTACTCACGCAGGTGCTCGGTCACCAGTAGCGGAACCGCAGCCTCACCCAGCAACTCGGCACCGGCGGCATCGGTCAGAATCGCCGCGGCTCCCAGCTTCAGGGCACCCTCGGCGAATTGCGCGCCGTGCACCTTCGCACCGGGCAGGGCCACGTACAGGTCTCCCGCGCAGACGCCTCGCGAGTCCATGCTGATGCCGGTCACCTCAATGTCCTCAACAGCGCCGCTCTGCTGCGCGGCCGGACGCGAGCTCACCTCGGCACCGAGATCGCGCAGGGTGTCGAGAAGGTGCCCCAGGCTCACGGGGCGCACAGATTTCGGGCGCAGAGTCTGGGCATCGCCGCCCAGCAGATTCGGGCCGGATGCGTGAGATGCGGTATCCATCATCCTTCTTTCCTCTCCGCGGATTGGGCGGGGAGCTCGCTATTGTGGTGCCTCGGGGCACACGGGGTCATTCAATATTCTACGGTCTTAATCTCTTGGCGGGTGTTCAGAATCTTGATTCACCCGCGCGAAGAGACGGTCTCTACCCGTTACTCTTACCGTCCGCGAAGATCGGAATTATCTCCGGTTCACCGGTAGAACGCGGCACATTATAGGTGTGCAGAGTCTTCTCCATAATCTTGGAGAACTCAGCCGTCGTACCGTTGGTAGCCACGCTACCTTCAGGGCGCTGCATGGTCACGGCGACCAGGAAGCGCGGATCCTCGATGGGTGCCAGACCGACGAACGAGGTCGTGTTACCGTCGTAGCCACCCTTCTCGCTGGGCGTCTCAGCCGTACCGGTCTTGCCACCCACCCGGTAGCCGGTCACCTTCGCCGGACGGGCGTGGCCCTGCTCCACCATATTCTCCATGAGGGTCAGGCAGGAGGCGGCAGTCTGCTCGCTGACCATGCGTTCGCCAGGCTCCACGGCACGCTTATGTTCGGTACCGTCGGCGTCAATGATCGCGTCCACAATGCGCGGCTTCAGACGAACGCCCTTATTGCCCAGCGCCTGGAAAATCATGGCGGTCTGCAGCGGAGTCTGCGCAACACCCTGACCGAACAGCACAGTGTACTGCTGACGGCCATCCCAATCACGCCAATCAGCAATCAGGCCCTGCTCCTCGCCGGTCAACTCAATGCCGGTGAACTCACCAACACCATACTTCTTTAACCAGTTGTAGCGCTCTTCCTTGCTGAGCTTCTGACCGACCAGCACCGTACCGGTGTTCATCGAGTCATGAATAATGCCCGAGAAAGTACGCCGCTGCGCCCCGTGCTCAAACGCATCCTTGAAAGTCTGGCCGTCAATCGTGAGGGTCGCGGGCACATCATACACACTAGTCGGAGTCGTCAGGCCCTGCTCAATCAACGCAGAAGAAGTCAGCATCTTCTCGGTCGAACCGGGCTCCACGTTCTGCGAAATAGCGCGCGGAGTCATAT
>ERZ772920.377-NODE-377-length-25517-cov-6.732425_pt1 | contig 25517 bp, 21 predicted proteins | sample MGYA00511469_ERZ772920 | MGnify/ENA primary metagenome ERZ772920 (study PRJEB29015, sample SAMEA2738069) | human oral metagenome | biome: human oral; feature: human-associated habitat; material: saliva | place: China | collected 2216 ... | reverse complement strand
CGAGGGTAGGAAAACAAGTAGGGAGCAACTTCTTTGAAGTCCTGGTAATTCATCCATTTTATAGATTCTGTAACAATCATATTTTGGACATCAATGACATCTGTATGAGGAGTAATCCAACCAGCTAAAGCCAACTCTTTTACTGCTTCAGATAGGGGGTAAGAAGGGATATGTTCTAAAATCCCCTCAAAACAACCAATCCCTCGAGCAGTTTCTTCCTCCACTTCACGCTTCATTCGTTTAAATTGTTTTTGTGGTAATGTATTCACTGTTTTTCCTTTCATTTTTGAAGTAATATGTTTTAATGTTATAATAGTTGGTAGATAAACTCTGAAAAAGATAATTTAATATTAGAAGAAAGAGGTAAAATATGTCATATACATACCCCGAAGCATACAGCATTGAATTAGGACACAATATTGAACCAATGGATGCTTACAATTTATCTTTAGCTAAAATATTGAAAAACAAGCATAATTTCCAGTGTGACAAAAATTGTCCATTTGGACTTACACTAATAAACTTTGGTAAGTCTCCTTATACAAAGGAGCCACATTTCCGAACCAGTAACTTTGACCAAGTACATTCAGTCAACTGTCCCGTAGTACAAAATCGATATGAGAAACGGGCTCAGGAAACAACGATAGAAGAAAGTTATACATTTGAACGGGACAAAAATACTGTTAAAGTAGATATTAATTTGCTTACAGCTACATTTACAGAAATAACTAATTCATTAAAAACAGAAGAACAAGTCTCAACTGAAATAAGGTCAAAAAAATCTACTACTTCTCATAACATATCGGAAAAGACCTTCAATAGTCATGTAAAATCTCTAAGTCGTCTGGTTCAACTTTATAAAGAGTTTAAATCTGGAGAAAAATATACCTTTTTGGATTCTTCAGGAAACAAATTAAATCTTGACTTGTACTTTCAAAATTTAGATAATAACTCACTCATCAACGAGCATGAAACAAAAGTTTACTTTGCAAAAGCTACGGTTCGATACGTCAAAGCTGATCAAGAAAAAGATTCTTATTTTTTAATTAGAATTAAACAAAATTGCCAAATTGACAACTTAAGAATACCTCCAACATTCATAATTAATGAGAGTCTAGCTAATCAACAAGGAGTCAAACAAAGACTAGAAACTTTAAAAAAGGCTGACAAAAAGAAGAAAGAACTCACTATTTATTATCTTGGACCATTTAAAAAATATAAAAACAGTTATATAAACGCTTCTATCCCACATGAAAAAATACTAAAGCACATTGTGCTCTCTAGTTCTTAGTTTCTATATACCCAAGTTCATCTGTAGAAAAGCCAACAATCTTATAGAAGCCTATGGCTCCAAAAGTTTCTAATAAATGACTTTCTGCTACCCTTTTAGCTGTATTAAAATCACGAAAAAAACCTGCATGAGCAAAATTTTCATGCCAGGTTATTTTTTCGCCTTCCTGATGCAACCACACATACTGATCCCAATTGATAGCAATTAAAACGCAATAAGAGTCATAAAATTCCATTAGATTTCCTTTCTTTCCTAACTGACTTTAATAGGAACTTCCTCAACTTCCTTAATCCCAATATGAATAACATTTTCTTCCCCAACCTGGTCTTTCCACTCATCAATATCGCTCAGATAGCGCTTATATCTATACCAATTGTCATCGTTTGGGCCATTGCTTAGGAGATTGGCTCTTGGATGCGTATCCAGGTTAAATTTTTGATCTCGAAAGACATTTTGTTTGGATAGGAAGAGTAGGGCTTCTGTTGTTCCAATCGTGGCCACCTCATGCGGTGTCAACAGTTCTCGACCAATTTTAGAGTTCTGCTTAGAGCTGCTGGCATTTCTTCCTCTGCTCTCACTATAATTCTGATCATTCAGAGTTTGCTTCCCTGATCGCTCAGATAGGTACTTAAGCGTGTCTAAGTCATTTGAACCTAAATAAAGAATAGCACCACAGTTATTGATAATCGTCTTAGTATTTTCTTTACCATATAATACTTCAATCTGGCTTTGAGATTGTACCATCATCTTGATAGAAATCTCTCGAGAACGAATAACTGAGATAATTGGTGGTAAATTAGGAATCTTCCCAATCTGACCAAACTCATCCGCCCACACCTGTAGATGCAACAAGTCTTCCTTGGTCTTTGTTGGATGCTCACCTAATATAACTGCATCTGCAGTTTTTATTAACACATCAAAAATGGTACTAAAGAGAAGGGCAGATAAGAACTGGTAAGCTGGATCCACTTCTGGAATATGAATAAAAACTGCTGTTTTCTCAATATTCCATTTTTCAATCTCGAGTGTATCCTTTTCAATAATCTTTCTTAGTTGCTCATGATCAAATACTGAGAAGGTTGTTGCAAAGATAGCATAAACAGAAGCCCGTGTTTGGCCATCAAAGTTTTTATTGAATAGATCCCACTGCCTACTAGCATAATTCCCTGGGCTTCTTCTCTCCAGGTCTTCAAACATCAATTCAACCGGGCTTTCCGCTTCTGGATGATTCCGTCTCAATTCTCGAATCATATCTGTAACCTGCCCCAAATTAGGCAGATAGTGATCGAGCTGACCATCAAAATAAAGATAGCCAATTAGAGAACGCATCAGGAGTTTATTCGCTGCTGGCCAAAAAGGATCTCCCTCATGGCCATTTTTATTAAGAGATTCCGTGATTGCTTCAGCTACCCGGTCTATATCCATTTCATTATGAATATATTTAAAAACGTTGAAGCCATCTGAATTCAAAAATGTAATCAGATCAAAAATCTTCATCTTATAGCCTTTTTCTACAAGTGATTTCCCTGTTTCATGAATCAGAATCCCTTTGGTATCTGTGGTCACAAAACTAGAATTGCCTTGTAAAATATTTGGTTTTACAGCACTACGAGTCTTTGAATCCCCTGTACCACCATACACCAAAATATTCTTATTGATCTGATTTTCAAAGCTCAATCGGTTATTAAATAGTCCCATTTGGCTATTTTGAGTGAAAATCATATTCTTTTCAGGTTCTTCATCTCGGAATTTCATCAACTCTTCTTTAGTTGCAAAGCGAGCTGATCCATGTTCCTCCCCATATCTGTACGTACCTGTATCCGTCACTCTCAAATACAGCAAAAAAGCAATCAGAAATCCACTCATACCAATCAATAAAGAAGTTGGTGTGAATTGAAAATCAAACCAAGATTTATCGCCCAGATGGTCGCTCATCCAGTTAAGCTTTCCAAGACCAAATACGTCCGTTACTGAATCGGTATCTGGTGCTAACAGCCACAGTTTAAAAAGCCAATGAAAGAGATAAAATAGGCCTAATCCTAACAACAAATATGGTCTAAGTCTCCGTTTCTTCTTTTCTGTAATCACTTCATTTTCCCTCCAATCTGTGGTTCGATATTTTCCGGAAGAACAAACTCCTTCGTATGAATGTTTACCTGGAGGGAATTGATTTTCTCTTGTTCCACAGCTTTGAAATGTTGCAATTTCTCTTCAAAAGAAGTTGTTTTCCCATTTTTAAGATTTCGCTCATTGAATCCTTTAGGATCTCTTGTGATGCCTTCTAGGACATCCTTAAAGGCTTGTTCGACAACTCCTTTATCTTTTGCATTGAAAGCAAGGGTTGTCTTACCGTCAGGATGTGTATAAAAAGAAAAGCCAATCCCGTATTGGCCCAGTTCTTTTCGAACTGCCTCGAGATTGACTTCATTATGTAGTAATTGCTGGACTTCTTTCGTATCTGCCGTTGCCATGAATTTATTCCAGTCTGTCTCACCAGTAAAGAGGACATTTTCCCCTCTAGCCTGATACATTTCAACTGCCTTAGAGCTCACCAGGAAGAGTCCTTTTAAGATTACTTCTCCTGTCACAAGAGTTGCCCGTCCTAACTGGGCTACAACTTGTTCTTGTTCCATTTTAGCTCACCTCTTCAATTTTGAAATAAAGATCCTTCAATTGAGTAGTTTGAGAGTCTTTCGCAAGAATCTGTTGTTGCAACTCATCGATCCTATTTTGGCACTGAGCAATTTCCGCATTTGCTTCCTTGATAAAATCTTCGTTAGATTTGATTTTATTTTTAATAGATTGCTTATAAGTAACCGTCTGAGCCTCAAAGCTATCAATAACCTCTGAAGGCACATTTACTGCAGCTGCATGAGAAAGAGAGAAGGAAGGCTCAACGTTGCCCTTATCTTCTTGTTTAACAGGAAGAGATCTATTTTCTTCCTGACTTGATTTTTCAACACTAGAAACTACTTCTTGTGTAGGCATATCTTGTGTAGGGTCTACTCGTTCTTCCTGTACCGTCTCTGTTTCATCCAGTCTACTGAAGTGTTCTGTAGTCCACTCATCGGATGAGAAAGTATCCTTATCTCCCAAAGGTTTTTCCTCTACAATATCATTCTGAGGCTTTTTAGCCACCAGCTCTGCAATTCTTTGTCGATTTCTGTCTGCTTCTTTCTTTAGCGTTAGTTCTTCTAATTCAGGCTCTGGTTGAGATTGGGATTCTCGTTCGGCTGGTAAGGAGGTATTTTCTTTATGTTTTGCTAAAAAATAAAGAAAACCTTTCTTTTTCTTCCCAAAACTCGTACCAAAATTCTCCAGCAACTGATCAATGATCCCAATAAAAGGTATTTCAAGCCTCTCTTCCTGTAAGATTTCACCTTCAGAATTGAGTGAATAAAGTCGATAGATTCCGTTTATTTTATTACTCTTCATTCGCTCATTGATGATTTCTAGCCTTGATAACAACTCATCTCGATGCTCAAATGTTTCCTCTTGATTAGTCAGTTGATTGATAATTTTATACATGGTTCACTCCTTGGTTACTTGATTGTGCTGGAAGAATGAGTTCCTTCATTTCCTGATAGGATAAGCCACTTTCTTCTGAAAGGGCAACAAAAAGCTGTGCTTCCAAATCCTTTTCTTGACCTATGTACTTCTTGATTTTTTTATCTGCTTCTTCTTTTTGTCGTTGTGCTTTTTCCTTCTCTCTCCTGACTTTCTCAAGCTTACCTTCAAGTTGTTTTGTTTTTTTATTCATTCAATTCTCCTTATTGGTTACTACTGGTTGCGGTTGTTTGTTCAGAAGATGTAGGTGTTGCCGTTGATGTAGATGAAACTGGAGTCGAGCTTGAACTGCTAGTATCTGTATAGGTTCCTATACTTTGTCCTCTCGCTTCAGTCAATACAATAGGCTCTATTTTATTGATTAATAGTTTTCCTGCTTTTTCTACATAGGTCAACCGAATTGTCGCCTTAGTGCTACCACTTAGCCCCTTAGAAGCTCTATTATCTTTCTCTGTTAGGGTGGTACTAGTATATTGAACCTGAGCTAAAGCAATTTTATGTTGTTTATCAATGTAAATAGATCCTGATTCAAAAGCTTGATCAACCACATACCCCTTATAGGTCTGATTAACTGACTTTTGTTCTTCTTGAACAGTTTCCTGATACATAGAATCAGTCATAAAAGGCTTATAACGTGGACGATTCTCTTCTAAATCCTTTTTTGTATAGTAAGCAATTAGAAAGTCCTCGACTTGCTGTTCGGTAAGAGATAGTTGTTCCTGTTGTTTCTCTTCTGGTTTCTGTTTTGCCTCTTCCTGAACTTGACTATTATGTCTCAAATTCTGTTGTACTTGAGCAATAGAATAGCCCAGGATAATACATAAAACGGCAGCGACTCCGATAAGGAGTCCCTTTACCATTTTGATTAACTTTTGATTATACATTCTTTTCCTTTCTTATCTAGGGGTAACAAAATAGATACCTGATTGTGGTTTCAAGGTACGCCAATTCATTTGGTATAAAGCAGTAAAGTTCATTTCTGACATTAAGAAGCTACCATCACTATTAACGTACTCACAGAATCCAAGGTGACCATAGATTGGTGATGCTCCAGCTACACCATTCATGAATACAACTGCAGAACCTGGTTTAGGAGTCGTTGAAATTTCATATCCTTGAGCTTGACCGCTATCAACCCATTGATTGGCATTTCCTAAATACGGATAAATTCCTATTCCAATCTGAGCAAAACGGTTATAGACATACCAAGTACAATTTCCTAGTGCATAGGCATTACCTGGATAACCTTGACCCTCTAGAATTGCTTGATCGGTAGGTAGACCATAAGGTAGCTTATCTTTATATTCTGATGGAACTTGCTTGCTAGAAACACCTGTCGAACCTCCTCCTTTATTTTTTAAGAAATTCAACCATTGACGGGCTGCAGATTGCCGTTCTAAGAGCTTGTTTCCTGGAACTCCTAACCAAGCGTTCAAAAAGTCCTCCGCAAGAGCTTCTACGGATCCAGTAGATGTTACAATTCTTCTGAATGCTGCACGTCTAGTTGGATCATCTTCCTCCAGAAGAAATTTTGTTTGGACTTCCGCAGACCAAATATCTCCATTCACAGATTTTGCAAAATTCCACAATGCAAGAGCACGGGGGCCAGTAAATTGACCAATCCCAATCCCGATATAGTGCAAACCGTTGACTAGATAACCTCTTTCATTTAGAGGCAAGGTAGGGTACATAGCTTGAAAGGCTCCCCAATTACCAACTAGATTTTCAGCAGTTGGTTCTTTAGCGACTTTATCGAACTGATAATTGGTTAGAAAGTCTGTTTCATAGCGTTTAAAGGTGATGGAACTCTCAATATCAAATCCTCCCAAAACGGCTGCGATTCCTTCATCTGTTGCTTCTGGTATATTTTTTTTGATTGCATCCGCAAAAGCTCTTGCACGTCTTCCTTTATCTCCAGATGTTTCAATATTACTGACAACAGACGTTGCTTGGGTATATTCTACACGCTGGAAGTAAAAACCGACATTGACATAAGTCCAGCTCTTCTTGATATTCCCATCTTTATCTTTCTTGTTTGATCGATCAGGTTCTAGCTTTTGATAATAAACGGTTTGATTTCCTTCAGGTGCTACCTTTCCAATAATATCTCCAGCTTTGACGTGATCACCTGTTTTATAGCGAATCGTATCTACGTTCTTATACAGAAACTTGGAATCCTGATCACTAATTTCTATGTCACTCCCCTTAACTTCAACTTTCCCATCTAAAACAGCTAACAGAGACTGACCTCCTGAGACCTGCAAAACAGATCCATTAAAAACTTCCGTCTTCGTTTTATATCCAAAACGCTCAATAATCTGAAGTGGCGCTTGCGATTCAGGTTGTTCTTCTGTATAAAATGGATTATCTAGTTCTTGAAGCAACATATATTTTCCACTATCTCTAGCAATTTCTAAGAGTTCTTTATACTCCTTTAACTCGTCCTTATCAAGCTTATAGAGATTATTTTTGGTATAAAGCTCTTCCATCGTTTTAAGATTGTCTTTATCCCCATTCAAATCCTTCCACAAGGTATCTAAGTAAAGTTTTCCACGATTCTGTTGTGAAAAATATTTATTCCCGTCTATACGAAGCTTATCTGAAATATCATCATACTTATAATTCAAGTACAAAAGTGGATCGTCAATTTTTGTCCAATAATCTACCTTGTCATTCGATTTTTCACGATCTAATTTTGAAAGATACAACCAGGTATCGTTCATATCAAATTCATCTTGACGGGTAATTCCTGAACTACCAATACCAAGTATTGCCAGAAACAAAAGCAGACCAAAAGCAATCAGATAAGCCTTAAAACCCAACGGATTTTTGATAATAGCTTTAATCGGTTTAGATCCAAAACGATAGATCTTTCTAGCCTTCTTAGCAGTCTTCCCTGTCTTAGAAGCAGCTAAGCGATTTCTATAAGCCTGTATCTGTCGGGATAACTTCCCTTCCCAAGAAAATTCTCTTGGGGTTCGAGTGAAGCCCCTACCCTTAGCCTTATTGTAGACTCTATTTCCAAGGCTATAGCTCGATTTAACCATTCCTTGGCCAAGTTTACCGCTGTACTTCCCAATCGTTTTAATCCGTTTCCCTTGAATCTGAATATCCTGATACTGTTTCTTAGTTCGTGCTATATCTGAAAGGGTATCATCCTGATGAGCCGTAGAACTAGCCTGTTGATTAGCAACTCGTTCTACAGATTGTTTGGCCGCACGAAGAAACTTCTTCTTCCGTGATCCACCGTTAGCCTCTTGAGCAACTTTATAAGTTTTTTTAGAAACTTTTTTCTCTAGCTTTGCTTTATCCAATTCCTGCTTAAGAAAAGCCTGCTTCTTGATATCTTCTGGACGAAGGGCCTTCCCTTCTTTCCGAAGCTCTCTTCCCTGTTTCTGGATATTCTTATAGTCTTTTTGTATTTTCTTGACCTTGTTCTTAGAAGCTCGAAATTGGCTTCGACTCTTCTTTACCAACTGACCTTTAGAGTGAGTCTGAGATTGTAACTTCGCAAGTTGTTTTGCGCTATCTTGTTGAACCGTTCGGTAATTCTTACGAACTTTTTCTAGCTTTCGATCTAACCTATGACCGATTGTTTTTGGTCTGCCTTTCTCCTGATCCATAGTGAGACTCCTAAGCGTCTGTTGCGACTAAGTTATATAACTTAGTATTCTTAGGTATTGGATTTTCAAATGGCACTACAACTGGCCCTGCTACAATTAAGCCAGTACCTTTAGCTTTTGGTCGAGCCAAGTAGCGAATCTGTTTGTCAGTCAAGTTAACAATCTCTTTTAAGATAGCCAAATCCTGGGGTTTTTGTTTGAGCAAAATCATGAACTCACTGTTTGAGAGCAATTTCCTACCTTCTTCAACAGCAGCTAGAGTTTCTACGTTCTGGGTAATTCCTGTTGGAATCGCACCGTATTTCCGAATCCGTGAATACAGTGTAGTAAAGAAATCAGCCTGTGCCTTATTTTTAAATAGAATCTGCATCTCATCAAAGTAAACCCATGTAGTACATTTCCCTTGATTCTCTACAATTTGATTCCAGATATAATCCTGAATAACCATTAAAGCAAACGGCTTCAACTTATGAGACAACTTCTTCAGATTAAAGATAACAAAGCGATGATTGAGATCCACGTTGGTATTGTGAGCAAAAATATCCTGAGAACCAGTTGTATAGGTCTCTACTGCTAAAGCTAAATCTTGAGCTTCTAGCTCTGGTTGTTCCTTCAATACCTGGTGCCACTCTTTTAATGTTGGAGTAAAATCCTCTGTCAAATAGCGCTCATAAGTCACACCTGTAACTCGGTCAATAATCCCAATCTGTGCATCTGTCACCTCAGATAGAATCGATTCAAACAATCCCATCAGCAAATTTGCTTTATCCCCTATTGGATCGTCATCCTCATCATCCAAACGATCCAGATCTGGTAAATCCAAAAGATTGATATGTGTTTTAGAACCAATCGAAATATCCACCATCTGAGCACCGAAAGCACGGCCAATATCAGAATATTCATCTTCGGGATCCACGATGATAACTCGGTCTTCTGGGTATTTCAGCAAAGTTGGAATGACCTCTCCACCCTTTATTGTTGTAGATTTACCAGATCCTGAAGAACCTAGCACAACCCCTGAACCTGTATTCAGATCACGTTTTCGATCTAGTGTAATGATATTGTTTGATAATTGATTTTGGCCATAGTAGCGAGCAAGTGAGCTGTCAGACTTCAAATCCACATTAGTAAAAGGAACTTGCGTAGCAATATTAGCTGTCGTCATCTTTCTCATAAAATTCTTCTTCACATTCAAGAAGCACTCACCGATAGGTAGAATCGTATTCAAAGCCTCTTCTTGATAATAATAAAGATCATCAAACTCTACCCCTAATTTACGGCCAGCACGTTTAATCTTTTGCTCATTACGTTGTAATTCCTCTTGGCTCTCTGCCTTAAAATACACTGCAATAAAACCAGAGAAGATTTTCTGATCATACTCAGTAATCTCGTCTCGCCACTTCTTGGTAGCTTCTGAGATTTCTTGGTCACGACCAGCAACAACCGCATCATCAAAGATACCAGATTGAGCGGCCTTGCGTTTAGAACGAAGTCTCCCAATTTCAGCATCTGTTTCTGCATCGTCAATCTTCTCTAAGATTTCAACATTCTCATAAGGTTCTGCATGGATAGTAATAGCTAGTTCAAATCCTAGTGTTGTTAAATCCCGAATGAGACGATCAGACATCCAGTTAGGATAGCGGTGGGCATAAAGTACCTTGACCCAGCTATCATCTATAATCATGCGTTTTTCTTGAAATTCAATCCTGTTTGGCGCAATAAATGATTTAGTAGATAAACCTGTCAAAGCAATTTCTTTATAATCAAAATTGACATACGGGTTACCTCGTAGTAACTCAGAAAAGACTTTTAGGCGATCCAAACCATTCATATTCCTGAAAGTAATATCAGATTCCTGAAATTGAGTCCCTAGGGAAACTCCTATATCTTGTAGGATCAACTGAGCCTGTTTTCGGTCATCCGCATTCGTTGAAATGGTCACATACTTATGTACCTCGAAGTTGTTAGCATGTGTCGTAAATCGCTCCTTGATCATCTCATTCAACTCCTCACGATAGTCATCGTAGCCATCATTTGTTTCTTCAAACAAGATATTCTGCAAGGAGTTATCCGATACTCGACGGTTAATGACTAAGAGCTGGTAGTTACTACCCTCATCCAGTGAATTAAGAGCGTCCATCGTTGTATCGATGATACTCTCTTTTTCATCTTGTTGAGCTGTCGAGTAAGAAGCATCTCCCAACATAAAGCTACGAGAATATTTCTCACGTGCAATGTGCATCAATCCATCTTCATGGAGCAGCGTATAATTGATGGTATTTTGTGTCGTAGGTTTCATCTGACGACGCAAACGATCAATTTTTTTCTTTTCTGCTTTTTCTAGTTTTTCTCTTCTGCTTTTGAATAAACTCATCTTTCGTATACATTCCTACCTTTCCAAATTCTGTCTCATAAGTTCTTTGTTGGATTCGGAAAAAGAAATTGATTTTTTCTTTAATCCGCATTCGTTTAGTCATTCCCGTACCGTACATTCCTCCAGGAACGATAAATAGAGCATCCCAAAGATATATGTACCAATCAGGTAGACCAAAGAAGTAAATAGCAATTGTCCCTGAGACAGCTATTATCAAACACACGTAGAGAACAATCATTCTACCTGTTAATCCAAATAAAATCGGTCTGTCCTCTGTTTCAAATTCTCTTAAAAATTCTGATCCAATTTTTTTCAATTAGTTTCCTTTCATACAAAATAACATCGATCAATTCTAATTTTTCTAGACATGGATTACACTCCTAAAAGTTGCTTAGCTTTTCGACTAGACCCAACCATGACAAAGATATAGATAACCCCCTTGGCAATTGAAGCAAAGGCTGTTCCCCATGAATCACTGGAACCAGTCGTAACCTTTAGGATATCTGCAGCAACAATCGAATCGTATACAACAGAAACAATAATTAGGATGACACCAATAAGGGCAGAGGCCGCAAAGTATTTCAAGAAATTAATCGTAACAGATCGTAACGAGTCCATCATAAAGAACGCTACTAACAATGGAGCTACAGCTTTAAGCATATACAAATCCAAGTAACGTAGGAAAACAATAATCCCTAAAATTATATTAGCCACTCCACTTACAGCTTTTCCGACTAAGGTAATGATAGCTTTTTCAATCATTCCTTTCCCACCAGAAATATTAGAATCAATGGTTGTTTTAACGGTAGGTGTTACATGAGCAATCACTTTCACAACAATATTAAGTAATTCCAGAATGGCATCACAAATCTGAGATGAAGCAGAGATCATGATTAAGGCAAATAAATATTTCATTAAAGCCTCTAACCAAATCTTCTGTGTTAATGCACCTCCCCTTGACTTGACCATTTGTGACCACGATGCCATTTCAAACCAGAAGAAAAGACCTAAAAGGATATACCCAATAGGTCTAACGGCATCAGCCGTCATATTTACAGCTTGATTTGTAGCAGAGCTATAACTAGAAAGAGAGCTTGTTAGCTCTCTAATATCTAAATTCATAGGCTACTCCTAAAATTTTAGCTGGGATAGCGATGCGACGACTGCTGCGGCAATTCCTGCAGAAGCCACGGCCAAAAATGCACCATTAATCATAGAATCAGAACCATCATCCTGTCTTTGCTTATCTTTATTCTTTCTTCCTTGGATATAGTCAACTGCACCATTCCAGATCCAAATAAGACCTGTAATTGTTCCAACTACGCCTAGACCAGTAATAATTTTTGTAATGATTTCCATTTTGTTTTACCTCTTTTAATTTCATTTTTTTATAACAAAAGACACTGCAGAGATTTCTACAGTGCCAAACACAATACTATTTTTATAATTCTTCAAATTCTTCACGATAAATCGTCCGAACAGTAGCTACTAGAATACTGAGGCCAATAATAATTGGAACTTCAAAATTCGGATATGGGAAAAATAACCCTCCTCCTTTTGGTGCATCAACCACTTGACCAGCAGTAATAAGTGAATCATGGGACATTCCTAAAATATGCGGTGTATACCATCCAAAAATATTATCAATTATGTTTTCGCTTGGGAAATTGAATAGATGATGAATGATTGCCATTCCCCCAATCAATACGATTGTTATACATATTTTAGCTATAACCCACAGAATAAACATACCAATAGTGGATTTCACAACATTAATACACCAAAGAACGATATAAAAGGGAGCTGTAAAAATCCTAATGATAGCTACCCATAACCAAGAAAAATCACTCCCTAATTTCATAACTCTACTCCTCCACGATTTACCGTTATTATACCATAAAAATAGCTTATTTCAAAGGTTCCTAGAGTATTCTAAGCCTCTTTTTTCTTACGCTTACTGTAAAGCAAGCCTGTAGCAACACTTCCCATTGCTAGAGCAGCTAAAAGTAAATCTGCAGAATCCTTCTCCCCTGTCGAAGGCAAGCTTCGTTCTGGTTGTTTTGCATGTTCTTCAGGAGTTTTTGGCTCTGGTTTTGGTTCTTCTGGAGTATGAGTCACAACCGTATTAGAAACAACTTCCACACCATTAACCGTATGATAGTAAGTATTTTCTACTGTTCCTGACTGAATACGTGTCATTTGTAGATATACTTCTGCTTGAAACTCTGATGTCTCTAAAATTGACTTCAAGAAAGTATCATCAAAGCTAATATCTACTTTACCTTTAGCCTTATCTACTACTTGACTTGTGAACTTAGTTAATTCATCACCAGCTTTGAATTTTTGGCCATCACTTGTTTCAAAATCTACAGCCGCAAACACTTGATAGACACTCTGATAATCATCATGTGTTTCATCGTAGTCATCGCTAAATTTATACTCAAATAGCTGTTCTGAGCGATCTTTTGGCACTAGCGAACCAACTAATTTGTAATTAAATGTTTGATTCAGTTTGACCTCTTTTCCATCCAAACTTTCTTTGCTTAGATGGTCAATCACTACATCTTTCTTCGGTTCAATCTTCGGAACATTATTAACTACTGTTTCAGTCACATAGGCCATCCCAAAATCAATTTGATAAGCTGTATTTTCATACTTACCACCTGTTTGACCCAATTCCTTCTTAACAGTCATTGGATTAGTAATCGTCAAAACTTCACCAGTTTGAACGTAGGTCTTGTAGAATTCCTCTGGATTCTCTGCCTCAAATACTTGAATCGCTCCTTTCGGAGTGAAATTGCTAGACTTCAAGGCTTCTTGTACACCTGATGGAGCTTTTTCTAGACTTTCATAAAGAGCCATTTTCAAACCTTTAACCACTTGACCTTTAGAATCAGTCACTTGAACACCATCTTGATTGATCGTAACAGCTTCTTCTGGATAATCATCAACGATGTAGAAACCTTTACCAATACGATCTTTATCTACTTCAATGCCCTTGTATTGGCTATAATCTGCAGTTACCTTGTAGTAGTTTACAGATCCTGCCAAGACTTGTTTCCCATCGATGTCGACACCTGCTTTGTTCAGATTCTTCTTGCTCGGTTTAACAGTAGGAACATTATTGACAACTGTATCAGTTTGATATCCGTTACCGAAATCAACTTGGTAAGCCGTATTCTCAAATGATTTTCCTGTATTTCGCAGTTCTTCCTTAGTTACCATTGGATCAATAATTGTAACAGATTTTCCTGTTTTGATATATTGGTTAAAATAGGCTTCTGGATCATCCACTAAAAATACTTGGAAAGCTCCCTTAGGCTTAATTTCAGAACTATCTAGAAAGGCTTTAACTTTTTCATTATCAACAGCTTCAATAGAATCGTACTGATACACTGAAATTCCAGAAACTTCTTTTCCTTCGCTATCAATGTAACGAATATCTGATTGATTAATAGTCACTGCCTCTTCTGGATAATCATCAATCGCACCAAAGCCTTTTAGAATAGCAGATGGATCTGCTTTTATTCCCTTATACTGATCATAATCCAAGGTTATGTGATAGTAATTCGTTGAACCAGCTAGAACTGTTTTACCATCAATAATAACACCATCCTTATTATGATTGTGTTTGAGAGGTTTGATCAAGTTGTTATTCGGATTGTCTGGATCGTTCGGTTTACCTGGGGTTGTTACCTTAACAATATTTGAATAAGACTCAAACTCATTGTTTAAGTTCAAATGGAAATTATTCTTATAGGTTGCACCATCATTTGTTACTGTACCATAAACCTTAAGAACTGGGGCTTTATAGGCTTTACTTAAATCAGTATTTACTTTCGCTAAACCTTCAGCTTTAAGTAAACCTTTCAACTGATGCTTATCTTTATCGTAAGTTACAGTAAAGTCTTCGTTTTGAGCTACCGTTTTTGCTAAATCAAGTAGATAGCCTTGAGGTAAGTTGTCCGTTAACTCATAGATTGTGGTTTCTTTTCTGTTTGCTGCAAGAGGCTTAGTTTCCAGTTCCCAAACAACTTCGGATAGCTTAGGTACTGATGAATTATTTACATTTGTACCTGCAGAGTTCTTAACTAATTTTTCTACAGTAGGCGTAGTTCTCAAGCGAGTGTAAGTAACTTCAACTTCTCTTGGTGCGACCTCATTTGGCACAGGTTTTAAATCTGGTTTAGGAGGTTCACTCGGAGTAGGAACGTGAGGTGTATCTGGTTCATCTTTTGGTGAGGCTAATAAAGGTTTCTCCGTAGGAGGTGTCAATGGAGTCTTATTCTTCTCCTTATATTCAGGTTCTAAAGGTCTTGGTTTTGTAGATTCACTTGGTTTAAGCGGCGGTTTCGGCTCCTCTAGTTGATTAATGACAGAGCGACCACCCCAAAGTTGAAAGGCGTATTCTGCTGCATAAATCTCCAAATCAGAGGAGATTTTTCTACCCGCCGTTCTGTCATTATCTTGAACATAAGCTCTATATGCACGTGACTGTGCCTCCGTGTAAGGAGCTAAAGACCGTTTACCATTTGCTAAGTAAGTTAAGTGGTGAGTAGTACCTTTACCTACACTTAGGATAGTTCCTTCAGGAGTACCTCGGAAATCGTCTACACCAACAAGCCAAGGTTCACCTGCTCTCCACCGGTTAAGACCGCTAGGATCATCACTATCATGAATACCATCTGTTTTGACACCTTGCCAGTATGTCTCTCCTCTGACTACATTAGCCTCTACCTTAGATCCCCAAGGATTTACTACAATACCAACATTGTTGTCCCCATAAGTATGTCTAACAGCTTGACCATAATCAAGATCAGAATAAATAGCAATTGTACCCAAGTTAATTGGTTCATTAGTGGCTTCATCGAAATAAGCGATATCCCACTCAACGTTTAAGTAATTAAATGGATTGAAACCCACTAGAGATACAGGTCCAGTAGAACCATCTTTGTACCACCATACAGCCAATCGTGTATAAGTCTCTGCACTACCTTCTATCCTATGTTCAGGGATTGGGGTAGAGCGAGAAGTCAATTTAGCAGAAATCGTTTTTCCTGACTTAGTACGACCAACATTATGTAGCGTAAACTCAGATCCCTGTTCGATACCTGTAATAAGCGCACCTCCATATCTTGAGTCATTTATCCAATTATGGAGAGGGGTTGAACTATTTGGGTCTAGTCTAAGGTTCTTATCTAAGGTAATAGTAGTGTTTTTGTTAGCTCCAAGCGCACCATCAACTACCTCAAGAGTAGGGTCTTCATCAAATACTGCAGAGAGCTTAGAATAGTAATCTAATGAACCACGCTTAGACTCGTCAAACTCACCGTAGATTGTAACCCCATTTGTACGACCTTGGACTTGTTGTGTTTGTAACTCTGCCAATTTTCGTTTATATTCTGCTGAGTCATTTTCATACTTAGCTAATTGTTCTTTGTATTTCGTTAAACCTGCCTCAGACTGATTTTGGTTATTGGTCCAAGTTTTTAGAGCTTCTTCGTAAGCTTTCTTAGCTAAAGCATTTTCTTTATCAATAGCATCATCTTGCTTAGCTTTATCTGCTAAAGCTTTCTCATAATTAGTTTTAGCTAAAGCATTTTCTTGTTTGATACGCTCATTTTCTTTTGCTACACGATCTTTCTCCGCTTTCAAACGCTCATTCTTTTCTTGATTGTCTTTATCAATCTGTGCGTTTTTAGCAGTAGCATCTTCTAAGTCTTTTTCATACTGAGCTTTAGCTTTGTCATAAGAGTCTTGTTTCTCCTCGTTCTCAGTAGTAATCGTTTTAATTTCTTTTTTACGAGTAGCTACTTCTTCTTTGTACTTTTTAGACTCATCTACAACAGTGCTAGCTTGTTTATCATAACGAGATTCAATCTCAGCAGTTTTCTTAGCTAACTCATCTGGATTAGTTACCAAACCACCATCAATTTCGGTTTCTTTCACAATTAAACCTGCTTCTTTAGCAGCCGATACCGCAGCCTCTACTTTTTCTTTGTTAACAGTGACTTCAACAGAACCTGTTGATTTTTCTGCACTACCCTGGTCGTTTGTAGAATCCACTGTTGGAGAGTCTTGTAAACTTTTCGCATTTGTAGCAGGATTTGGGTTTACTCGTTCATCTGCTCTAACCGGACTAGTCATCAAGCCCAAGGCAGCTAGACCAAGAATTACTCCACACGTTCCCCATCGTCTTGTTTTTCGGATTGAACCGATTGCTTGTGTCTCGTTATTAAATGTCATTCATTCTCCTTTTTTATTATCTATTCAATACATCCTTTACAGCACTAGTTTTAGGAAGTTTTTTAGGTTCTTCCTTCTTTGGTTCAGCAGGTTTCTCTTTTTCTTTATAAACAAACTTAAGTGTCTGTTTATCCGAAGAAACCTTCCCTTCCAACTCTTCTGGAACTGCCTTCAAAACATAAGTTGTATCTTTAACTGTAATTTCTGTTTCAACATCACGATCAAATTTCCAGTCTTTACCTACAAGCTCTCCAGCTTTGGAAATAACTTCAGAATTCTTGATTTCTTCGCCCTTTTCGTTGACAAAGATAGCTTTAACTTCCTCGCCTTTCTCATGTGCCAAGTAAGTCAGCAAAAGGTCATTTTCAGCAAACTTCCCTTTCTCTTCGCCTTCTTTAAGGGTAACTTCAAATCCAGCAACAGTCGGAGCTTTGATATCATAATCATCCCCAGAGAATCCCTTAGCTACAAGAATATCCTGATCAATTTGCTCATTCGTTAAAGCATTCAGAACCTTGACTGTTAAAGAATAAACCTTTTTATCTGCTGGTTTCTTTTCATACAGATAATGTAGTTTAACAGTATCCTTAGTAACTTTTCCAGAAGATTCTTTAGGCTCACCAGTCAATACATAGATTTCACCATCAACGGTCAATTCCTTCTTAACTTCAGTTACCTTCCATTCACTACCAATCTCCTTACCAGCTTCAATAATTGTGATATCGCTTTGTCCAGGAATTTCTTTTCCGTCCGCTGTTCGGAAATCAGCAGTAACAGCTCCACCTTCGTTTTTGATAGAGTCAGATTTCTTAGCCACTTCTTTTCCATCTAATGACACTGTACCTGTTGCAGTACCTCCTCCAGTAAAGCTATAAACGATTGAGTAATCACCATCAGGTAGTTTTTCTGAAAAATCAACCTTCCCATCTTTGACCGGTAATTCTTTATTGACTTTATCACCTTTTAACAAAGCCTTAGTGATTTTTATTCCATCTCCACCGATGGCAACTTGAGCTGTTTGATCTGCGCCCTTTGAGGTTTGTACTTTGACAGTAGCAGTTTCCATAAACTGTTTAACCACTTCAGCATCTACAACTGATTTTTCTTTTCCTGTCATATCGTAAATGTTCGGATGACCCAACGCTTTCATTTCATTGATTGATTGCATAGTATTGGTGTCCTCATCAAACACTTTATTACGGTTAATAACTGACATAAATGTTTTAGCTCGTTTTTTAGCCCAATTTGCAAATGATTGGTCCATAACTTCTTTCTTAGCACCACTATCCATCCAACCATCTGTATATTGAATGACAGAAATTGTATCAGTAGGTTTTGTCAATTCTGTTACAATATCCTCAAATGGTACTGAGTCAGACGAACTTTCATTCAAATATCGATAATTGCCTAAAATTTCAGCCAATTCTTTGAAATAATGTACATAATTTGTATATGTTGGATTAGGTTCATTTGGAGCATTAACTTTTAAGAGACCATCGATTATAGATAAAGCCTCTTCTTTCGTCAATAATTTCGTGGATAAACCGACCGTCTGTACAAAGAATTTTTGTGTATTAGCGTGATATGAAGTTTGACCGTAGTTATCTGGGTAAAGCTGAATGATGTGCTTACTTTGAGGGTTTTTATTTGCTTCGATAATCTTCTTACTTAGAAGAAGTGAATCTTTCACTTTGCCTGCGTATGAACTAGAGTAGTCGTACACATGAACAGTCGTAAGAGGAGAAATTTCATTTGTTGTACTAGTATTTGTAGGAGCTTTTGTCTTAAACTGAAGCTCATTTGATCCCGTTTTATCTTCACCAGTTACTACTGTATTTTCAGTAGTTTTTAATTCTGGAGAAAATTCAGGTTGTTTAGGATCAACTGGTTCTGGATTAGGATTTCTAACCTTAGGTGCATCCTTCTTGACCTTTTCAATTTCGAGTTTGGTCTTTTCCAAATCCTTGAATTTGTCCGATTTTTTATTGTTAACCTGTTTTTCGTCCACCCCAGAGGATTCTGGATTCTTCTGCTCTGTTTTTTCAGTTACTGCTGATTTTACTGAAGATTCACTTTTGGATTCATCTGCTTGAGCTATTGCCGAACCGACAAGCCCAACTGCAACGAGTCCTAGTGCTACAGAGCATAGACGTTTTCCATATTTTCTATAGCTAAATGTTTTTTTCATAGTATCGCCTTTCTAAATGTTCATTGGATTATTTTCTTTCGGATACAGTTGATGGATCTCTAGCCCTAAAACATACAATTATCATTTTTCCTCCAATCAAAAAGTCACCAAGAAACCTTGATGACATTAATAAATTTAATTTTCCTTAGATTCTCGTTTGATTTTCAACAAACTTAAAAGTGAAATAGTTACCATCCCCAATAACCAAAGACTAGAAGATTTTTCTCCTGTCTTAGGTAATTCGTATCCTGCAGCAGGTGCTTGATAGACTGGATCTTTGACTTTTGCCACTTGATCGTGCACATACTTCGCAGTCTTACCATTTTGAACTGTTGGAGTAGAATGAGTTCCAGCTTGTTCAATACTTGCTTTTTGAACAGTCAACTCTTTTTGATGCTCAATTTCTTGTTGGGCTTCCAGATAATCACGATAAGCCGACAACAACTCTTTATGAGCCTCTAATACCTTCCTTTGTTCTACTTTTGCAGTTTCCAGTTTTGCTAGTGCTAACTCAAGAACGGATTTCTTTTCTTTCAAAACTTCTTGAGCAGATTCAAGATTCAGTTTTGCCTTTTCTAAGAGTTGTGGGGCATTTTGCAAAACTTCCACTCGCTCTTTTGATGCTTTCAAGGCTTCAGTTGATTCTGAAAGTAAGGCTTGACGACTGAGGACAAGTTCTTTAATTCGAGTAAGTTCACCTTGTTTAGCAAACAATGCCTCTTTCTCAGCAGTCAAAGCTTCATTCAGTGATTTCCATTCAGTTTGTTTTTCAGCTAGTTTATCTTTAGCTAACGCAAGTGCTTCACGTTTGTTTTGCACGTCTGCATTCAACTGTTCCAAAGCCTTTTGCGCTTGTTTATTTTCTAAACCAGTTTTTTCAAGGTTTGCTTCTGCCTGCTTCAACTTAGCTTCTGCTTCAGGAGTTTTTAAAGTAATATTCTGAATATCATTACGGTTAGTCACTGCATTTTGCGCCGTAACTTCTGCTTGACTATATTCTGTCTGTGCTTGTTCTTTTCTAGCTTGAGCATCCTTGTGATTCGTTTTCGAAGTATCATAAGTATCCTGAGCCTGTGCCACAGAATTTCTCGCTACTTGAATTCTTTCCTGAAGACTAGCTAGATTGTTCTTAGTATCAATTTTAACATTTTGATGGAAACCATTTTTCAGCAAATCAATTGTTTTAGAATCTGTTCCAACATAGTGCATCGCTATCAATCCAAGATCTGTCTTTCGGGTTGCTACACCGATATATTGTAGAGTGACTGACTTACGATCTAGTCCTGCAAAGTTTAAAGCATGGCCCCAATCAGCATGCTTATCGTAAAACAGCATCATAATCACGTTGTTGTATGCTTGTTGTTTCAGATCAGCTAATGTTACTACATCTTCTGCATTTTGAAAGCCTATGTTTTCAGCAAGCAAACCTTGATTTCCTTGATTCAAACCAACTTCTTTCGCAACTGTATTCAAAGCATCTAGATCATGGCCGTACTGATTAGTAGATAGTTGGCTTGCTTTCTGTGCCACTTTCTGCATATCTCGATTCACTAAGACTGGAATATCATCTGTTCCCATCAATCGACGGAAATCATTAATCAAATGTGCATTGAAAATGGCAAGTTCATCTTGAACTTCAGCAGATAAATGATTGACATCAGCAATCACAGTCTTTTTATCTGCTTCACTCTGCTTAAATGGAGAAGTTGGATTGCCGTAATAAGTCTCACCACCATCTGGAGAGCTAAATCCAGCAGCAGTCATTCCTTTCTTGGCAATTTCTTGTAACTTATTTGAATTTTCTTCAGTGGGGTTATTGAAGTAAGCCTTTAAAGCTTCTACATAGCCAGCAGGATAAGTGATAGAGGTCGTTGTCAAACTATCCAGGATACTTTGAGCCTTAGATAGATTCTCTTTAGCTACTCGATACTGATTTTCAGCGTTAACAGCGTGAGTGGTTGCTTGAGCTAGTTCCTCCGCTTTCACTAATCTAGTTGCTTCTGTAGTCGTTACTTCATCTTCTGCCTGTTTCAGTTTAGAAGCACGTTGATCATCTGCTTCTTTAGCAAGTTCCAAATCTTGTCGAGCTTGTGCTTCAGCTTCTTCGCTCATTTCTAAGTTTCGCTTAGCTGCTTCAGCATTAGCAACAATACCCGCAACTCCAGTTCCGTCTAAAATCGCTTGTTTTTCAGCTACAATTTGTTCTGCATCTGTAACTTCTTCTGTTTTGTCGGCAAGTTTTCTTGTAGCTTTTTTGACACTTGCTTCCTGATCAGTAACATTCTTTTTAGCTAGCTTTTGTTCCTCTCCAGCAGAGAACAGTTCTTCTTGAGCCTTCTTCTCAGCAGCCTCTTTTGCAGAGACATCTTCTTTTGCATACTGGATATTTTTAGGGGTAGCTTCCTTGACTACTTTCTCCGCTTGAGTAACAGTTGCAGTAGCCTCATTAACTATTTTCTCAGCATCGTTCACCTCATTTTGAGCTGTGTTTACAATCTCCTCATGTTTTTTTACAACTGTGTTTACCTGATCCACATTTGCTTGGGAGATAGCAACATCAGTTTCTGTAACTGTTTTTTGAGTCGCTGTCTTCTGTTGATTACCTGAATTTGGCTCTAAGGGCTTTACTTCTTCTGCAGAAGCTTTAGTTGTTGCTCCAACTGCTACTGTTGCGATTGCGCCAGCCAATAAAATCTTCTTAACTTCTTTCATCATTTCCATTTGATTTCTCCTTTTTAATATTATTTAAAACAATTCTTATTTGAATATTCTTTAATCTCTCGTGAGATTTTATCAGACAATTTATTTGGTATAAAAGTCATAGATACCAAAATCCCTGATAATAAAAGAATAGCTGTAACTATGATCTGTATAATACTCATTTTTTCACCTTTTCATAACATCACCTATCTGCTTTCAGCAACAAAGAAACAGTTCCTTGCTCCCCAAAACAGATAGATGAGGACTCTATCTGTTAAATTTTACCGCTAGGTCGGTGATAACCTTTACCGGTTAGTTGTAAGATAGTTTTATTACCTTGCTTAATTCGTCTGGCAACTAAAATATCTCCACGTTTAATAGTGCGTATATCTCTATAGATTTTAGAGTATTCTGCAATCATTTCAACGGTTTGAAGTTTTCCTGCCACATATCCTTTTTTTGGAATAAGACCATACTTACTAGTTAATTTCATTTCTTCACCACTTGCAAGCCGTGCGGTTACATCACCTTGCAAACCTAGTCGTCTTAAGTCAGTGAGTGTAACCTCACTAGTTGATTTTATTTGATTCATATTGTCCTCCTTTTTGAATCAAAGGCTGATTTACAGCCATGCCGAGTTGATGCCGTACATCTCTACTGTGTTTTTTACGCACGATTTATAGTTTAGAAATCGCAAACTCTTTCGTCTTACGGGACAAGTCAACCGTGACTTTACATAATGCAGTCAGCGCTAGATATACTTTCTAGATACACACCGCCCCTATTCTTATTTTTATGCCTAGACTGCGCTAATCGGGACAGTGGGGATATTCAATTTTCAAAGAACAAGAGTAGTTTTAGGACTTGCTCAGGTCAGATATCACATATAAAAATTACTTTCTGAATAATTTTTTTTAATGATTTTCAATACACTTTCGAGCGTTACTATTGTAAATCGCAAGTAACCCATTAAAAACATATTCAGCAATTACTTCTGATGAACGGGCAAATCGCATATTTTCTAAAGCATATCGATAGCGTTCTTCAAATGGCATCATGATATAGGCTGCCATCGTATCTGAGTAATTTTCTTCTAAAAGTTGAGAATAAACTAAATCATAAATATAATCCTTATCATACTTGCTAGCTTTATCAACTTTTCTGGAAAGTCTGTCTTGTTTATTATTTTGGGAATTTCTAGGGAACCTCTCCTCGTCCTCCTCAGAAATAACTAATTCAGTGTCTTTATTATTAGTCTCACTACATTCAGTATCGTTAGGGTCTAAATTTGACACCAGCCCCGTATAAATCTGACACCCCCCTGGTGTTTTTTTGACACCCCCCTGGTCTAAATCTGACACCCCCCTAGTATCAGATTTGGAATCACCTGATTTATCAACCATTCTAGCAACGGTGTCATCTTGCAAGAGACCAAGGTAAATTCGGTTAGCTAGATTTCCTGATTTACTTGTAGATTGTTGAACCTCATGAATTAATCCATACTCTGTGAGTTGCTTCTTAATTCTTAATAGAGTAGATTTCGAGCAACTTAGTATCTTCATCAAATTAGAGTTGGAATAAACCAGATAAATATTTCCATTCTCATCAATCCAATTATTCTTGAAAGAAAGATCTAGTCTATCTTTAAGCATGGCATAAGCGACTTTTGCATCTAACCTCATATCCTCATAAATAGGATTTTCAAAGAAAACCTTTGGTAAGGCATAAAAGCGATCAGATGTCTGATAGTGGCTAGCACTAATAAACTGAATTTGTTTCATAAATTACACCTCTTTCAGTTTAAAGTCACCATTAATGGTAAATCCTATCAACCCAAAGGCCTCAAGTTCTCCTATACTTGCTATTATTTCTTTTCGTGTTGAACCTGTTTTCTTCATCAAAAACTGGATTATCATCTCTCTTGAAATTCTCTCCTTACTTTTTCGTCTCATAATTTTTCCTCCCAAAATACAAAAAAGAACTAACGGATTTTCCGTTAGTTCAATATTTTCTATTTATCTCAAAACACTAGACACTTACATAGCATAATTCCTAAAAAAATCGCAAGAAGACCACCAAAGTAGGTTAAGGCTAGATAGCTATAAAATACCTTTTTGTCACTAATCAGTCTTTGTAGTTCATCATTTAAAGTAGAGAAGGTTGTCAAACCTCCACAAAAACCCGTTGCTAAAACAGCATAGACTTCCTTGGCTTCCACATGATTATAGAAAAGTCCAATCAAAAAACATCCCAAAAGATTTGCAATCAGCGTTCCTAGTGGCAAGCTTGAAACTTGGTTATAGCGGGAAAAGAAATACCGGACCAGGGCTCCAAGCCCACAAGCAATTGCAAGATAGACGATTACCATTTTTTCCTCCCTAAGTAGTAGGCTAATAGTAAGCCACCACCCACGCTTAAGATCAGATACAAGACTAGGCTAACATAACGCCCTGTATCCAGTAGTTTCACAGCATCAAGCATGAGACTGGAAAAGGTTGTTAAACCTCCACAAAAGCCCGTCCCCAGTGCTAATATAACACCTTTACTGGTCCCCTTATAGACCAGATAGCCCTTAACAAGATAAACCAAGCAAAAAATTCCTATATAGTTGACAAAGAGAGTTCCCCATGGAAAGTCTGGACTAGCAGGCAACCAACTCGAAATCAGATAACGAGCAAGTCCTCCAAACATGGCAGCTAGAAAAATCCCTAGCGGATAAAATTGTTCTTTTTTCATGTGATATGTTTATCCTGATAAGCACGTGAGCATTTGAGAATATCGGAAAAGGTCGCAACAATAGTCTCTTGATAACGTTTATCCTCTACCTTATTTCTAACTCTTTCAAATATAAGCTCTTCTCTTTTCGTATCTAAAATCTGTTTTCCAGATGCCTTCTTAACAGCAACAACTCGTTCAACTAAGCGCATGCGCTTTTCTAAAAGATGGACAATCTGGTCATCAACTTGATCAATTTCATGGCGAATGATATCTAAATCCATACAGTCTCCTCCAGTATTTGAATCATTGTATCAAAAAGTTGGTCAATAGGCTAGTAAAACCTAAAACAAGGAATAAAAACTGCACTGACTTACACAATCAGCACAGCTAAATTTTATCCTACTTTTGCAGCTAATTCTTCAGCAAATTGCTCCAAACGCTCGATATCTTCTTCTTCAGCAGAGAGGTCCACTTTGACACTCTCTGAGCCTTTTTCTGCCCCTGTTGAAGCAAATACACGATCAAAGTCATCAACAGCTTTACAGAATTCATCGTAGAAGGTATCACCTGAACCGACAACCCCATAGATTTTATCACTTAAGTTTAGATCCGCCAAATCTTCGTAGAAATCCAACATCTCATCTGGCAACTCACCATCACCATAAGTATAAGTTGCAACGATAGCAATGTCAGCTTCTAAAAAGTCCGAAGCGTCAACCGTTGTACATTCGTCAACATCAACATCCAATCCTAACTCACGTAATTTATCTGCTACAATATCTGCAATTTCTTCGGTATTACCGGTCATAC
>ERZ772920.374-NODE-374-length-25641-cov-4.107676_pt1 | contig 25641 bp, 22 predicted proteins | sample MGYA00511469_ERZ772920 | MGnify/ENA primary metagenome ERZ772920 (study PRJEB29015, sample SAMEA2738069) | human oral metagenome | biome: human oral; feature: human-associated habitat; material: saliva | place: China | collected 2216 ... | reverse complement strand
TGAACGGAAAGCTATCTCACGCAAACGTCCAATCTCCTTCATCACGTTAGGAGCTGTTTTAGCAGTCACAACATAAATCTCATTGTGACTCTTGTTTGTCGTACGAAGCATCCGGTCAGGAGTCAACTCGCCCTTGAGTAGTTCCTTGCTGATGGGTTGGATGATTTCTTCTTCCATATATGTACTATTCTTTTGCTTTCTCTTTAATTCTCTCATTCAGTTTTATCCCTTAACTATCACTAGCCTCATCGAATAGAACTATAATTCATACACCTTATCTTCTACAAACTTAGCCCATTCCATCGGTGTTTTTGACTTATCAAATGTTTGCCATGGAATAGGTTTCCCAATAGCTACACGAAATGTTTTCCCAACATTTTTATACATTTCATCGACAAGGAAAAGCATTGCAATATTCATTTTTTTGACATATTTATCACTAAAATGAGCTATGCGGTAGAAGCGTTCGGAATTTCTACCTCCAAAAAAGATAGGTACTACATCACGATGATATTCGACACTCTTTGTAATAAATGTCTTCTTCCATTCAAGATCATGAATACGTCCATTTATCTTCCTACTATTCAATCCTGCAGGAAACATCAACATGTGATTATCACTTTGAAAACCTGCTTCTACCATACGAGGGAAATCTCGACTCTGTTTACCCGTTTTATTAATCCCAATACAAACAGGCTTTAAACCTGGAAGATTTAAAAGCAAATCATTCACTAAATAACGGAACTTCCCATCATAATGTTGCCCGATAATAGCACCTAGAGCTACACCATCTTGCCCACCAAGAGGATGGTTAGAAACAAATGTATAAAGTTTTCCATCGTTCTTATCTGGTAGATTTTCTAGACCTTCAATTTGTAAGGTCATGTCAAGATATGATACACATGCTTTGAGCCATGCTGTTCCTGTCAATCCTCTATTATCCCACAGAAACTGATTGACTTCATCTTCATGAAGAATATGCTTCAACCACTTTACAACAAAAGAAGGTACAAACTTTGCCTTTGCACCCATTTTATCAACAAGTATCTTATCGATGTCTATTGTCTTCTCTATCGAACTACTCATGTTATCGGAAATCCTCGTAATAACATGCAAAAATAACGAAACCATTTGAATTAGCTATCTTTTTTGTCGAAAAATATGCAATTTAGACAAAAAAAGTATGCGTCTAACTGGTTTTAGAACACTGTATTTACCCCAAATAAAGCGTTAATTTTCACAAAAAAAAGAGCCTTTATAAAATATAGTGGAGTATGGTGGGGATATGTGGGGAAAAATATGTAACTTTGAAGCCAAATACGAGTTTTATAAGAAGTACGCATGAGGTTCTTAGGAAATATTGAAGCAAAAACAGATACGAAAGGTCGAGCTTTTCTGCCTGCTACATTCCGCAAGGTGCTAAACGCATCTGGCGAAGACTCGTTGATACTGCGCAAAGACATCTTTGAAGCGTGCCTTGTACTATACCCCCAATCAGTTTGGAATCAACGTATGGATACTTTGCGCAAGCGATTAAGCCGTTGGAACAAACGAGATCAGATGATTTATCGTCAGTTTGTTACTGATGTCGAAATTATCACGCTGGACAATAGTGGACGATTCCTCATCCCTAAGCGATATCTAAAAATGGCTAATATCAACCAACAAATACGTTTTACAGGGATGGATGATTGTATAGAGATCTGGTCAACAAGCGATTCCAAACAACCTTTTATGTCGGCAGAAGAATTTAGCAAAGCCATGGAAGAAACCATGGAAACAGAAGACTTCGACTCTAGTAGTTTATTAAATACAGATAAATAGACTCCCACAACAAACGGAAAAGATGATTAAAACTGCAGAAACATATCATGTACCTGTACTCCTCAACGAAAGTATTGAGGGGCTGAACATTCATCCTAATGGGGTATATGTGGATGTCACTTTTGGGGGTGGAGGTCATAGTCGCGAAATACTTTCTCGCCTTAAAGAGGGATGTAGTCTCTATAGTTTCGATCAAGATGCAGATGCCGAGCTGAATATTAGCAAGATGGGGTTAAGCAACGATCAAACAGATCGTTTCACTTTCGTTCGTTCGAACTTTAGATATCTAAAGAACTGGATGCGCTATTACAACATAGACCATATAGATGGTTTATTAGCCGACTTGGGAGTCAGTAGTCATCATTTTGATGATGAGACTCGTGGCTTTTCTTTCCGTTTCGATGCACCCCTCGATATGAGAATGAATAAGCGTGCTGGACGCACAGCAGCAGATATTCTTAACGAAGAAGATGAAGAGAAACTGGCGAACATATTATATCTCTATGGTGAAATAAAACAGTCCCGTCGTATCGCATCAGCTATCGTCAAGGCAAGAGCACAGCTGGTATTCAAAAGTACAAATGAATTGCTAACCATCGTCGAACCATTTTTTTCTCATGCAAGAGAGAAGAAAGACATGGCGAAGATGTTTCAAGCACTACGCATCGAGGTCAATCATGAAATGGATGCTTTACGTGAAATGCTACTTGCTGCAACTGACTTGCTTTCACCTGGGGGACGTCTTTCAGTAATCACCTATCATTCTTTAGAAGACCGAATGGTTAAGAATATCATGAAGTCGGGGAATATTGAAGGAAAGGTAAAGCAAGATTTCTATGGGAAGAGAGAGACTCCTTTCAAACTAATAAACAACAAGGTTATCACAGCAAGTAACGCAGAACAAGAGCAGAATCCACGTAGTAGAAGTGCCAAACTAAGAATAGCAGAAAAGAAAGCAAATGATTGACAAGAACGACATAAAGAATCTAGATGTAACCGCTGAAAGCTTTCGTGGTAGAGACAATACGGATAATGACAAATCTGAATCGGTCATTAATCCACTCGCCAAAGGTGATATCTATGAGAGAGAAGAGTCATCTTCAATAGCGTTAGAGGTTACAGATAGTAATAAAGGAACAAACTTTCCCCACCTTAAAGGTGATATATTAACAGAGAAGAGAGTTAAGGACATCCCTGCTCAAGATGAAGAAGAGCGAAAGAAAGAAGCAAAACGACAGATAAAGGAAGAAGAGAAAAGACATCAAGAAGAGGAATGGAAGAAAGAGGAAGAAGCTGAGGTTAAGATCCTCAAAGCAGCAATCGCAGAACAAGCGCGCGAGGATGAACAGCCTCAATCATCCAACTTTACCTTGAGAAAGATACTTGGTGGCGATATTCTCTCAGCCCGTCTGTTACGCAATAACATTTGGTTAATCCTCGTCATTGTTGGCTTCACCATTATATACATATCTAATAGATACAGCGTTCAGAAATATCTGATAGAGATTGATAAACTTAACACAGAGCTAGAAGATGCAAAATATAGAGCATTATCAAGTAGTAGTCAACTCACAGAAAAGTCTCGAGAAAGTCATATTCTAGAGTTGCTAAAGAATAGAAAAGACAGCGTTCTGAAAATGTCAGATCGCCCACCTTATATAATAAATGTCCCAGAGAAGTAAATAAAATGAGCAAGTTCAATAATAAAAAAATCATCCCACGTTACAGCGCCATCGCTATTGTGATGTCGCTGATTGCACTTGCTGTACTTGGGAAAACCATCTACACGATGACTGCTAGTAGGTCTTATTGGATGGAAGTTGCTTCTACGCAAAAGAAAGATAGTGTAAGGGTAAAACCTACAAGAGGTAACATTCTTAGTTGTGATGGGCAACTCATGGCTAGTTCTCTACCAGAGTTCAAAGTGTATTTAGACTTCAATGCTCTTAAAGAAGCAGGCAATGATACGGCATTTATCGATAGTATAAATTACATCAGCAAAGGTCTTAACAACATCTTCCCAGAGCGCTCTGCTGCAGACTTCAAAAAGCAACTCTTAGAAGGATATCATAAGATGAGTAAGCACTGGCCAATATGGGATGAGCGCATAGACTACAATACATTCAAAGAAATACAGACCTTACCTATATTACATCTATCTAAGTTTAAGAGTGGATTTCATTGGGAAGAATTCAATGCTCGTCGACGTCCCTTTGGTTCATTGGCACAGCGTACCGTTGGTGATATGTTCGGTGCAAAAGATACGGCACGATGCGGACTTGAGTTATCATATGACTCTATATTGCGTGGAACAGATGGTATCATTCATCGTCGCAAAGTTCGTAATAAATACTTAAACATCACAGATACACCTCCTGTCGATGGTGCAGACATCATAACAACCATTGATGTTGGTATGCAAGACTTAGCAGAAAGAGCCTTAATAGACGAGCTCAAAGATCCTAATGTGAATGGTAATGTGGGCGTGGCTATTGTTATGGAAGTTGCTACAGGAGATGTAAAAGCCATCGTCAATATGGATAAATGCAGCGATGGACAGTATCGTGAAGTAAAGAATCATGCTGTTAGCGACTTGCTTGAGCCGGGTTCTGTTTTCAAGACAGCCTCTATTATGGCAATCCTAGACGATGGTTTGGTCGACACTACCTATACAGTTCAAACAGGTTCAGGAGTATGGCCAATGTATGGTAGAGACATGAAAGATCATAACTGGACACGTGGTGGCTATGGTACGTTAACACTGCCATGGACATTGAAATATAGCTCAAATATAGGTGTTAGTCGTATCATTGACTTACATTACCACAAGAATCCCGAGAAGTTTGTTCAGGGTATTTACGACCTCGGACTCGCTACTAATTTTCACATACCAATTGTGGGGTCATCACCTGCTAAGATACGTATGCCACATAAGAACCACCATGGGCAATATGACAACTGGAGTGCAACAGCATTGCCTTGGATGAGTATCGGATATGAAACACAGATTCCTCCAATCTCAACCCTAGCATTCTACAATGCCATTGCTAATGGTGGTAAAATGATGAGACCACGCTTTGTAAAGCAAATCGTAAAGAATGGTCAAGTAATTTATGACAATCCGCCACAAGTAGTAAAAGAACATATTGCCAAAGAAAGTACCATCAAGGATATTACAAGAATCCTAACAGAAGTAGTATCAGAAGGTCTTGGCAAGAGAGCAGGATCAGACAAATTCCTCGTTGCTGGTAAGACTGGAACAGCCCAGATGTCCAAAGGTGCAGTTGGTTATAAGGCTGGTGCTGTAAACTATCTACTTAGTTTTGCAGGCTTCTTCCCTGCAGACAAACCTCGTTATAGTTGTATCGTTTGTATTCAAAAGAGCGGATTACCAGCTTCAGGTGGTGGTATGAGTGGCGTCGTTTTCCACCATATAGCAGAAGGTATAATGGCACAGAGTCTGAAATTGAATGTTACCGATGCACGTGACAAATCATCGATACTTATCCCATCAGCAAAGATAGGAAATCTATTAGCAACAGACTATGTTTTAAATGCACTTGGCTTTAATGTAACAAACGGATGGAATGGTGCATATCCCTTCGGAAACCCAGTTTGGGGAACAACCACAGAGAATGGTAAGACTCTTACCTTCCATAAGGAAGACATAAATCAGGGGAATCTAGTACCGAATGTACGTGGTATGGGAGCCCGTGATGCAGTCTATCTAATGGAAAAGAGAGGTATTAAAGTACGCATAACAGGTAGAGGTCGTGTCATAGAACAGAGCTTGGCGCCTGGCGACAAAATAAAAAATGGTATGCAATGTTCACTTAGATTGGGTTAACATACTAGTGAACAATAAACAAAGATATAATAGAACAAAGATATGAAATTAAGCGAATTACTCAAGAACATCAACCCTACTACCATCAAAGGGAGTACCGAGGTTGAAATTACTGGTGTAAACATTGATAGCCGAAAGATTGCTAATGGTCATCTATTCATTGCTATGAAAGGAACACAAGTAGATGGTCATCAGTTTATTGGAAAGGCTATAGAACTAGGCGCAGTGGCTGTATTATTGGAAGACATGCCAGACTCACTGAATGAGAATGTTACCTACGTACAGGTTGAATCAACTGAGAAAACTGCTGGCGAAGTTGCAACATTGTTCTATGGAGACCCATCACATAAACTAAAGTTAGTTGGTGTCACAGGAACAAATGGCAAGACTACGATTGCCACCTTATTATATAATATGTTCCGTGAATTCGGTTATAAAGTTGGGTTATTATCTACCGTATGCAACTATATCGATGATAAGGCAATACCAGCCGATCACACAACTCCAGATCCAATAGAACTCAATCGACTCCTAGCAGATATGGTTGCAGCAGGATGTGAATATGCATTCATGGAATGTTCTAGCCATGCGATTCATCAGCACCGTATCGGTGGATTAGATTTCACGGGAGCTATATTTACAAATCTTACACGTGATCACCTCGATTATCACAAAACCTTCGAAAACTATCGAAATGCAAAGAAGATGTTCTTTGATGGTCTTTCAAAGCATGCCTTTGCCGTAACAAATGCTGACGACAAGAATGGGATGATCATGGTGCAGAACACGAAAGCTACCATCAAGACATACTCAACCAAACGCATGGCAGACTTCCGTGCAAAAATTCTTGAGTGTCATTTCGAAGGCATGTACTTGGAGATTGATGGAAAAGAGGTAGGCGTTCAATTTATTGGTAAATTCAATGTTAGCAACTTATTGGCTGTATATGGTGCAGCAAAGATGCTGGGCAAGAAAACAGATGAGATACTCCTCGCACTTAGCACATTGAAGAGTGTGAATGGTCGTCTTGAGCCTATTCAATCCCCAGAAGGCTTCACTGCCATTGTTGACTATGCACACACCCCTGATGCACTAGAGAATGTTTTGGCTGCTATCCATGATGTTTTGGATAATAAGGGTGGACATATCATAACCGTATGTGGTGCTGGCGGTCATCGTGACAAGGGTAAACGTCCATTGATGGCACAAGAGGCTGTTAAGCAAAGTGACACTGTTATCCTTACTAGTGATAATCCACGTGATGAAGATCCACAGGCTATCATCAATGACATGATGGCAGGACTTGATGCTACACAACGTAAAAAAGTACTCAACATTGTTGATCGTAAAGAGGCAATACGTACTGCTTCAATGATGGCAAAGAAGGGAGACGTTATCTTAGTAGCAGGTAAAGGACACGAAACATACCAAGAAATCAATGGTGTTAAACATCACTTTGATGACCATGAAGTCATTCGTGAGATTTTTGGTATTAAATAAGAATAATAAAGACAAGTAATATGCTATATTATATCTTCCGCTGGTTAGATCAGTTCGGTATAAGTGGCTCCCATCTGTGGGGGTACATTAGTTTCCGTGGCATATTGGCTATGATATTAGCATTGCTTATATCAGCATGGTTCGGAGAACGATTTATCAAGTATCTTAAAAGTAAACAAATAACAGAGACTCAACGTGATGCTAGCATAGACCCATTCGGTGTTAAGAAGATTGGAGTACCTTCCATGGGAGGTATCATCATTATTATTGCTCTGCTAGTACCTGTAATCTTGCTTGGTCGATTGCGTAACATCTACCTGATATTGATGATTATTACAACTATATGGTTGGGTTTTCTCGGTGGAATGGACGACTTCATCAAGATCTTCAAGCACAATAAAGAGGGTTTAAAAGGTAAGTATAAGATTATAGGACAGGTCAGTATCGGACTCATTGTAGGTGTTGTTCTTTGGGCATCACCTGATGTTAAAGCGAACATGAATCTAGAAGTGGCTAATCAGAATGGTCAGGAAATAGTTGTTAAACATGAAGCTAAAGCAGAGAAAACGTTAAAGACGACAATACCCTTCGTAAAGTCACATAATTTAGACTACTCCAAACTAGTTGAATTCTTAGGAGACTATAAAACAGCTGGTGGTTGGATTCTATTCGTAATCATGACCATTCTCGTTGTAACAGCCGTCTCTAATGGAGCAAACCTTAATGACGGAATGGATGGTATGTGTGCTGGAAACTCCGCTATAATCGGTGTTGTTCTCGGAATTTTAGCCTATGTCAGTAGCCACATACAATATGCAGCCTACTTGAATATTATGTATATTCCAGGAACGGAGGAGCTAGTAGTGTTCTTCATGGCATTTATTGGAGCACTGATAGGTTTCCTTTGGTATAATGCTTACCCTGCCCAAGTTTTCATGGGAGATACTGGTAGCTTAACCATCGGTGGTATCATTGCAGTAGGAGCTATCATCATACATAAGGAATTGATGCTTCCAATCCTCTGTGGAATATTCTTCGTTGAGAGTTTGAGTGTCATCGTACAAGTTTGGTATTACAAATTAGGTAAGCGTAAAGGCATTAAGCAGCGTATATTCAAGCGTACTCCTATTCATGATAACTTCCGTACTCAGGATTCACAATTAGACCCCGACTGCAAGTATCTGATAAAAGTACCACATGGAGCAGTACACGAAAGCAAGATAACTTTGCGTTTCATCATCGTAACGATTATACTTGCGGCGTTAACAATTATCACTCTTAAAATCAGATAAATACGCTTTCTCGATACTATCAAGCTCTTTACACAAAAGAAGGAAACGCCTATTAGCCATCTAACTAGGCGTTTATTCCTACGAAGAAGGACGCTTCCTTGTATTGAAGAAAGGCTTATTTTAATAGGACGATGCAAATACTAAGACATCATCCAAGTAGATATTAGGAAAGAAAAGAAAGGAAATAGATATGAAAAGAATCGTAATACTTGGTGCAGGAGAGAGCGGTGCTGGTGCAGCTGTACTAGCAAAGAAAGAGGGCTTTGATGTCTTCGTCTCAGACATGTCATCTATTAAAGACAAGTATAAGAAGCTCCTGGATGAGCATCATATAGAGTGGGAAGAGGGACACCACACGGAGGAGAAGATCCTTAATGCAGACGAAATCATCAAGAGTCCAGGTATTCCTAAAGAGGCTCTAATGATTCAGAAACTCATGGCACAGAATACACACATCATCAGTGAGATTGAGTTTGCTGGTAGATATACCAACTCGAAGATGATATGTATCACTGGCAGTAATGGGAAAACAACTACAACAAGCCTCATCTATCACATCTTTAAGAATGCAGGATACGATGTTGGATTAGCTGGGAACATAGGTAATAGCCTGGCATTGCAGGTAGCTGAGGATCCACATGCGTATTACATCATAGAGTTAAGTAGTTTTCAACTTGACAATATGTACGATTTCCGCGCAAATATCGCTATCCTCTTAAATATCACTCCAGACCATTTGGATCGCTACGAGTACAAGTTTGAGAATTACGCTGATGCCAAGATGCGTATCATTCAGAACCAAACTAAGGACGATAGTTTCATCTATTGGAATGATGATCCCGTGATTAAGAACGAGCTAAAGAAGTTCGATGTACATGCCGTATGCTATCCTTTTTCAGAGCTAAAGGAGAATGGTAGCATTGGTTATATTGAAGAAGGACAATACAAGATAGAACAACCTGAACCTTTCAACATGGAACAGGAAGACTTGTCATTAACAGGTCGTCACAATATATATAACTCTCTTGCTGCTGGTATAGCATCAAACATCAGCGGTATAAAAAAGGAGTGTATCCGCAAGAGCCTAAGCGACTTCCCGGGTGTGGAACATCGTTTAGAGAAGGTTTGCAAGGTGGCTGGAGTTCAATATATCAACGACTCAAAGGCTACAAATGTAGACGCTTGTTGGTATGCATTAGAGAGTATGCGAACCCCAACAATCCTCATTCTTGGAGGCAAAGATAAAGGGAATGATTATAATGCCATCAAAGATTTAGTGAAAAAGAAATGTTCTGGACTTGTTTATCTAGGTGCTGATAACAAAAAACTCCACGACAATTTTGATAGCTTAGGAATCCCTGTTCGCGACACACACTCTATGAAAGATTGTGTTGCAGCATGTGCAGATATGGCAAAACCAGGTGACACTGTCTTGTTAAGCCCATGCTGTGCTAGCTTTGACCTCTTTAAAAATATGGAGGATAGAGGAGACCAGTTTAAAGCATTAGTTAGAGCTTTATAAGATACTGATGCTCGATAACGGAAAGAAAGGAAATGAACAATAAATCTCTCAGTAACCTTTTTAAAGGTGATAAGGTCATATGGATGGTATTCTTCTTCCTATGTATTATTAGTATCATTGAGGTCTATTCGGCTTCAAGTTCACTATCATACAAAGGAGGAAATTATTGGAGTCCAATTATCTACCATTGCAGTATTCTCGCTGTTGGAATAGGCTTAATGGTGGTAGTATTAAATATCAAATGCAAGTACTTCAAACTGATTACCCCCATCCTTCTTGGTGTAGCATTAATAACACTATTGTGGGTTCTTGTTGCAGGACAAACTACCAACGGAGCAAATAGATGGATAAGTTTTGCAGGTATACAATTTCAACCTTCTGAGATTGCAAAGGGCGCACTTGTGCTAGCAGTTGCACAGATACTTAGTGCCATGCAGACCGACCATGGAGCCGATAGAAAGGCGTTCCGAGATATCTTGCTATTATCTGGTGGATTCATTTTCTTAATTCTACTTGAGAACCTTTCTACAGCTATGCTCATCTCCTTAACCATTGTTCTTATGATGATAGTTGGGCGAGTACCATTCAATCAGATTGGCAGGTTAATTGGAGCAGTTGCACTGGTTATCGTATTCACACTTATAATGGTCATGGTTGTTGGTGATGATAAAAAGGTAGAAAATGACTTATCAACAAAGCAAAACCTCACCGAACAAACCATACAAGAGCAACAACAGGAAGATTCTCCAAGTTCTTTGGGAAAGATCTTACATCGTGCTGACACATGGAAAGCACGTATTAAGAAGTTCTTTAATAACGAATATGTGGCACCAAAGGACTATGATTTAGATAAAGATGCACAAGTGGCACACGCTAATATTGCCATCGCCACATCGAATGTCGTGGGTAAGGGACCGGGGAACTCAACAGAACGTGACTTCCTTTCACAGGCTTTCTCAGACTTTATCTATGCCATCATCATTGAAGAAATGGGCATAGAAGGAGCGGCTATTGTAGCATTCCTTTACATCATCCTGCTCTTCCGAACAGGTATCATAGCTAATCGATGTGAAAATTCCTTCCCTGCTTTTCTTGCAATGGGTATTGCATTTTTACTGGTAACACAAGCCCTATTCAATATGCTAGTGGCTGTTGGGCTTGCACCGGTGACAGGTCAACCATTGCCACTTATAAGTAAGGGAGGAACATCAACAATCATTAATTGTGTCTATATAGGTGTCATCTTGAGTATCAGCCGATCGGCTAAAAAGAAAAAAGTAGGCAATCCTTCTACGAAGGAGACACAGGAAGTAATTACATAGGTATCAGATTCTTAAAAAAGAGTTAAAGTTCGAAGAAGACGAAAAAATTGATTACCTTTGTAGATTAGTAAACAAGATTGAAATGGACAAGGAATTAAGAATAATCATCAGTGGCGGTGGTACAGGAGGACATATATTCCCTGCTGTATCTATTGCAAATGCGATTAAAGCAAAACATCCGGATGCTAAGATTCTCTTCGTGGGAGCTTTAGGACGTATGGAGATGCAACGCGTTCCCGCTGCAGGATATGAGATAAAAGGCTTACCTATCAAAGGTTTCGATCGTGCACATATACTTAAAAACTTCGAAGTATTATATAAGTTATGGAAAAGTTTACGCATGGCACGTCAGATCATCAAAGACTTTAAGCCACAAGTTGCTGTTGGCGTAGGTGGTTATGCCAGCGGTGCTACACTTTATTCATGTGCTAAAATGGGAATACCATGTCTCATTCAAGAACAAAACTCATACGCAGGTGTGACGAATAAATTATTGGCTAAACGTGTGAAAAAGATATGTGTTGCGTATGAAGGTATGCAACGATTCTTCCCTGCTGATAAGATTATTATGACAGGAAACCCTGTACGACAAAACGTCTTAAATACACCTCTCTCTATCGAAGAAGCACGAGAGAGTCTAGGGTTGAAGAGTGATAAGAAGACTATTTTATTAGTAGGAGGTAGCCTTGGAGCACGCACCATTAATCGTTCTATCATGGAGCATCTAGACCTAGTAGCCAATACAGATGTGCAATTTATTTGGCAAACAGGAAAGTTCTACCATCAACAGATAATGGAATTTATGAAGGGTAAAGAACTTCCTAACTTGAAGATAATGGACTTTATTAGTGATATGGGGTCAGCTTATAAAGCTGCAGACTTAGTCATCAGTCGTGCAGGTGCAAGCTCTATTAGCGAGTTCCAACTTATAGGTAAACCCGTAATCCTTGTCCCAAGTCCCAATGTAGCGGAAGACCATCAAACAAAGAATGCAATGGCACTAGTAAATAAGCATGCAGCAATTTACGTAAAGGACTCTGAGGCTCCCGACACATTATTGAAACTAGCATTGGATACAATATCTGATAATCAAGAATTAGCCAGCCTTAGTGAGAATGTAAAAAAGATGGGACTACAAAACTCGGCAGATGTTATTGCAGACGAGGTAATTAAACTCATCAATTCATAATCTTACTTATACGAGGAGATTTGTTGTAAAAGTAAATAGAATACAAAATCCGCCAAAGAGAATAAAGTTAGAAAAGATATAGATACATGGAACTAAAAGATATAAAGTCAGTATATTTCGTTGGTGCAGGTGGTATTGGAATGAGTGCTATTGCTCGTTATTTCCTTCATAAGGGATTAGTTGTTGCTGGGTATGATAAGACACCATCAGAACTTACCCATCAGTTAGAAAAGGAAGGTATGATGATTCACTATGAAGAAAATGTAAATCTCATTCCAGAAGCATGTCGGCAACCATTAACAACATTGGTTGTCTATACAGCTGCGATCCCATCAACACATGCAGAATTGAAATACTTCCATGATAATAACTTTGTAATAGAGAAGCGTGCACAAGTACTAGGAACACTTACTAGAACACACAAAGGACTCTGTTTTGCAGGTACTCATGGTAAGACGACTACATCAACCATGTGTGCCCATATCATGCACCAAAGTCACTTAGATTGTAATGCTTTCTTAGGTGGAATTTCTAAGAATTATGGCACAAACTATATCCTCTCTACCCACAGCGATTATGTTGTAATCGAGGCTGATGAGTTTGATCGTTCTTTCCATTGGCTACGTCCTTGGATGAGCGTTATTACATCTACCGATCCAGACCATCTAGACATATATGGCACGAAAGAGGCTTACCTTGAAAGTTTCCGCCATTACACAGAACTCATACAACCAGGTGGTGCACTCATTATTCATAAGGATCTTGAGATGAAGCAACATGTACAAGAAGGGGTCAAAGTATATAATTATAGTCGTGAGGAAGGTGACTTCCATGCTGAGAATATCCAAATAAAGAATGGAACTATAACCTTTGACTTTATTTCTCCTGTAGAAATAGTGAAGAATGTAGAACTCGGTCAACCCATCCCAATCAATATTGAAAATGGTGTCGCTGCAATGGCTATGGCACAACTCAATGGTTGTACCGCTGAAGAGCTACGTGAAGGTATGAGAACCTATGGTGGCGTTGATCGCCGCTTCGACTTCAAGATAAAGAATGATCGTCATGTCTTCCTATCTGATTATGGTCATCATCCAAAAGAGATATTACAGAGTGCTAAAAGTTTGAAGGAACTTTATTCAGATAGAAAGATAACAGCAATCTTCCAACCGCACCTCTATACGCGTACTCGTGATTTCTATAAAGACTTCGCAGATGCATTAAGTCACTTTGATGAGGTTATCCTTACTGAGATTTATCCAGCACGTGAACAACCAATAGAAGGTGTTACAAGTAAGCTCATTTACGATAACCTACGCCCCAATATAGAGAAGAAGATGATACAAAAAGACGATGTTCTGAATTTCGTCAAAGCACATGACTTCGATGTATTAGTAGTCCTCGGAGCTGGTAACCTCGATAATTATGTACCAGAAATTGCCGAGATTATCAAAGCTAAAGAGCAAAAACTAAGTTGAAAGTTTTAAATACATAAAAGGGAAAAAGCATCCTAAAGAAAAGATAAGACATGTACATTCAGTGGAAAAAGATTATTATCACTGCGCTGGACATCATACTAGCTTTCTATCTCATCATGGCTGTTACCGCTTGGAACAATCCAGATGAGCAAGGTAAAGTATGCACGAAGGTGAACATAGAAATATCTGATTCCAAGAATGCTGGATTCCTTACAGCAGAGGAGATAAAGCATATCTTACAAAAGAATAATCTCTATCCTCTTAATAAAAAGATGGAGAACATCAATCCACGAGACATCGAAGAAACTCTCAAAGATGGACCTTTTGTGAAGACTGCTCAATGTTACAAGACAGAGAACGGACATATCAACATACAGATTACTCAACGTATGCCTATTATCCGTATAAAGAGCCAACATGGTGGTGACTACTATCTTGACGACAATGGAGGAATACTCCCCAATTCTAAATATACAAGCGATTTAATTATTGCGACAGGTAATATAAATAATATCTTTGCAAAGCTCTACATTGCACCACTTGCTAAGGCTATCAGTGCATCGCCTTTTTGGATTAATCAAATAGAGCAAATAAATGTACTCCCAGATTATGGTATAGAACTAGTTCCACGCGTGGGAGACCATATAATCTTCATGGGGTATTTACCTCTTAATCGCAACAGGTGGACACGTAACCGAGAGATTAACTCTTTCGTAAACAACAAATTATCACGATTGGAGAAGTTCTATCGATATGGTTTATCACAAGTCGGATGGAACAAGTATTCATATATTGATATTGAATTTGATAATCAGATTGTTTGCAAACGAAGAGATGCGGAAGCTGAAAGAAAAGAAGCAGAAGCTATCACCAAAGAAGCTAAAGAAGAAAAGAAAAAAGACAGACAACGTACAGAGGAGGAGGAACGTGAGAAAGCACGTAAAGAGGTTGACCGACAAGAACAAGTAGCAGATGGTCCAACGGAATAAGTCAACATGCAATCACGTAGAAGAATGTACATGTATCAGACAGAAAAGAACATTAAAACTAAGAAATATAATACTTAACGAATATGGCAGAGTTCATAGTAGCCATTGAATTAGGCTCATCAAAGATTATGGGAATCGCCGGCAAGAAAAATCTTGACGGTAGTATCTCCGTGCTAGCCGTTGCTAAGGAAGATGCATCACAGTGTATTCGCAAAGGTGTAGTCTATAACATCGACAAGACCGGACAGTGCATCACCAGCATTATTAATAAGCTCAAGAAACAACTGAAATATGAGATTTCTCAGGTTTATGTAGGTGTAGGAGGACAATCTATACGTAGCGTTCGTAACGTTATTGTTAAGGATCTTCCTTCAGATACCATCATAACATCAGATATGATAAATGAGCTGATGGATGCTAACAGAAATATGACTTACCCTGAGCAAGAAATCTTAGATGCTGCTACTCAGGAGTATAAGGTCGATAACCAATACTCCCTAGACCCTGTCGGTATTAAGGCCACACGTTTGGAAGGAAACTTCTTAAACATTCTATGGCGCAAGTCATTTTACAACAACTTAAATAGCTGTTTTGAAAAGGCAGGAATCGCAATAGCAGAAATGTACCTAGCACCATTAGCCTTGGCAGACGGCGTACTCAGCGAAGCCGAAAAACGTGGAGGTTGTGTACTTGTCGATCTTGGTGCTGACACCACGACCATCTCTGTCTATTATAAGAATATTCTTCGCCACCTCGCTGTAATCCCATTAGGAGGCAATAATATCAACAAAGATATAGCGTCCTTGCAGATGGAAGAAAAAGAAGCTGAGGCTATGAAACTGAAGTATGGTTCTGCATTCACTGACAATAACGAAATTGACAACAACCTTAAATACTCTATAGATGCCGAACGAACAGTAGACAGTCGGAAGTTCATCGAAATCGTTGAAGCACGCGCAGAGGAAATTATCGAGAATGTATGGTGTCAGGTTCCATCAGAATATACAGACAAGCTCCTCGGTGGAATCATACTTACAGGTGGAGGTATGAATCTTAAAAATATCGAATGTTTAGTACGCAATGTTACACGTATAGAAAAGATTCGTAAGGCTAAGTTCGTCACACAAACCATTACCTCAAGTCATGCAGAAATAACTGCAAAAAATGGTGAAACAAACACCATATTAGGCTTACTAGCAAAGGGAGACATGAATTGTGCTGGTGCAGCATATAACCCTGCTGCTAACACCCTCTTTGAAGCAAAAGATGTAGCTGTTGCCCATCCAATAGAGACAACAACTACAAACACTAATACACGTCCACAAGGACAAGGTTTTGTCCCCACTCCAGAAGAGAAACGTAAAGCTGAAGAGGAACGCCGTAAGAGAGAAGAAGAAGAACGCAAGCTACGCGAAGAGGAAGAAGCAAGAGAACGTGAAAGAGAAGAAGAAAAACGTCGCAATAGTTTCTGGAACAAGTTCGTTCGTAAAGCAAAGGAATTTGGAGGCAAGATGCTAGAAGACGAAGAGTAACACTTTCATGGGATACAAATAATAAGTATATTCATCATATAGACACATACTGTTATGGCAGATAATAATAAAATAGACGTATTAGACTTCGGAGATGGCGACATTACTGACAGCATAATCAAAGTCATTGGTGTTGGTGGTGGCGGTGGTAATGCCGTCAACCACATGTATAAAGAAGGTATACATGACGTAACCTTCGTCCTCTGCAACACAGATGCACAAGCTCTCAACGATTCTCCTGTTCCCGTTCATTTACAACTAGGAAAGGAAGGATTGGGAGCTGGAAACCGCCCTGAGCGCGCAAGACAAGCAGCCGAAGAAACCATCGATGACATCAAGAAGATGCTCAATGATGGAACCAAAATGACATTCATCACGGCTGGTATGGGAGGCGGAACAGGTACAGGTGCAGCACCTGTCATTGCACAAGTCAGTAAAGAACTTGGTATCCTCACTGTTGGTATTGTCACCATTCCTTTCCGCTTCGAAGGTGCAAAGAAGATTGATCAGGCGCTAGACGGAGTAGAAGAGATGGCTAAACATGTTGACGCTCTTCTCGTTATTAACAACGAAAGATTACGTGAGATCTATCCAGAACTTAGCCTCCTAAACGGATTCCGTAAAGCTGATGATACGCTTAGTGTTGCAGCAAAAAGTATTGCAGAAATCATCACTGTACATGGTATTATGAACCTCGACTTCAATGACGTGAAGACGGTTCTAAAGGATGGTGGTGTAGCAATCATGTCAACAGGTTATGGTGAAGGAGAAGGCCGTGTAAAGCAAGCAATAGAGGATGCACTTAACTCACCATTACTAAACGACAACGATGTCTACAAGTCCAAGAAAATCCTTCTATCCATCAACTTCAATAGCAATGACAAGGACAACCCTGGCTTGACTATGGAAGAAATGGGGGACGTAACCGAATTTATGAATCATTTCAGCGAAGACTTCGAACTGAAATGGGGATTGGCAATTGACCCAGAACTTGATCAGAAGGTAAAAGTAACCATCCTTGCAACTGGTTTCGGCATAGAGGATGTTGATGGTATGGGACGACACATACAGAAACTATCCGCAGAAGAAGCAGCAAGGAGAGCCGATAATGAGGAGAAAGATGCTGAACGTCGTGACCGCCGTGAACGTTTCTATAGGGACAACAACAACACTCAATACAAACATCGCCCTCACATCTATCGCTTTACAGTTGATGAGCTCGACAATGAAGATGTAATTCTTGCCGTAGAGAATACACCTACTTACAAGCGCACAAAACAAATGATAAAAGACATCAAACACATCAGTTCACCCGAGACAGAACCAGAAGAGAATGATTCCAAAGATACGGTTGAAGGCGTAATTAGCTTCGTTTAATCACGTTGATAAAATATTAAAGGCGAGAGAATAAGGTATATCGAAATAGCAAGCAAGCTATGAGGTGTACCTTTTTTTCATATTGTTTTCTGCCTAAGAGAGCATATATTTCAGCATAAGAATGCTAATCTTTCAGCATAAGAACGCTAATCTTTGCGTTTAAAAGAACTAACCTTTGCGTTTAAGAACTGCTATCATCACGATAGGGGTATCTCTCTAATCACTCCCCTCCCTCTGGGGGAGGGGCGAGGGGGAGGGGCTGCTTGTTTGTTGTTGCTTTGTTGTGTTGTTGTTTGGTTGTTTTTCTTTTTCTTTTTGCAAAGTTAATCACGATTCCCTCAAAAACCAACATTTTTCGGGGTACACGAGCAGCAAGTTCTGTAAAAACACTCACAACCGACTGTCCCACAGAAAGATAGCCCAAAAACACGACTGTGCGCACGAGGAGGAAGTCTCACCTCACCTGCCTCCGCAAACAGCAAGACCGAAAAACACAGAGGCTGACAATGCAGCAGAAAGATTGCAATCACACAAATCACAAATCACAAAATCATAATAAGGAATTTCAATATAAGAAGAAATGAAATCCCATATAATATAATACCTTATTAATAATAATAACATATAATGTAAAAGCTTTATAACAGTAATAATGAAAAGTCCTTAATATGATTGTGTGATTTGTGTGATTTGTGATTTTCTTCTCTTTTGTTAACAACTTGTAAATATTTATTCGTATATTTGCAAAGTCAATCCTGAGAAGCCGCCAGAAAAGCACAACCGCAGCTGTTACCTGACGACTTGCAGAACTGTGAAAAAACTGTTTTATAACAGAAACTGACATCTTTACTGAAAATCATAAAAACAACGACAGAAGAATGAAAGGATTTGCCCTTTACAACTACATGTTCGAGAAAATTACCGATGACGACATCTTTAACGACGACGAACGGCAGCAGGAAATAGAACAGAACTTCACCCGACGGCAGGAATGCCTCGATGATGTGCTTATTGACGATTTCAACAAGGAAAGACCCGTCCGCTTCGCAAACGCAAGAGGTACGCAGTATCTCCACCACTTCCTCCTCGAGCCATTCAAAGAAGAAGGCGTCTACGTGCTGAGAATTCTCAAGAACTGCCGTGGCACACGACACGATGAAAACTTCAAGTCGATTCCCTTCGACGACTATCGCAGCTGTATCATCATCATCGACAACCGCCCTGGTATACAGCTAATTGCGATTGAGAACGCAACCTCTGCCTTCCAGTCGCTCGAAACCGTCGAGCGCATCATCGAGCGCACGCTCTCACGCATCATGGCACAACGCTTCTCGCTCAAACTGAGCATTAAGAACATCTACGATGCATCCCGCTTCTGGAAGATTGCTCAAGACAAAAAAAACTATCCGAGAGGCTTTCGCAAAGTGGAATTCACATGGCCAAAACCCAACCTTGAACGCCTTGCAAAACGCTTCGAGTTCATACAGGGAATCCGCAAGGACACTGAGTCCGCAGTGACACTCGTCACCGATGCAGGCGCAGGAAAAAGCGTAAGGCTCAACCCCGACGATCAGTGGACAAGAGACGTCGTGCAGGCGGCAAGCAATATCGGTGGCGAGGCTTCTATTCGCCTCACTCCCAACGGCAGCAGGCGTAAAATAAACGTCGGAAAGGACTGCTACAAATTCATCACCTTCGACGATGCTACCTTCAGTAAAATGAGCCCCGACAATCCACACCTCTATCCAAAAGACCACTTGGCTGCATTGGCAGACAAAATTGAACAAAACGCACTGAAAAATGGAAATCCTGACAGACTATGACAATGAGGTCTACAAGACGCAGGTAATGAACTCACCAGAGGGTTCGCTCTTTAAGCAATGGGCATCGCCACTCAACCGCCTGCAAAGAGAGAAGGGAGAAATCTCTGTGATGGACATCTGGCAAACGAGTACACAATGCATTGAAAAACTCTACCAAGCAGGGGGAAATAAAATTGACGAAATCCCCTTTATCTACACCTCATTAATCAAAGAGTGTAGCATTATCAAGCAGGGAAGAAACACCATCAATCGCACAAGAGCTGAAGCTGAAGCGTCAGCACAACTCATTATGACCGTAACAGCCACAAGAAGTCTGAATTATATTCAACCTGGACACGAGCAGGATCCTGTAAGTGAGAACGATGGTGTCGTACTGAAAATAATGAACGAAATAGGGGAAACCGCTTTCGATAAGTATGCTGAACTCTTCTTCTCTCAGAAGACTAACATTTATGGTGAGAAGATTGTCATTGACAGCTATAACCCTTTCACTGCAAAAGATGCAAACTCCACCCCCACCCTGCAGAAGGAAGCATGCAGAAAAGCCGTCCTGACAAAAGTATTGGCTAACACGCAAAAGCTGGAAAACATATTGCAAAAAACCGACTATGACGACTTACAACAATGCTTTGAAACCATCTGCAACGACGACACCCTCCTCCCCCGCTTCGAGATAACAATGCCCAACGCCAACCCGTGGGGCATAAACCGCAAGATGGCACTCAACATCATCGCTATCTTCGTAAACAAAAGAAACATCAACATCCCCATGCACCAAATCAACACAACCATTGGCGGAAGCAACAACAGCCCTTACCTCACTCACCACCGCCCTTACAACGACAACCGCACCGCTTTCGGCATCACCACCGACAACTATAATGCCATTGTCAGAATTATTGAGGCTCTGTAAAACTGTTCTTGCTCAGCTGATGTCACCTTGCTGTCGGGAAAAGAAACAGCCTACAAAAGGCGTTATTTTGCACATTTATTGCGGATTTAAGGATAAATAGAGCGTTTTTTAAAAGATATTAATTAACTTTGTATCTCATTCGAGCTATTTTAATAGCATGATTATAATTTATCTGCTAATTATTCTTGCGAGCCGCTTAACAGATTATTTGACAGATATAAACTTAAAATAAACATCAAAATATATACTTAAATTAGAACATAATGAATAAGAAAGAATACACCAGCCCCTATTGCGTTGTCCATTCTTTATGCGAAGAGGTTGTATTATTAGCAGGTACAGGCAATAACCCACACCAGCCCTCTACTCCCACTCTACCTGTTGATAATGGAAGTGGTAAAGAGATTGAAAATGAAGATGAAATCCTCTAAAAGAAGTCACATATATTTGCAAGAGAAATTGACATTCTTGTGGAAAAACATTTTATATTCGTAGTATAAATCAAAGAATCAGGGAATAAATAGAGGGGGGTAGCCATGAGGCTATCCCCTTATTTTTATCGTGTAAGAACAAAAGGAAAGCGATCCTAACTATCTATTAACGCCCTGTTAAACAAGCTATAAATACATGAGAGACAATCTATAAACACATGAAGGATTATCTATAAACAAATTATGAACAATCTATAAACACATTATAAACTTTCTATAAACAAATTATAAACTATTTTCGTAACCTATTGATTATCAGTTTATAATTTTTTGATAATAAAAAAATATTTTTTTTATAAAGCCTTTGCCAGGTTGAGCTTCATGCCAACGCTCCCTGTCTATAACTTTGTACTCACGTCACAGTTAGAATGACTTGACGTGGGTTTTCTCTTTCGAGAGATTACACCCAAAGATCAGACAGATTGTTTCACCCGAGCGGAGTGGGCAGGAGGAATCTCATGAGGTAAAGCTGCGCAGCGTTTCCCGTGCTTTCTCTTCTCACAACACTTGGGAGAATGAGAAAAAAGCATTACACACGACAGCGTGTGCAGCAACAGCGCAAAGCTAAGCGCAGATACCCTTTTGACAAGAACACAATGATGTGCGAACTGTTCAGACCGGAATACTTCAAGCGTTTGGACGAGCTAACCAATCAACTGCGACCCTATCTATCCAATGACGTGAAGACATTGCGGAGAGAAAAAGGATTGTTCTTGTCGGCAGAGGGTAAGAAGAAGATAAAACGCACATGGTTCTATGCAACTATTGCCCTGACAATAGCTCCAGGAGAGCAAGGAGAAAGTCCACTAAGAGTGGCTAAAAGCATCTTCTTCAGATACCTCTCCAGCAGCGAACACAGCAATATCACTCTTTCTGAATCGACGTTGAAAGCCTCTGTAAATAAAGCATTTAGCGATTAAGATTAAGAGATTTTAAGAAACATCAGATTACTTCTAAAAGTTGCAATCACGAATGAGGCAAAATAACTTTGCAAACATAAAAACAAACCAATGGCAATGTTGCCTGCGGAAAAAAAATATCATTATGAACAACATTTTTAAGATTACCGGACTCGGAGAAATCCGTCAGTACACCAACCAGAAAGGAATCACCTCGCACTGCCGTGACATCCAGTTGCAACAGCTTGGAGGAAAGTTTGCCGACCGCTTCACATCAACTCTCTTTGATGCAGAGGCAGAGAAAGAACTCGAAGAGGGTGCGCTCGTTGCAGCACAGCTCTACTTCTACACAACGGAATATAATGAGCGTGTGTTCCAGAATGTAAGTATTTCAGACATTGAGATTATCAATAAAAAATCATAAGATTATGGAAGTAAAAGTAATTATGAGTGACGCTGACTACCAGCGTATTATCGCAGCTAACAGTAAGAGAGTAAGAGGTTCTATCGCTATGAACTCACCGCAGGAATTTGACTTCCGTGCCTTTGCTACAGAAACGCCTTCAACGGCAACGCCCAACCGCATACTGAACATGAAGCACGGACGAGCAACAGTGGCACCCGACCGTGTCAGGCTCTACATCATGGTGAAACGCTCTAACGAGACAGCCCCCGTAGACGTTGTTTACGATGAAAGTCTACAAGCCATTGATTTCATAGAGGGCAGTCTGCTTGCATAGTAATAATTTTTCATGGGGTTGTTCTGCATTATAAATCATGTACGAACGCCCCATTTCTAATCATAAAAGTAAACAAAATGTTCGACTATATACAAAATATCCGAGCCCAACACACAATTCCTTGCACAGCTGATATCTTAGATGTGGTAATACATTCGACCATAGTAAACAACATCTGTGCTGAACTTGCCGATTACCGCGAACAAGTGATGCGTGGCGAGATGAGTCGTGATGATTTCTCAACGAAGAAAGCGGAGTTGAAACGCCGTTTACCAGCCTTCTGTTTTCATGCCCACTTCAAGAATGGTCATCGACTCAACGCTGAGGCTATTCCTTCAGGGCTTTCCATTCTTGACATCGACCATATTCCCTCACCTGAAACCTTCTACGAAAAGATGGTGAAGGAGCGAACGAAAGAGTTAGGCATTGTTCTGGTGCACATGACGCCATCGTCAGAAGGACTGCGCATCGTATTCACACTTCCTCAGAAGATGACTTTGGCAGAGGGACAGCAGTGGCTTGCAAAGGAACTGGGACTGAAAGATTTTGACGAAGCTTGTAAGGATTACGCACGCTGCTCGTTTGCTGTACCAGCCGATTACATCTTCTTCATCGACAAAGAGCGTCTATTTACGGAGCAAAAAGCACCGACGACACCAGTAAAGGATACTGACATAAAAAATACGCCCGTCACTCCTCTACCCCCTATAAAATCCACAGAAGAGAGCATAGAGCCGACTACAGAAGACACAGCAAACGCTGACGATACACCCGTTGACATCCTTCCAGACACGGAAGTGCTCTTCGACGCTTTTGTTTCCGCTTCGGGGCTATCACCTGCTGCATTTACCAGCAAGGGGACCCGCCACAACTCGCTCGTAACACTACTTTCTATGGGAATCTGTAGACTCCTCCCACAAGAGCAGCTCAAAGCCATCATCGCACAGCGTATGCCAGAATATTCACGAGAATCCGACTGCCGACAGCTGATCAAAGACTTCTACGAGAAATACACCAACACCAACCGCCCGATGTCATTTCAACTGCGAAAGATTTATACAGAATCACTCAGAAATAAGTCAGATTCAAAAGTATCAACCGAAAACAACCTGGAACAACTTGAAATAAAAAGAGAGGCAGAGCAGCAAGCGCAGATAGCTTGCATTAATAAAATATTCAACACCCTTCCACCCATATTGTGCAAAACGCTTGAGGGCGTTCCTGCCAATATGCACATGCCCGTACTATGTGCTGTGCTCCCCCTTGCTGCTGCCTACGCAGACGGCGTCCAAGTAAGATATTGTGATGGTCAGTTGCACCGACTCAACTTAATGTCGGTCATTGTCGGTCCACAAGCATCAGGCAAGAGCGTTTGCAAATCAAAGGTGGACTTATGGATAAGTCAAATGCTTGAGGACGATGCTCGCTCACGTGAGATTGAAGAGAAATGGAAACAGGAAAAGAAGCGTCGCAAAGCCAACGAGAAAGCACCCGAAGACCCTTGTGTGTTGATACGTTCAGTGCCCGTCACCATAAGTTGTTCAACGCTGTTGAGACGCTTTAAGAATTCCCGTGGTCACACGCTCTTCTCCTTTGGTGAGGAACTCGACACGCTGCGTAAGACAAATGGTGCAGGGTCATGGTCGCAGAAGTATGATGTCTATCGCCTTGCCTTCGATAATGGTGTATGGGGGCAAGATTACAACTCAGATCAGGCAGAGAGTGGTGTGGTTCCCGTAGCCTATAATTTCTCTATCCTTGGCACTTACGGTGCCTTCAAAAGATGCTTCAAAAGAGACAATGTTGAAAACGGATTGTCATCGCGCATCTTTATCGCAGAAATGCCCGATTCCACTTTTGCCCCTATGCCCCTCTATGGTGAAGAAGTGGAGGGCTTGTCGACTGAAGTTAATGCTGCTGTAACCATGTTGCGCGCCAGCCACGGCATTATTGACACCCCCCTATTGCGAGAAGCTATCGGCGAGTGGGTGGAACGGAAAAGAATAGAGGCAATGGCTGATGGCGACATCGTCAAAGACACCTATCGTAAGCGTGCAGCCGTCATTGGCTTTCGTTGTGGCGTTATTGCCCGTCTACTAATGGGTGAAGAGAACGAGAAGGTGCTGGAATTTGCCCGCTTGATTGCTGAATATATTTTGGAGAAACAATGTAACTTCTTCGGTGAAGCATTACTCTGTGAATATAAGTCGGCTGAACAAGAAATGGGAAAATATTCGGCAAACGGATGTATTTTTGACAAACTCCCACCTGTTTTCACCATCAATGACCTGCAAAAAGAAAAGGGTTCTACTGTGACCAGAAACGTAATCAACAACATCATCTATCGATGGAAGAAGAGTGGATGGATTGAAAAGAAAGAGGAAGGCAAATGGATGAAAACGACCCAAGATAAATATAAGGTGTAAACACTTTTAATCGTGTCATGTAATATTTATTATAATCTGAAACTCTCTATTAGCAATCACAAAATCACAATCATAAAATCACAAAATCGAAAAACAAAACAAAATCAAAAATCAAGATCACAAAATCACAATCATAAAATCACAAATCAAATTAAGTCAACGCTATGGAAATAAAATTAATAAGACAATATTACCAGAAGAAATATACTATCGGACGTTTATATGTCAATAATTATTTTTTCTCTGACACCCTCGAACCTCCCTCAAAACGTCTGTCAGAAAAGTGTTCATTGAAAACGATTAAGAAAGTGAAAGGCGAGGGCTTTAGGGCTATCCCCACAGGGCGGTATCGCATTCTCATCACTCGTAGCCAACGATTCGGACGCTGGTTGCCACTGCTGCTGAACGTGAAGGGCTTTGAAGGGATAAGGATTCATGCGGGGAATAAGCCAGAAGACACACGGGGATGCATCCTCC
>ERZ772920.365-NODE-365-length-26020-cov-5.174273_pt1 | contig 26020 bp, 19 predicted proteins | sample MGYA00511469_ERZ772920 | MGnify/ENA primary metagenome ERZ772920 (study PRJEB29015, sample SAMEA2738069) | human oral metagenome | biome: human oral; feature: human-associated habitat; material: saliva | place: China | collected 2216 ... | reverse complement strand
ACACCTTCATCACGCAGGAGCTCTCGGTCAACTACGGCTGCCTCTACGGCGTCATTACAGAAGAACGCACCGTACGTATTGCGAAGTCCGTTGAAGATCCGTCTGGTGTGAATCCTCAAATCCCTGCAGCATCATTTGGCGTGACAACCGGAGCGAGTTGGCTTGACAATACGGGACGTACTCCGGAGACCACTGGCACTGTGACCGTCACGAAGCCGACTCCTTCAAGCGCACCTGTGAAGGGCTGGTTTATCTCTTCCTCGGACTCTGCGACGCTGACGCCCACTGGCTTTGGCGAAGCAAACGCGAAGTACGATTCAAACTTCATTCCCTTCGAAGTTGGCAACTCTGACTTCACCATTTCGGAAAATCAGATTGCTGATCCGCAGTGGAAGCTCAAAGACATCAAGTGTGTCAACGGTATCGGCGAAGATGTCGCCGTCACCAAGACTGAGCGTGGCGTCAACTTCAAGAACGTTGGCGGTGCAAAGACCGATGCGGCCGCTCCCATCACGTGTACCTTTGTCAACGAATACGAAGCTCCGAAGGTCCCGAACCTGCGCGTCCAGAAGAGCATTGAAAACAACGGTGGCGTGACCGGCGCAACTGAGTTCGATGTTGATTACAAGATCGTTGCAACCAACGATGGGAACGGCGCCGGTAATACCGGCAAGCTGACAGACAAGCCCGACTTTGCCAAGGGCCTCGAAATCCAGTCCGCTAAGGTTGCCACGACCCAGGCAGGACTGACCGGCGCAGCCACTGTGACTCCCGCTAGCGGTGTCTATACCCTGACAAACGGAGTCAACCTCGATCCGGGTAAGACCGCTGAGTTCTGGATCCGCTTCCACGTGAAGCGCAACGAGACTGCTGCTGGATACGACGTCAAGAACCTCGAATGTAAGGTCACCGGAAGCAACGTTCCGACCCCTGGCTTCGGCCTCTTCAACCAGGTTGTCGCTGAAAACGGCAAGGACTCTGACGGCGAAGACAACAACAAGGCCTGTGGCCCGGTTCCCGTCTCCAAGATGCGCGTCGAAAAGAGCATCCAGGTAAACGGTGCAACCACGGGCGCCACCGACTTCATCGTCGACTACAAGATCATTGCAACCAACGATGGCAACACCAAGGCCTCGACCGGCAAGCTCACGGATAAGCCCGACTTTGCCAAGGGCCTCGAAATCCAGTCCGCTAAGGTCGCCGGCACCCAGGCAGCACTCACCGGCGCAGCCACTGTGACTCCCGCTAACGGTGTCTACACCCTGACCAACGGAGTGGAACTCGATCCGGGTAAGACCGCTGAGTTCTGGATCCGCTTCCAGGTCAAGCGCAACGAGTCGGCCACTGGCTACGACGTCAAGAACCTCGAATGTAAGCTCGACGCCAACGGTATTCCCACCGCCGGCTATGGCCTCTTCAACCAGGTCGTTGCCGAAAGCGGTAAGGACCACGACGGTGAAGACAACAACAAGGCCTGTGGCCCGGTTCCCGTCACCAAGATTCGTGTTCAGAAGAGCATCGAAGCAAATGGCGGTGCAAACACCGGCGCGACCGAGTTTGATGTCGACTACAAGATCGTTGCGACCAACGATGGAAACCTGAAGACCTCGACCGGAATCCTCACGGATAAGCCCGAGTTCGCTAAGGGTCTTGAGATCCAGTCCGCCAAGGTCGCCACGACCCAGGCCGGCCTCGCTGCAGCCTCGACCGCAACCGCTGCAAACGGCACCTACACTCTGACAAACGGTGTGGACGTTGAGCCCGGAAAGACCGCCGAGTTCTGGATCCGCTTCCACGTCAAGTTCAACTCCGCAGCAGCGGGCTACGACGAGACCGCTCTCGAATGCAAGCTCGACGCCAAGGGAATCCCCACCGCCGGCTTTGGCCTCTTCAACCAGGTCAACGCTCAGACAGGCAAGGACCATGACGGTATCGACAACAACAAGGCCTGCGGCCCCTACGTGCCCGCAAAGGTTCGCGTTGAAAAGAGCATCGAAGCAAACGGTGGCGCCACCGGTGCAGCCGAATTCGATGTCGACTACAAGATCGTCGCAACCAACGACGGACAGATCGCAACGACCACCGGCAAGCTCACGGATAAGCCCGAGTTCGCCAAGGGTCTTGAGATCCAGTCGGCGAAGATCGCGACCACGCAGGCTGGCCTCGCTGGTGCTGCAAACGCTACAGCAGCTAACGGTGTCTACACGCTGACCGAGGGAGTCACCCTCCAGCCCAGCACTACTGCTGAGTTCTGGATCCGCTTCCACGTCAAGCGCAACACCGCTGCCGCCGGCTACAGCGAAACCAACCTCGCCTGCCACCTCGACCAGAAGAACCTCCCGGCTCCCGGTTTCGGCCTCTTCAACCAGGTCTACGCCGAGAACGGCAAGGATCACGATGGCATTGACAACAACAAGGCCTGTGGTCCTAACGTTCCTCACGAGATCGTCGTCGTGAAGGCCGGTACCCAGAACACGGGTAAGACCTTCACCGACCCGACCAACCAGTACACCTCCGGAGACGGATCAGCGCTCTACCCGCTCAGTGGTGCAGAGTTCGCCATCTACAGCGGCGGCAACCCGCAGAACTCGACCTCCGCGACCCTCGTCAAGACTCTGTCCGCAGGAACCGCGACGGATGTCTACTACTGGTCAGTCACCGGCCTTGAACTCAACACCGACTACTGGTTGGTTGAGACCAAGGCACCGGCTGGACACAGCCTCCTGCCTCGTCCGATCCCCTTCCGCCTGACCACGGATGGCAACGGCACCGTTGTCACCCTCGGCGCAGAGGTTCGCGATCAGACCAAGTGGGCCAACTCGGCCGTCCAGGCCTACGCCTCCGTTACAGACTCATCACTGCCCCAGAGCGATCAGGGCTTCGTTGTGGGCGGCGCGCACAAGGCCACCATCTTGGTCAAGGACACTGAGGTAGGACACCTGCCCGTCTCGGGCAGCTTCGGAATCTACCCGTACATCGGCGTCGCAGTGGCGCTTATGGGCGGGGCGATGGTGATCTCGCTGGTCACCATGAAACAGCGTCGGAAGGCAGATAAATTCGCCTGAGACACTGACCCTGTAAATGACTAGTTCAATCACCATCACTCGATCTGTTTAAAGATCCCGTACAACAGGAGAACACAAAAATGACAACTCTTAAGACCCGTCGAGGCATCAGCCTCCTCGCCGTCATCGCGGTTGCCGCCGGCGCCGCAGCGGTTCCGGGTATTGCTACGGCAGCCCCGACCGCATCCGCATTCGGCGTTGTTGCAACCGCTCCCCAGCTGCCCTCGCTGGTCGACCTGGATGCCAACAAGACCGGCTCCATCACCATCCACAAGCTGGTGAAGGATAACACCAACGGCACCACCGAAGGCACCGGCCTTGAGGACACCACCGCCAGCGGCACCCCGCTGGACGGTGCAGAGTTCACCGTTGAGCGTCTGACTAATATCGACCTGACCACTCAGGCCGGCTGGGAAAAGCTCGTGGGCTACAACGGCAACGTTGACACCGCAAAGGCCGACGGCGTTGACGCTGCAATCAAGAAGACCACCGCTGGCGGCGGCCTCGCAAAGTTCGATAGCCTGCCCCTGGGCGCCTACGTCGTCACCGAAACCAAGACCCCCGCGGGCTACGTCGGCTCCAAGCCCTTCATCATCACCGTCCCGATGACGCACCCGACCCAGAAGAACGTGTGGAACTACGATCTGCACGTCTACCCCAAGAACTCCAAGGCTGGCGTTGACAAGCAGGTCAAGGACGACACCACTCCCGCGGTTGGCTCCGAGATCAACTACACCATTAACTCCGACATCCCCAGCCTCCCCGCTGGCGACAAGCTGAAGACCTACATGGTCGTCGACCAGTACGACAAGCGCGTCACCATCGCGACCACCGATGTCACTCTGGCGCTGTCCGACGGCACTGCTCTTGTGGCTGGCACCGACTACGATCTCAAGACCGCTAACGGTACCGGTACCGCCAAGGACTACAAGTTCATCACCGCTGTCTTCACCGAAGCCGGCCGTAACAAGATTGCTGCCGCCCGTGCAGCAGGAACTGACGCCACCAAGGTCGTCATGAAGCTCAAGGGCACCGTCACCGGCCCGCTCTCCGGAAACGGCCTGGTCCCCAACAAGGTCACCCTGATCCCGAACACCCCGGCAACCCCGTGGGATCCCGAGTCGGGCACCACTCCTCCCCCGGAGTACCCGCACTCTGAGGTCGTCTCCAAGTTCGGCAAGGTGAAGATCACCAAGGTCTCCGCAGCTGATCCGACCGCCAAGCTCAAGGACGCCGAGTTCTCGGTCTACAAGTGCACCCCCACCGGACTGACCTCCGGCACCGACAACTTCGTTTCCAACAACGCAACCCTCGGTGACAAGATCACCGTTGATGGCAAGGACACCTTCACCACCGACGCCAACGGCGTCGTGGAAATCGACTCCCTGCGCAACAACGACTGGGCGAACAACAAGCAGGTTGACAACCCCGATTGGTACTGCCTCGTTGAAACCAAGGCTCCTGCAGGCTTTGAGCTCCAGACCCGCCCGATCGCCTTCCAGATCCTCCAGTCCAACTCCAAGGCCGACAACCAGTACACCCTGGCGACCACGGTCAAGGATGCTCCTCACAATGGTGGCTTCCACCTGCCCGTCACCGGTGCTGCCGGTGTGGGCGTGCTGATCGCAGCTGGCTCGGCACTCGTTGCTGGCGCTGGCGCCATCACCATTGCGAACAAGCGTCGCAAGGAAAACGCCTGATCTCTCACTGAGATTTAGCCGGGTGCGGGAAGACCCGTGGGTCTTCCCGCACCCGTTTCTATACAATCAACGCAACCCCCATAACCCCCCATTTAAAAGGCGACTCATGAGCGAGAACGAGATCCACGCAGACGACAGTCTCTCAAATACCCAGGTTGAGGAAGAGACACCTGAAACTGCGCAAGAACGTGATCAACGCATTCGCAAGGTCCAACGCCGCCGTCGCCTCTTCACCATCCTCCCCCCAATCCTGTTGGTCCTCGGAATCCTGGTCCTGCTCTACCCCGTTATCGCGACCTATCAGAACAACGTCGAACAACAGCGCATTGCCAAGGCCTTCAGTGCCGAACAAACCAACGTCGGTCGAGATGTCATTAAAGACGAACTCGCACGCGCTGACGAATACAACCGCCAAGCCGCCGAAGCACCCATCCTTGACCCCTGGTTGGAATCTCAGCGGCCCAACACTCCCCAATACACCGATTACCTCTCACAACTTAACGTGAACCCCGTGATGGCAACTGTTAAGGTCCCTTCGGCCGATATCAGCCTTCCGATCTATCACGGCACCGAAACCTCAACTCTTGAAAAAGGCGTTGGACACCTCTTTGGAACTGCGCTCCCCGTCGGTGGCGAAGGAACTCACACAGTTCTTACCGGCCACTCGGGACTGGGTAGTGCAACCATGTTCGACCACCTCAACCGCGTCGAACTCGGCGACGTCTTCTACATCGAAGTCCTTGGGCGTCACCTGAAATACAAGGTCACTGACATCCGAACCGTTCTCCCGAACGAAACAGAGAGCCTGAACAAGGTTGCCGGAAAAGACCTTGCAACCCTGATCACCTGTACGCCCTACGGCATCAATACTCACCGACTGCTCGTTACCGGTGAGCGCGTTCCCATGGATGATCAGCAAGTTGCTGCAGAATCGGCAAATGTTGAACCCGCAGTCGTTCAGACCTGGATGATTGCCGTCGTTGTCGGCATTATCGCCGTGCTCATTGCGACCGCAGTCCTATGGTTCCTCGCCCGTAAGAACCGCAAGAAGCGTGAGGCTGAGGAAGGTGCTGCAGCTGTTGTGTCCGCACTGAGCGGAAGCGGTGAAGAAGCAGAGATCAACACTCCACAACGTTGACGGCCAGGCCGCCCGCTGAGGTCTCCTTGTACTTTGAGAGCATGTCGTTTCCTGTCTGACGCATTGTCTCAATGGCGACATCCAAGGACACGGTGTGGCGGCCATCGCCCCACAGGGCCATGCGAGCAGCGTTAATTGCCTTAACAGCAGCAATCGCATTGCGCTCAATGCAGGGGATCTGAACAAGCCCGCCAACGGGATCGCAGGTCAATCCCAGAGAATGCTCCATGGCGATCTCGGCAGCGTTCTCCACTTGCTGAGGGGTGCCGCCGAGAGCCTGAGCAAGTCCTGCAGCCGCCATTGCCGAGGCCGAGCCGACCTCTCCCTGACAGCCGACCTCAGCACCGGCAATCGATGCGTTCGTCTTAATCAAAGCGCCAATCGCAGTCGCCGCTAATAAGAACTCGTGAATCGATGCGCGACGGCAACTGGCCGACTCTGACGACTCATCCAGAGGAAGCTCTGAAATCCCAGCCAAATTCGAGGGGGAGAAGTCAGGGAAACTTGCTCCGGCCTCGGGGCAAAAAGCAACGAGGTAGCCCAACACTGCGGGGATCACGCCAGCTGCGCCATTGGTGGGTGCGGTGACGATCCTGTGCCCGGCCGCATTCTCTTCATTCACAGCCAGCGCGTAGAGGTTGACCCAATCCATGGCGCGCAGGGGATCTTGCATAACCCCGGCCCAGCCTCGGCGCTCACTCGCCGAAAAAGCCTTCTCGGCACGCGCGCGCAATTGTGCGGCCAAGGCATTCGCCCGCCGAGGAACATCCAGTCCACCGGGCAAAATACCGGTGGAGGAAATCCCCGCCTCAATCGCGTGGAACATCGTGTGCGCGATCTGGTCGAGATAGGCATCCAAGGCCACCTCGGAACGCGCAGAAAGTTCGTTTGCGCGGACAACCTCGGCGATGGAAAGGCCTGAGCGCGCGCATTGCGCCAAAAGCTGTGCGCCCGTCGAGAAGGGGTAGGGTGCGGGCGTACACATTCCCGTTGTCTCTTGTGCCGAGGCCAAGGATGCGATCTCGGGGTGTTCAGGATCGTTATTCGTCTGGGCCATGACGAAGCCGCCACCTACCGAATAGTAGGTGCGCTCAAGGACCAAGCTCTCGCCTGCGTAAGCGGTGATTGTGAGCGCGTTGACGTGGTAGCTCAGGACCGTGCGCGGAAGAAAACGGATATCAGACTCGATATCAAAAGGAATTTCCCGGCCACCCGCAAAAGGAAGATGGCCACTGGAAGCAATCTGGGGAATCAGACTCTCGACTGTTTCAATGGACACGGTTTCAGGGTCGTATCCCGCTAATCCCAGTAGTACCGCACGGTCTGTGTTGTGGCCTCGTCCGGTTGCGCCAAGGGAGCCAAAAAGGTCAATGGTTACGTGAGACAGATGCGAATAATCGGGAAGCGCACACAGCTCTGTAGAGAAGGCAAGGCCCGCTCGCATCGGACCGACCGTGTGTGAAGAAGAGGGGCCAATACCGATTGAAAACATATCGAAAGCGGAAAGCGGGCGAGGGGCCTGGCTGGCGGGAACTTCACCGGCGACAATGGCTGCAGGTGTAGGGGTGCCTGCGCTGTACTGATCGGGAGAAGTGACATCAATCGACGGCTGAAGATCCATGCCTCTATTGTGCCTGAAAATAACTGGAGTTGAATGACGGTGATCACTCATTCGCTTCGCTGCAATGAAGCGGAGTTTTCAGCGAAAAGCGCATCATTGATGGTGTTCTATACAACGTGCGGCATCCGAGACTCGCCCGAGCACGCCACCTAAATCCCGATAAACTGGGTTTTATGAGTGAACGCATGAATGTTGAGTCCTTTAACCTCGACCACCGCACTGTCCTTGCTCCTTACGTCCGCGTTGCAGATCGGAAGACTCTTCCCGGCGGCGATGTCCTCATCAAGTACGACGTCCGTTTTACCCAGCCCAATAAGGCACACCTTGAGATGCCCACGGTTCACTCCATCGAGCACCTCAGCGCTGAACTGATGCGCAACCACACCGATAAGCTCATCGATTTCGGCCCCATGGGTTGCCAGACCGGCTTCTATGCCCTCCTCCTGGGCGTTGAGACTGAGGAGTTCCTGCCGATCTTGCAGGCGACTTTCGAAGATATCCTCAATGCCACTGAAGTTCCCGCCGCAAACGAGGTGCAGTGCGGCTGGGGTGCAAACCACTCCCTAGAAGGCGCGCAGGAAGCCGTTCGCGAGTTCCTGAATCACCGCGACAAGTGGCTGGTTGTCACACAGGATGACGCTGCGGCAGCAAAGTAATTATTCAGACCTGACGGCCCCACACACTTCTCAGAGAGGTACTCATGTCCCTGACCTTGACCCCTTCGCGTCAGCTTCCCGAGGTCGATGCCTTCATTCAGTGCGCGATGGTGATGGAAGCCCAGCCTTTCTTGGATGCTCTTGCGCCTCTTCCCGGTTCTCACGCGGTTGAAACCCTTGTTGTGGGCGCCGATGGTCATCACCAGCAGAGCTACGTCCTTGGCCAGCTCGAAGGCCACACCGTCGTCGTCATCACCTCGGGTGTTGGCATTGCGAACGCGGCAGCAGCAGTGGCCCGAGGCCTGACCCTGGCCACCCCGAAGATCGTGATCGCGGGTGGTACCGCGGGCGGTCTTGAGGGCGGAATCCAAGTGGGCGACATCGCGGGAGCGATCTCCACGATCTACAACGATGCCGACGCTACTGTTTTCGGCTATGAGTTGGGTCAGATTCCGCGTATGCCCGTCGACTACCACTCCTCGCAGCGCGCGATCGATGCGCTCGCGGGCCTCAACGATGCCCAGCCGCACCACGTGCGCACCGGCCGCATCGTTACCGGCGATTCCTTCGCCTCGGAAAAGGTCGTTGCCCGTATCCGCGCCGGCTTCCCCGATGCGCTGGCTGTTGACATGGAAACATGCGGCATGGCCCAGGTGTGCTGGTCGAACGGCGTGGATTGGATCTGCCTGCGTGCGATCTCGGATCTGACGGGAGAAGGCGCTGACGAGGACTTCCACATGAATGGTGAGAAGGCCGCATACCACTCCTTCGAGGCCATTTGCGCCTACCTCTCACTTTTCAGCAAGTGAGCTGATCCCGTGTCCTATCGCGTCCTGATGGTGTGTACCGGCAATATCTGCCGCTCGGTCATGGCCGAAGAAATCCTGCGTGAAGTCGCCGCACAGCGTGGGCTTGATGTTGTTGTTGATTCGGCCGGGATTAGCGATGAAGAGCATGGACACGGGATCGACTCTCGTGCTGCGCGAGCGCTGCGAGAGGGCGGGTATCGCGTCCCCTCGCACCGAGCCCGCCAAGTCGAGGTGGGGGAGCTTCAGCGTTGGGATCTGATTCTTGCAATGACTTCCTCCCACCTTCGCGCCCTCGAAAGGCTTGCAGGAGGGCCCGATCCGAAGATTCGCATGTTCCGTGAGTTTGAGGTGAGTGGGGAAGAGTTGAGTCACGGGCGTGACCTCGATGTTCCGGACCCCTGGTACGGTGATTATTCTGATTTCGAGGCCACTCGTGAGACCATTGAGAACTGCACTCCAGCCATCATTGAGTACATCATGAGGAGCACAACTCGGTGACGAAACGAAACAAGCGCATAGGCGCGCTTGTCGCACTTTGTGTAGCGGCGGCCTCGACAATCGGGTTAGTCGGCTGTACGGACAGGGCGCCACAAGAGCAGCCGCAAGAAACAGCCTCTGAGGCGCCTCGCGGAATTCCTTTGGACTATTCGGGTTTTGACCCGGAAAACATCATGTCTGATGCTGTGCTGGATGACTCGAGCGCCATGAATGATGGGCAGATCGCTGCTTTTATCAACGAAAAGGGAGAAGGCTGTCGCGCGGGACGGGTGAATGATCAAGATGTTCCGTGTTTGAAGGACTTCAAAGTCGTCACCGAGACTTTCCCCGCTGATGAGTATTGCCAATGGGGATACCAGGGCGGCGAAGAAGAAACCGCTGCACAGATTATTGGTCAGTCAGCACGTTCATGTGGAGTAAATCCCCAAGTTTTGTTGGTGACACTGCAAAAAGAGCAGGGACTGATCTACGCGTCGGGTGGAATGTTTCAGTGGTTTAGCTATCCCAGTGCGATGGGATATGCGTGCCCGGATAACTCGACCTGTGATCCGGATTATGCCGGTTTTCAACGGCAGGTTTATTATGCCGCACGCCAGTTTGCGATCTATAGGGTAAGGCCTGAGCGGTTCCGTTTCCGTGCGGGAGAAAGGGTCGAGGCCCGCTACGGTCCTGCCGAAGAATGCACATCCGTCGAAATCACTCCGGCTAATCGTGCAACCGCCAGTTTGTATAACTACACGCCCTATGTTCCCAACCAGGGGGCGCTTGCGGGACACGGTAATGACTGCTCGGTCTATGGCAATGCGAATGTTTATGGTTATATGCGGGCCTGGTTTACTCAATGATGTTGAAATCCGAGCAATTATAGGTGGTCGTGGTATACACTGAGCGCGCTGGATACGCCCGTGTCTAGGTGACGAAGAAGTTATCAAGAGGTGCGCGATGGAACCATACGATATTCACAAGAAGACTGCCGACCCTCCGGGGCCGCCGATTCACATACCGCATTTCACGCGCTCTGATGAGTGTGCTGTTGGGATTGCGCTGTTACCTGGAAGGGTCCACACCGTTGTGATGGATCGCTCTGGGCGTGTGCGTGAAGGGCGTGCACGAATCATTGTCAATAATTCGAATGCCATTCTTGCCACGATTGACACTCTCTGCAGTGAGATGGCAGAAAGCGTTCGTTCATATGGGGACATCAAGGGAATTGGCCTATCCCTCGATGGGAAAGTGATCGATGGGCGAAGGTGCACGGTCGAAGAACTGGGATGGTTGGATTTTCCGCTACTCGATTCAATCTCTGGCCAGGGCGGACTTCCGCTTTCTCTCATTAACAGTCTTGAAGGGCTGGCAACGTACGAAGCCATATACGGTGTCGGACAGCGTTTGGATAATTTCCTGATCGTTCAGATCGCGGAAAACGTCTGCTACATCGAAGTGAAGAATGGCGCAATTTGCTCGGATCCCGCTGGAAATTACCGAAGAAGTGCTCACCTTCGTCTTGAGGGAAGCAACGCGGTATGCACACAGGGGCATTACGGATGTGTCAGTGGGTCGCTGGTTCCTTCAGCCGTTATTGGGCAGGCGCGCGCAGCCCGTATAAGTGCTGGTGATACTGATCGACCCCGTGATATCGAAGAACTGATTCGCATGGCGCAGGGCGGTGATCAGGCCTGCCGAAAGGCGATTTTGGGCTTTGTTCGCAACCTTGCGATGTGTCTGGAGCAGCTCAGCGAAATGACCAAGATTGATCACATCGTCCTTGATGGAAGCGCAGTGCGGATTCTTTCCTCGGAGTGGGCGGTTCTCTTTGAAGACGAGCTCTTCACAGTGGGCTCTCCGGGGGAAGTGCTTCCGGTTGTGATTCGTCGTGCCAGTGAGGATTCTCGCTGGGCGTGTGGGGCGGCGGCGTATTTCTTTGCGTCGTCTGATCACGGAAGACGAAAAGTGCCTGGGGGTGACTTGAGCGGGAGTTATGCGCCACTCATTGCGGTGTAACCGGCATCGATTGGAAAAAACCGGTCGTTTAATGAAACGGGACTGCGAGCAGCGCGCAGTCCCGTATTATTTATGCTCGAAGCTGAGTGTTACTCGGCCTCGACCACAGGCAAAACTGACCAGGGGAAGTTGATCCACAGGGCGGTCTTTCGCCAGATGTAGTCCGGCTCGATGATCGAGACGGGCTTCTTATAAATAACAACCGAGCGAGCGTCGACCTTTGCGTGGGTCTTACCATCAAGGCTCAGTCCGTCTTCGTCGATCAGTTCCATAACCTTCTTCAGGGTCTTACCCGAGTCGGCGACATCATCGACAACCAATACCTTCTTGCCATCCAGAGCCGAAACATCCATCAGCGGAGGGAGAACCTGAGGCTCATCCAGAGTCTCACCCAGACCGGTGTAGAACTCAAGGTTCATGGTTCCAATGGCCTTCACACCCATTGCGTAGGCAATTGCTCCAGCGGGGATCAGCCCACCGCGCGCAATTGCAACGATCAGGTCGGGCTTCCACCCGGAATTCACGATCTGCTGTGCCAGCTCGCGTGCGGCATCGCCGAACTCTTGCCAGGTCAGATTTTCGCGTTCTTCGCCAGTGTTGGTCGTTGCGCCGTCATCGAATGGGGTGGAGGCAGACATGTATACGTCCTTCAGCAAAAGTGATCAGGTGAATGGACATATGGTAACGCCCCTCAGTACGTTTACGCATTGTCATCCATTTGAGTGACCATATTGTCTCAAACTGCGTAGTTGGCGAGCATACTGTCCGCCGGGTTGACGAGGTTGTCCTTTGTAGGTCCAGATAAAGATTCGCGAGGCATCAAAAGTGCGTGAACATACACCGCAAGAGGTGACACGTCGGGGGGCCGAATAGAGTTCCCGCTGTGTTCCGCACACTGGGCATACTCCCACCCATGATGGCCGAGGCGAGGGTAAGTATGCCGATAAGCGCGCGCTATCGGGGGCGCCAAGTTGGCGAGCTTTCGCCTGCCAGATTGCATCGTGATGATGTGAGGCGCCAACTAAGGCGTGGGCAATTTCGTGCAGGATGACTCCACGTACCGTTTCCGCATCGTAGAGGTCAACCAACGGCCCCGAAAGTCGAATTTCGCGAAGTGTATGGACACATGCCCCCGCGCGTCTACGCGCACGATCAAATCGCAGAGACCACTCTCTTAAACCGTGGTGATCCATCAATTCACGTGCCATTGCGCGTGCGTCTTCACGCTTCATATGGCCTCATGAAGACGATCAATCGTTGCCAACATGCGTTGAGGTGAAATCTTGCGCGCGGTCCCCAGTTCTTGCGCAAATAGAGAAACGCGCAGCTCCTCGCGCATCCACAAAAGTTCTTCAAATGCACTGGCGTGGCGCGCGTCGAAAGGACGCGTATCCATGAGCTCGCGAAGTTCATTGAGCTCGTCATCGACCTGCGCTAGGGCCTGGACAGAACCCTCGTCACGTGCAAGATCAGAAGGTGAACGCAAAGCTTTACGGACGCGTAAAGATTGAGCCTGAATGTATCGCGGAAGGTTACGAAGGCGCTCAATAGGTGTTGCCGCAATGAATCCATCAAATACCAGGGAATGCGCGACCCTTTCGACATCCTCGCGGAGTGCGCAATAGGCCTGTGCATCCGCAGTCGCAAGGGTGTCTTGTAGCTGCGCCCAGGATTCCATCGCGCGCACAACGACTTCAATAATCGAATAAACCTGGTCTTCGTGGAGATCCCTCACGCGCTGGGAAAGGTCGTCAAAGCTCGAGCGATTACGTATCGTCCACAGCCCTTGATTTCCGCTCAGAGACACCGTGAGCGTACGCACGCTTGCCCACTGTGCATCTGCGATCAGAGCCTCAGTACTTCGATAGGGAGTTGAGGTCAGCATGAGTGCCTCGCGTCCGCTCCAACGCGTCGAGACACGCTTGGTCGATAGCTGAACGCGGCGTAGGACGAGGTTTGCCACACCCAATCCGTGCTCACTTCTTGCCTGCGAAGCATTTGCCATGACACGCACACCCGCCAGCGGATTCTCGGGCTTCCCTTGGGGGACTAAAGCGGGGAATGCGCGAATTGTGAGCCCCTGTGCCTGGGATTCGATCGAGGGTGGCAAAGGGGTGGTCGGGAAATCCTCAAGATCGTCGGCGAAAAGTTCACTTCCGGGAGCGCCCTCGCTGCCATCGATTGTTTCCGAGGCCGCCGCTTCCTTCCCTTGCGCGCGAGCTTTTGGCTCGCCAGACGCAGTCCTTGAGTATCTCCCAGAGTCAGGCTTTGCTTCCGCATCCGAGCGATGTGCGCTGCGTTCTTGAGCTTCGGTCAATGCTTGGCGAACGGCCGTTCGCAATGCGCTATCGGTCGCACCGGCCAAGGTGCGTTTGAGATACCCCAGATCTTTCCCGCTTCCCAGTTCGCGTCCCTGACGATCGTGGACAACGAAGGTCATGAGCAAGTGATCGGGAAGTGCGTCGCGCATGGTGTGGATATCAGAATCACTCAGGTCAACGCCTCGGAGCTCGCGGATTGCGCGCGTGAAAAGTTCATCGAAGGATGACGGGTCAGTCTGTGCGGTAGCGGTGCGGGTTCCATCGGGATTTTGAGTGGAAGATTTCGGGGACCTATCAGAGCTTTGAGCTGAGGAAGCTGCAGAAAGATCGCGGCCTTTACCCCCTTCGTCTTGCGAAGACGTGCTGGCCTTGGACAGACGCTTATCGCTACGACCCTGACCTGTTTTCTGCCCCCATGCCGCCAAGCGCCCAAGAGCGGCGCTCAGCGAGGCGGGATCTTCATCAGGAATGGCACCAGCGGAACTCTTACCAGAGGGGGCATTATCGAGCTCCTTGTGAGTACGTACTCGGCCGCCTCGGAAATCATCAATCCACGCGGCAACGCTCTTTGCGACTTCGGGAGCGGGTGCAAGTAGGCGGCGCTTGGCCTTGGGAAGCGCGCGTATTGCCTCGGTGATGAGTTCTTCGCGCATACCCGGTACTAACCAATCGGTACCCTCGTCGCTCACACGCCCCAAGGCCTCGACGGGAATGGACATCGAAACACCATCGCGCGGGGAGCCGGGGTGGAACTCATAGGACAGGGGAAGGCGAAGCTCTCCCTGCTGCCAATGGTCAGGGAAGCCCTCTCCGGTCTGGTCCAGGCCTCGAGGAAGAAGAAGCTCAGGAGGATAATCCAAAAGATGAGGATTCTGGCGCTTTTCGTTCTTCCACCAGCGATTAAAGTGCCCTGCAGAGATGATCGAGGCGGGGAGGAGATCGTCAAAGAAACGCTCCAGCGCCACTTCATCGGCGACGAGGCCGTGGGTGCGGCTGCGGCGCTCAGTTTCCCTTGCGCGTTCGATCGCCTCGTCGTTACGACGTTGGAAGGCATGACGCTCGCGCCATTCCCCCTGAACCAGCGCATGGCGGATGAACATTTCACGAGCGAGCTCGGCGGCGGTGATTGGGCTTTGCTGGGCAATCGCAAAAGGAGAATCTGTTGGAACAGCACCTCGGATTGAACCCAGGGGAGTAGATCCCAGTCGTCCCAGCAAGACCGAGCGGTCTGCAATCAATGTCAGCCCGTAGAGCATAACTTTTTCTTGAACGTAAGCCGCGCCTCGCGAGGAATTCCACGTGGGTTCGGAATAGACATGGTTGAGGAGGTCTTTTGCCAATGGCTCGACCCATTCGGGGCGAATACGGGCGACCGTACGTGCAAAGAGCCGCGAGGTCTCAACCAATTCCGCGGTCATCACCCAATCGGGATGGCCCGTGATTCCCGAACCAGGCCAGATAGTGAAGTGAATGCCTCGGCTACCCGTATAGTCTCGAGTTGCCGGATCCCATGCGCCCAGACTGGAGAGTAGGCCAACAAGGATCGACCGGTGAATATCGTCGGTGTCGACCGCGCTGGTTGAACGCGTGAAAGCAACTGCAGCCTTCGCTGCTGAGTCAGCAATTCCCGTACGTGACGCTTGCTCGACTACGTCACCTGCTGAAGGCATTCCCAAGGGCTCGGTGTGGATTCCGACGGTGCGGGCCATATCGCGCAGCTGGTGGGCGATATCGCACCACTCGCGGAAACGCAGGTAGTGGATGAATTCTGCCCGGCACATACGTCTAAACGCGCTACCGGAAAGATCGCGCTGCTGGATGTGCAGGTAGCGCCATAAATTGAGGTAGGTCAAGAAATCGGAGTGGGGGTCAGCAAAACGCGCGTGTGCCGTGTCTGCAGCTTCCTGGTGTTCCAGTGGGCGCTCGCGGACATCTTGAATCGATAGCGCAGCAACGATGACTAAAATTTCCGAGGCACATCCCGATTCCTGCCCAGTGATCAGCATTCGGCCCAAGCGTGGATCGATGGGAAGCCGAGCTAAATCGCGACCAATGCGTGTGAGCTCAAGTCCTTGGTTTCCCTGTGCGAGCGCGGCAGAATCGGAGTTCTTGGACGAATCCAGTGGGCGCAGTGCCCCAATTTCAACGAGCTGATTGATGCCATCGCGGATCGCCCGCGAGTCCGGCGCATCGACGAAGGGGAAAGAAGTAACGTCTCCCAAGCCCAAAGCACTCATCTGCAAAATGACCGAGGCTAGCGAGGTACGCAAGATTTCCGGCTCAGTAAAGTCCGGCCTCGATGCGAAATTGTCAGCGGAATACAGGCGAATCGCGATACCGTCGGCAACGCGTCCGCAACGCCCAGAGCGCTGATTCGCGCTGGCCTTCGAAATCTCTTCGATGGGTAGGCGCTGAACCTTGGTCTTATTGGAATAGCGCGAAATTCGCGCCAGTCCCGGATCGATCACGTAGCGGATTCCCGGAACCGTCAGCGAGGTTTCAGCAACGTTTGTCGCCAGAACAACGCGTCGATGGCTGTGTTCCTCAAAAATCCGGTGTTGCTGCGCAGAACTGAGGCGCGCAAACAGGGGCAAAATTTCGATATCTGCGGGGTTCTTCGAGTGCGAGATATCCTTGGGCGCGCGATTTCCCAGGTGATCGCGCAATGCCTGTTCGGTATCGCGGATATCGCGCTCACCCGGAAGGAATACCAAAATATCCCCCGGGCCTTCAGCACATAGCTCATCGACCGCATGGCATATTGCGGTTTCGACGTCAATGTCTTGCCCCGCGCCATAGCCCTCCAGAGCAAGGGGATCATCCGGGTCCTCTAAAACCAGTTGTTCGACGGCGCTTCCAGTGCTTTCCTCCTCGTTTGCCGAGGCCGTGGCCGGGCTGTTTTCAGTGGGCTGAGCAGCGGGGGAGGTGCTTGAGGAGGAATAGGAAGTCGGGGTGTCGGCGGCAAGGGGACGATAGCGGATTTCAACCGGGAAAGTACGACCCGAAACCTCAATAACCGGTGCGGCTTCAATGAGCGTGCCCTGTCCAATTGGACCGTTCCATCGGCCAAAGTGACGCGCGAAACGATCCGAATCGATGGTCGCTGACGTGATGATGACCTTGAGGTCGGGACGCAAGGGGAGTAGGCGCGCAAGGTAACCCAAGATGAAATCAATGTTCAGGCTGCGTTCGTGGGCCTCGTCGATGATCAGGGTGTCATAGCGACGCAGCATCGGGTCAGACTGAATTTCCGCCAGCAAAATACCGTCGGTCATGAGTTTGACCAAAGTGGTGGGACCGACCTCATCGGTGAATCGCACCTGGTAGCCCACGACCTCACCGTGCTCTTTGCCTACCTTTTGGCCAAGTTCAGCGGCAATGCGTTCTGCGACCGAACGTGCTGCGATACGGCGAGGCTGGGTGTGCCCAATCATCCCGGCTACGCCTCGGCCTAATTGGAGGCAAATCTTTGGGATCTGCGTGGTTTTTCCCGAGCCGGTTTCGCCGGAGATGATGACAACTTGATGCTGCGAAATTGCCTGCGCAATTTCCTCACGCCTCGCACTGACCGGAAGATCAGGAAAAGAAATCAGTGGAATCGCAGCGGCCCGAGCAGCAAGCTGTTCAGGCGTGAAAGGACGGAAAGGCGCGGGTGCATGAGGGGAGCGACCCCTGCGCGAATGTGTGCGCCGACGCCTCGGCTGCGATGAAGTGGACACCCCTTCAGGGTAACGAAGAACTTTCACCACAGCTGGGTGTGTACGTTACTGGCGGAACTCTCCACTGGGCTCTGCCCACAGATGCGCCCACTCAAGCGCGGCCTCGAGAAGGATTTCTGGATGTTCACCGGCACCAAAACGGGTATCGTGAACCATTTCAACCCGAGAGCCGTCGGGAAGACGGTGGAAAGCATCACGCGTCAGATCAACCAGACCCAAATCGATGTCATCGGCATCGTGGACGATGAACGCAGGTGCGCCCTTCGGATCGATGATTGAAGAATCGACCATGGAAAGATCAGCCAGAGTCTGCTTGGAGATCGTGAAAAATTCGCGAGGCCCATCGGAGTCGTCCGGGATACGGGTCTGGCCGGTGTGTTCCAATTCGTCCAGTTGGCTGTTGGAGAAAATTGCACTCCAGTCGTAGGAGAGGGGGCCAAGTACCGGAGCAGAAAGAAACAGCGCGGTCGCATGAATCAGATGAGCGGCAAGTGCAGTAACCGAGCCAAAAGAGTGACCGTGAATAATCTGGTGGGTGAACCCCTGATCGGCAAGCCAGCCCGATGCGGCCTGGAGGTCCTCGATTTGAGACTCGCGCGTAATCACCTCGTCATCGGAACGTCCATGCCCCGAGTAATCGAATTGGAGTGTCGCGTACCCGGCTTTGCGATAGGCGCGTGCGAGCTCATCGTAGTGTCCACCCGAGTGTTTATCTGCAAGAAAAGAATGCGAAAACAGGACAGCGGCGTTTCGTGAATCTACGGGCTGAACGAAAGTTCCCGACAGGGTGATCCCTCGGGGTGTGTTCATACGTACTTCGCTCATACCTCCACGGTACTGGTTTCATAGAAGATGCGAAATACCCCATCTCACAACGTGCGAAAAGGTAAACAAGTAGCGTGTCGCTTTGGGGAACTACTAGGCTAGTTTTTATTCGATAGTCACCATCGCACACCGGCGCATACGCGCCTGATCGCACAAGAAAGACGCATCATGGGAACGAAAATGGGAATCGCCGTCGGTTTCGGGATCGGCTACGTGCTGGGGACCCGAGCGGGGCGTGAACAATACGCGCGAATTTGTGCGTGCGCGGGAAAGCTCCGTCGCTTCCCGCTGATCGCTCGTCCTCTAGATGCTGCCGGTGAAAAAATGTCTGCGCTTGTGCGCACCCAGGGTGAGAAGGTCACGGATAAAGTTGCCGATGCGGTGAAGGAACGACTCTTCCGCATGCCGGCCGCTGAACCGGAGATTAGCGAAGACGATCTACCAACCTACGCGGGCTGAGGCGCGAACGCATTCACAATGACTGATTCCCATCACACTGAAAAGCAAGCTTCGCGCGCGCAGATTCGACGCTGGCGCCGCTACCTGGCCGAAGAACGCATGGAGGCGCGTACCTATCGCGCACTTGCTGAACGTCGGACGGGTGAAGAACGCCAGGTACTCCTTGGCCTTGCCGAGGCCGAGGGGCGCCATGAGGAGTACTGGCTATCTCTGCTGGGGGAGCATGCACTTCCCGCACCGCATCCTCCGCTTCGTACCCGAATTTCATCTGCTCTGGCCTACATGTTCGGGACAATTTTTGTTCTGGCGATGGCTCAGCGAACCGAAGAGCGATCTTCTTATGATGACGACGCCGATGTTCCCGCTGCGATTGCTGCCGATGAACGTTTGCATGGCGAGGTCGTTCGTTCGCTTGCGCAGCGTTCTCGTGAATCCCTAGCGGGCGCTTTCCGGGCTGCTGTCTTTGGAGTGAACGATGGCTTGGTATCAAACCTTGCGTTGATCTTGGGTGTCGTCGGTGCGGGAATGAGCTCGCATGCCATTTTGACGACGGGTGTTGCCGGCTTGCTTGCAGGTGCAATGTCCATGGCCGCCGGTGAATGGGTGAGCGTGAGTTCTCAGCGTGAGCTATTGGACGCCTCGATTCCTGATCCCGGTGTTAATAACACTTTGAATGATGTCGATGTCGATGCCAATGAATTGGCACTGCTTTTCCGTGCTCGCGGGGAAGATGAAGAAAGCGCGAAGGCACACGCAGCGGACGTTTTTGCGAAACTTGCGGAATCTGATCGTCGTTCTGGCGGCGAATCTGCAGCAAGTGCAGATGGCACAGAGCGACGCCCGATTTTCGCAACGCACAAAGATGAAGATGCGGGAGCGAGCGAAGAAATCGGTACCCCAGCGCGTGCTGCGATCTCGTCCTTCATTTGTTTCGCTCTTGGTGCTCTCCTGCCCCTAATTCCCTATATTTTCAGGCTTGACGGAGTACTTGCTGCGGGAATTTCGGTTGTCCTTGTCGGTATCGCGCTCATGTTCACCGGCGGAATTGTCGGGGTTCTTTCGGGTCGCGCACCCGCCCCACGCGCTTTCCGTCAGCTCGCGGTTGGCTTTGGTGCTGCTGGTGCAACGTACGTGCTGGGTCTTCTCTTCGGCACCACCGTCTCCTGATCGGGGGACAGCTACGCGACCGTGCTGCTCTGTCGAGGGGAACGGCCTCGTCCTTAATCTTGGGTACTGAGACTGCACGTCCACAACCTTGGATTCTGTTGAGAGGTGGATAACAATAGTGAGCGTGCTCGATACTCTCAATCAAACGTTGCCGGACCTATTCCGCGTCATCGATCTTCTTGGCGTGCTCTTGAACGGGATCCTCGGCGGACGTATCGCGCGCATTAAACGTTTCGATGCAGTCGGCTTCATGGTGCTGGCCATCATGTGTGCGCTGGCCGGTGGAATGCTCCGTGACATTATGCTGGATCAAGGCCCACCGGTTGCCTTGACCGATCCCTTCTACCTGGGGACTGCACTGGTCGGTGCGCTGATCGCTATGCTCTGGCGCCTCAATTCCCGCTTCTGGAGGATTGCGCTGGTGCTGGCCGATGGAACCGTTCTGGGATGCTGGGCGGCCACTGGAGCGCTGAAGACACTGAATGCTGGACTGGGAGTGGGACCGGCGATTCTGCTGGGAATTATGACCGCGGTCGGTGGCGGCATGATTCGAGATATTTCCGCGGGGATGGTTCCCCAGGTATTTGGCGGAAATAACCTCTACGCAACGCCCGCATTTGTCTCAGCCGCGATCATGGCTGCTTTTGGCCACTCGGGCCTGGAACAAATTGGCATGCTGGTTGCGACGATTGTCGGGTCGAGCTTCACAGTACTTGCACATTGGAGAAAGTGGCAGCTCCCTTCGCATAATGATTGGACATTGACCATGACAGCGACGCAGCTTCGGGCACTCCTTCGGCTGCATTCGCTTGATGAACGTGATGTCAAGAAGATTACTGAGGACAATTCGGAACAATGAGTACAGACAAGGCTCAGAGTGGGGCACTCTCCATGGCGGAAGGCAGCCGTGGGTCGCAGGCGACTTTCGCGGGTGAGAGTGAGCTTCGATCAAAAGGATTCAAGGCCGCGCACCTGTCGATGATGGCGCTGGGAAGTGCGATTGGTGCCGGTTTCTTCCTGGGTACCGGCGTGGCCGTTTCCGAGGCCGGACCCGCCGTTTTGGTGTCCTACATTCTTGCTGCATTAATCGTTGTTACCGTGATGTATGCGCTGGCAGAGTTGGCCGCCGCGATCCCTTCCTCGGGATCTTTCTCGACCTACGCCGAGGCAGGAATTGGCCGATGGGCAGGTTTTACTTCAGGCTGGTTGTACTGGTGCATGCTGATCATGGTGCTAGGCCTGGAAATGACCGGTGCAGCGCAGATCTTTACCACCTGGTTCCCCAGTGTTGACCAGTGGGTTGTCACTTTGGTCATCGTTGTTGTCCTGGGCGGGATTAACCTGCTGGCGGCCGGTGAATTCGGTCGTGTAGAGGCTTGGCTTGCAGGATTGAAAGTCGGCGCAATTATCTTCTTCCTGATCGTTGGACTGGGCCTTCTGACGGGAATTATTCCCGGGAGCGCTCAGAGCCTTCACCAGGCATTCGTTGGAAATGGTGGTTTTGCTCCTGCTGGCCTTCCCGGAATTGCGGTTGGCTTGCTTGCGATTATTACCTCCTTTGGCGGGCTTGAGATTGTCACCATTGCCGCCGCCGAGGCCGATGATGCGAGGCGCGCGATGTCGCAGGCTATTCGCTCGGTCATTTGGCGCATTTTGGTGTTCTACGTGGGCTCTGTTGCCCTGTTAATCTGCCTGCTGCCGTGGAACTCGGATGAGATGAAGACCAGCCCTTTCGCTGCGGTTTTGAACATGGCGGGGATCCCTGCGGTCGGAATGATTATGGAGATCATCGTTTTCACCGCACTGATAAGTGCCTTCTCCGCCAATATCTACGCGTCTTCCCGAATCGCATACTCGCTGTCTGCACGCGGAATGGGACCGACCTGGATTCTGGGTGCGCGCGTGCGCAAAGCTGTTGATGAGGGTGACGAGGCCTTTGGAGTAACCGCGCTTCACGGTGATATTGAGGACGGGCGAACCCCGCGCCGCTCGGTTGCGGTTTCTGTGGCTCTGGCCTTTATCTCCGTCGCCTTGAACTGGTATCTTCCATCATCGATCATGCAGGTGCTCATTAATGCAGTGGGCATGGTGCTGTTGATCGTGTGGGTGATGATCGTTATTTCGCAGATCCGCTTGCACTCGAAGCTCGAGGCCGAGGGAGTTTTGTCCCTGAGGATGCCGGGTTGGCCGTGGCTGCCGTGGTTCGCTGTTATCGGATTGCTGTCGATCGCGGTTCTGATGATGTTTAACGCTGCCGGACGCGCACAGCTGGTCGCAATGGGATCGCTGACCCTGATCCTGGTGTGTCTGTACTTTGTGCGTGAGAATCTTCGAAATCGTAAGGCTGCACGCGCTTCAGTCGCGAAGATCGTCAGGAGTGATGACTAAGACGCTGGTATCTGCGCAGCGGATTTTTCCACAGGATCAACGCTTATCCGGCGTTTTCCACAACTTTGGGGCTCTTGATGTTCGCGCGCGTTCCCTGCGCCATAGTGGCTGAATAACTGTCAGAAGGAGGTAAGTGTTCATGCGCCGAAAAGGTCCCAGACGCTCACGCCTTCTGATGGGGGCTCTTCTTATATGCGCGATTGTGGCAGTGGCCTTCGCGCTTGTCCACACTGGAGTCGTCGGCGGTGCTTTTGGTCTGTGGGGCACAGGGTTGAATAGTTCCAGCGGTCCTTCGGATTCTTCCCTAGGGAGCGTGGATGATAGCGCGAAAGCCTTGGACCAGCTTCCCGTGCTTCAGACGCGCAGTGGATCTGTTCCACGCTATTCACGTGATGAATTTGGTCAGCGATGGGCAGATGTCGATCGAAATGGCTGCGATACGCGAAATGACATCCTTCGAAGGGATTTACGCAGTCTGCAGATGAAGACTTCCTCTCCGAACTGTGTGGTTGTCGGGGGGATCCTTGATGACCCTTATACGGGGAGAACGATTGATTTCCGCAAGGGTGAGGATTCCTCAGATCAGGTGCAAATCGACCACGTTGTTGCGCTTGCCAATGCGTGGCACAGCGGTGCGTGGCAATGGGATGCTTCACGTCGACAAGAATTTGCGAACGATCCAACAAACTTGCTGGCTGTTGACGGCAATGCAAATCAAGATAAAGGGGCGAGCAGAGCGGATCAGTGGCTCCCGCCGAATGCTCGTTATCGCTGTGCGTATGTGCAGCGGCAAATCGTTGTGAAGAGTTCCTGGGGATTGGGGGTAACCCCGCGGGAGAAGAAAGCGATGAAAGCGGTGCTCGATCACTGCGAATAAGGGGAACAGTCAAAGGGGAGTGCCCGCGCAAGTATCGTGCAGATCTGTACGCCAAGGTGGGGATAGGCGGGTATAGCAAAGCCCCGACCGGTGGGACGCACCGAGCGGGGCCGCTTGCGCGCTCGAAGGGACTCGAACCCCCAACCTTCTGATCCGTAGTCAGATGCTCTATCCATTGAGCTACGAGCGCATTGCCGTTTGATTGGCCGAGAAACAGTTTAGGCACAAGGCGCCTTTACAAGCAAACTCATAAATGCGTCATCAATCACATCGGCCTCTTGTTTCTGCGGAGGAAGTCGCAGAATCTTGCGGAAAAAAGAAAAGTTATGCGAGTTTGTCAATCAAGGCAACCGAAATTTCCGTGAAACGGTGCTTTCCTTGCTTCTTACGGATGGGTAAGAATTAAGAGGTCCATTTTTGAGCGACATGCAGGAGCAGCGCAATGGCAAATAGCCATCCAAAAATGTCCACCACCCGAATCGACCCGGTCAATGCGGTCCCTTCTTTCCCCAAGCTCACAATCCTCGGTTTTCAGCATGTCCTGGCGTTTTACGCTGGGGCAGTTGTCGTTCCGCTGGTAATTGCAACTGGTCTGGGACTTGACTCGGCTACTACTGTTCACCTGATCAATGCGGACCTCTTCACCTGTGGTATCGCGTCAATCATCCAATCTGCAGGTCTTGGCCCGAAGATTGGTGTTCGTCTTCCCTTGCTTCAAGGCGTGACATTTACGGCTGTTTCGCCGCTTATTGCAGTCGGTTTGGCTGCTGGCGGGGGAGTCGAAGGCCTCGCGACGATGTACGGCTCGATTATCGTTGCAGGCATTGCCACCTTCCTTGCCGCTCCCTTCTTTGCGAAACTTCTTCGTTTCTTCCCGCCGGTTGTTACCGGCACCTTGCTGACGGTTATGGGAACGACCCTTATTTCGGTTGCCGCAAACGACATCGTGTACTGGGGAACCGAGGCAGCGAAGGTTGGCGCCGATCCCATTCCTGGAACTCTTCGCGGACTTGCATACGCTCTGGGCACTTTGGCTGTCATCGTCGTTATCCAGCGTATTTTCTCTGGCTTTATGGCGACGATTGCCGTCCTTTTGGGTCTGCTTGGCGGAACGGTTGTCGCGTGGATTCTGGGGGATGCGAACTTCTCTGCGGTCTCTCAGGCGGCACCGATTGGAGTGACCACTCCTTTCTTCTTTGGAATTCCAAAGTTCTCAGTTGCAGCGATTATCTCGATGCTCATCGTCATGGCAATTACCGCCGTCGAAACCACCGGTGACGTTTTTGCGACCGGCGAGGTTGTGGGTAAGCGCATCACTCCTGCACACATTGCGAATGCTCTTCGCGCCGATGGCCTGTCGACCGCGCTCGGTGGTGTCCTGAACTCTTTCCCCTACACCTGCTTTGCACAGAACGTTGGTTTGGTTCGTCTCACGCGTGTGAAGTCGCGCTGGGTCGTTACTGCCGCGGGCGTCTTCATGATCATTCTGGGAATCCTCCCCAAGGCTGGCGCGATCGTCGCCTCGATTCCGAAGCCTGTTATCGGTGGAGCGTCTCTGGCAATGTTTGCAGCCGTTGCTGTTGTCGGTATTCAGACCCTTTCCACTGTTGATATGCGCGATAACCGTAACTCGGTGATCGTTGCGACCTCGCTTGGCTTGGGGCTGCTGGTCACTTTGAAGCCAGAACTCGCTAGCTACGTGCCTTCGTGGATGCAGATTCTTTTCGGCTCAGGCGTGACGATCGGTTCAATCTGTGCGATCATTCTCAACCTGCTCTTCTTCCACATCGGTCGTAAGCCTTCTCCGGCTGTTTCACTGGTTGATGGCCGTCCGCTGAACTTGGACGCAATTAATCGCCTTGATCAAGCACAATTCACTCGCGCCTTTGCTCCCATGTTCTCGGGAGTGACGTGGCCGGTTGAACGTGCGTGGACACACGCTCCTTTCGAGTCGGTCGCTGACCTGCGCCACGCCTTCCAGGATGCAGTAGGCCAGGCTGACCGTGAAGAACAGGAAGCTCTGATTGCCGGCTACACCGACATCGTTGATCTGATTCTGGGTGGTGAGGCCGATGAGCAAGCCCTGCTGGACACCGGTTCGACCCTCTTGGGTGACTTTAACTCGGAGAAGCAGGAAGAATTGCGCGCGCTTGGCCAGGCCTACCATGAGCGTTTTAACCGCCCGCTGATCGTATGCGTCTCGCGTGTGGATTCTGCCGATCAACTTCTTGCTGATGGTTGGCGTCGTGTTGAGGGTTCTGACCTTCGAGAGATCCGCGTGACCTTGAACGAAGTCATGCAGATTGCCGAAAACCGTTTCGAGGCCATGGTTGCCGACGCAAACCCCATCCATTCCGCGTGGGCACATTCCTTTGATCAGTTGAACTGAGGTTTCACTACTGACGAATACTGATTAGCGTTTGCCCCCGGGTGCTCATGCGCCCGGGGGCAAATTTTTGTCGGTCTGCGTTACTCTGCACGGCCTCCGTCCCCTCGCTCTCTCCTCTTCGCTCTCTCCCCCTCCCCATCCTGGTTTAGCTCATTCATTCCGGGTCTGTTGCTGTTCTAAGGCGGTAGGTGAGCGAGCTAAACCAGGAATGGGAGAGCTAAAGGGGGAATGGGAGAGCTAAAGCATGAGTCCACGATCTATGCCCCCGCACGCTCCGATAAGACAGCAGCTCGGGCAGCATAAAGCAAACTCACCAAAGCAAACTCACGAAAATGTGCTCTGGGGACGTAACGATAAAACACACAAAAGGGCCGGGGCCCCCTTTTT